>Ga0209829_10001039_pt1 | contig 23495 bp, 19 predicted proteins | sample C_140205_EF_Meta_FD_187311 | JGI IMG/M metagenome (GOLD analysis project Ga0209829, IMG submission 187311) | Freshwater microbial communities from Lake Croche, Canada to study carbon cycling - C_140205_EF_MetaG (SPAdes) (version 2) | ecosystem: Environmental > Aquatic > Freshwater > Lake...
CGGCCGTGGAGTTCCCAGGCGGAGAAAAACGGGGACCAATCAATGAAATCTACGATTTCATTGAGGGATAAGGGAAGAGGGAGGAGGGATGAGAGGGAGGCTTCGCTCTGATTGTCATCGCGAGACCGGCTTGGCGGTCGTGGCGATCCATCCGGATGGATTGCCGCGTCGCCCTGCTGGGCTCCTCGCAATGACAATCCTGCTGAAGAATAGGCGCGGGTGCCGAGAAATTCGGGCTTGGGGATGTCCGCCGTGGCCCAATCCGTGGGCTGGCGGCGGGCGCGGGCTTCGGCGAGAGGGAGAAGTTTCCGGGTGTTGCGGCGGTCGGCGAACTCGGTGCGCTGGCGGTCCTGTTTTGCGCGGTTTTCCTGGGCGAACGCGGGCTTGCTGGCGGGGTTCATCAGCGCGGCGACGACACCGATGACGCGCGAGGCGTCAAGGACGTGGACGACGGGCTCGGCGTATTCGGGCGAAACTTTCACCGCGGTGTGCGCGGCACTGGTGGTGGCGCCGCCGATGAGCAGCGGGAGCGTGCAGCCGGTGCGCTTCATTTCCTTCGCGACGTGGACCATCTCGTCGAGCGACGGCGTGATGAGGCCGGAGAGACCGATGACGTCGGCTTGTTTCTCCTTCGCGGTGGCGAGGATCTTGTCGCAGGGCACCATCACGCCGAGATCGATGACCTCGTAGTTGTTGCACGCGAGGACGACGCCGACGATGTTCTTGCCGATGTCGTGGACGTCGCCCTTGACCGTGGCCATGACGATGCGGCCCTGAGGCTGGGCGGTGCCGCCGCCGGCGACGTGGAGACGTTTCTCCTCCTCCATGAACGGCGTGAGGTAGGCGACGGATTTTTTCATCACGCGCGCGGATTTCACGACCTGGGGGAGGAACATCTTGCCGGCGCCAAACAGGTCGCCGACGACGCGCATGCCGGCCATGAGCGGGCCCTCGATGATGTGAAGCGGGCGCGGGTACTTGGCGGTGAGGAGGCGGGCCTCCTCGGTGTCCTTTTCAATAAATGTATCGATACCCTTTACGAGGGCGTGGCTCAGCCTTTCCTCGACGGAAAGGTTACGCCACGCGTCGGCTGTTGAGAGTTGAGGGGTGGCAGTTGAAAGACCGGAGGCGTCGGCCTTGGCGGCGGCTTCCTTCGCCTTGATTTCCTCCGCGTGCGTGACGAGGCGCTCGGTGGCGTCGGGGCGGCGGTTGAGGAGGACGTCCTCGACGAGGAGCAGGAGGTCGGGCTCGATCTCCTCGTAGACGCCGAGCATTCCGGCGTTGACGATGGCCATGTCGAGGCCGGCGCGGATCGCGTGGTAGAGGAAGACGGTGTGGATCGCCTCGCGGACGGGGTTGTTGCCCCGGAAGGAGAACGAGACGTTGGAGACGCCGCCGCTGACCTTGGCGCCGGGGAGGGTGGCCTTGATGACCTTCGTGGCCTCGAAGAAATCGACGGCGTAGTTGTTGTGCTCCTCGATGCCGGTGGCGACGGTGAGGATGTTGGGGTCGAAGATGATGTCCTCGGGCGGGAAGCCGATCCGGTCCACGAGAAGCCGGTAGGCGCGGGTGCAGATGCGGACCTTCTCGTCGCGGGTGGACGCCTGGCCCTGCTCGTCGAAGGCCATGACGACGGCGGCGGCGCCGTAGCGGCGGATGAGCTGGGCGCGACGGAGGAACTCGGCCTCGCCGTCCTTGAGCGAGATGGAGTTCACGATGCCCTTGCCCTGGAGGCATTTCAGGCCGGCCTCGAGCACGGTCCACTTGGAGGAGTCGAGCATCACCGGCACGCGGGTGATTTCCGGCTCGGCGGCGATGAGGTTGAGGAACTTCACCATCGTCGGCTCGCCCTCGATGAGCGCCTCATCGACGTTGATATCAATGACGTTGGCGCCGCTCTCGACCTGCTGGCGGGCGATGGCGAGGCAGGCGTCCCAGTCGCCGGCCTTCAGCGCCTTGGCAAACTTGGGCGAGCCCGTGATGTTCGTGCGCTCACCGATGATGAGGAAAGTGGAAGCGGCGTTGGGCATGGGGAGAAGGCTCACGCAGAGGCGCGGAGGCGCAGAGTCAGGATTGGGATTCTTGGCGTCTCTGCGTCTCCGCGTGAAAAATTCAGGCGACGATCAGGGATTCGAGACCGCTGAGGCGCATGACGGGCGGGTGGGAGGGGGCGACGCGTGGCGGTGACTTGCGGACCGCGGCGGCGATGGCGGCGATGTGGGCGGGGGTGGAGCCGCAGCAGCCGCCGACGAGGTTGAGCCAGCCCTGCGCGGCGAAGTCGCCGAGGACGAGGGCCATGTCGGCCGGCGATTCGTCGTAGCCGCCGAATGCATTGGGCAGGCCGGCGTTCGGGTAGCAACTGACGGGGCAGTCGGCGAGGGCGGCAAGCTCCTCGATGTACGGGCGCATCTGGGCGCCGCCGAGGGCGCAGTTGATGCCGATGCTGAGCGGTTGGGCGTGGCGGACACTGTTGTAGAACGCGCCGACAGTCTGACCGGAGAGCGTGCGGCCGGAGGCGTCGGTAATCGTCACGGAAATCATCACCGGCAGGCGCACCCCGGTCTCGTCAAAGAGCAACTCGAGCGCGAACAGCGCCGCCTTGGAGTTGAGGGTGTCGAAGATCGTCTCGACGAGCAGGGCGTCCACGCCGCCGGCCGCGAGGGCCCGGGCCTGTTCGAGGTAGGCGGCGACGAGGGTGTCGAAGGTGACGGCGCGGAAGTCCGGCCGGTTGACGTCGGGGGACATGGACGCGGTGCGGTTGGTGGGCCCGAGGGCGCCGGCGACGAAGCAGCGCCGGCCGAGCTTGGCGGTGGCCGAGTCGGCGGCGCGACGGGCGATCTGCGCCGCGGCGAGGTTCAGCTCCGCGACGATCGGCTCCAGTTTGTAGTCGGCCTGGGAGATGGCCGTGGCGTTGAAGGTGTTGGTCTCGATGAGATCGGCCCCGGCCGCGAAATAAGCCGCATGAATAGCCTCGATGACATCCGGGCGGGTAAGCGAAAGGAGATCGTTGTTGCCGCGCAAATCGTGCGGGTGGTCCTTGAAGCGGTGGCCGCGAAAATCGGCCTCGGACAACTTGTAGTCCTGGATCATCGTACCCATGGCGCCGTCGAGGATGGCGATGCGGGCGGCGAAGAGTGCGCGCAATTCCGCGAAGGAAGCGGCCGGACGGGGTTGGGGGGCAGGCATGACGGGGGAAGGGCGACAAACTAGAAGTGCCGGGGAAGGCATTGCAAGCTACATATCTACGGATCCTTATGCGTTGATGTATAGAATAGCTTGTCATTCGGCGGGGGTTCACCTCAAGGTGCCCGCGTCTGGGTTCTTTGTAACTTTTGGGAAACAGGGAAGGCCGTGAGAACCGGCCACAGTTGCGCTGCGGTATCGCATCACAATCCTCCGCTTCCGGGCCAGACCCGGGAGGAAAGTCAATCGGCGCGCGGGCGCTGGTGAAGGCGAGGGGGTGAGGCGCGCGGGGCGAACAAGTAACATTTGGTGAAATTCAAGGACCGCGGGTGGGAACGGCTAAAGCCGGAAATCACCCGCAGTTCGGAGCTTCGAAACGTGGAACTTGGGCGTCCCGGGCACATATGCGGAGTCCGAATATCTGTTCCCGGGAGGCTCACGTGTCCGGAATTCGTCCCGCGCTGGCGGGGCGGGCCGAGGCACAAACTTCATCGCAAAATGAAGGTGAGGGTGGTGATTCCGGCCGCTTGCGTCCGGGGATTTCTGCTCTTGCCCCAATCAACAGCAGAGATCCATGAAAACCCCATCACCGGCGCGGCTCACGCGCCTAGCCTCATATTTGACCGGCTCCCTTATGGCGCTGGCCCTCCGCGCCCAGACGCCCGCCACCCTCGAGACATATGTCGTCGCGGCGACGCGCACGCCCCAGCCGGCGGCCCAGATCGGCACGGCGACCGACGTGTTGACCGCGGACGAACTCTCGCACCGGCAGATCACGCTGCTCAGCGGGATCTTCAGCTTTGCCACCGGCACGTCGGTCACGCCCAGCGGCGCGGCGGGCGAGGTGGCATCGGTGTTCCTGCGCGGGTCCAATTCCAACCAGACGCTGTTCCTGGTGGACGGCATCCGGCTGAACGATGCCAACACTGACTACCAGGTGTTTCTCGGCGGGGCGACCCTCGGGGCGACGGACCGCGTGGAGATCGCGCACGGCCCGCAGAGCACGCTGTATGGCGGCGAGGCGATTGGCGGCGTGGTCTCGATCAGCGCCCAGCGCGGCCGCGGCGCGCCGACGGCGAGCCTCAGCGCCGAGGGCGGCAGCTTTGGCACGGTGAATGGCGCGGTGGCGGCGCAGGGGGCCTCGGGCGAGTGGGGTTATGCGCTCTCGGCGGATAGCGGACGCACGGCGAATACTCGGGCGAACAACGACTTTACCCACACGAATGCGGTGCTCCGGCTCGACCGCACGGTCGGGACGAATCTCAGCGTGGGCGGAACACTGCGCTGGTATCACGGCGTGACCGGCGAGCCGGGTGACCGTTACACCAACGACGTGAACAACACGAACCGCGAGGGCAACGTGCTGGCCACGGTCTTCGCCGAGTTGACGCCGGGGGAGCACTGGTTGAGCCGCGTGACGATCGGCGACCAGGAGCGCCGGTTTGAGTCCGACTCGCCCGCGCCCAATCCGCCGTATGGTTCCCCGTCGGCGACGAACACCGTGAAGAACCACCGGGCCGTGCTCGACTGGCAGACGACCTTCAGCGGGATCGAGCCGCACCGGATCACCGCCGGGCTCACGGGCGAGCAGACGCACACGCGCAACGACGGGTTCGGCCAGATTGACCAGCGCCAGTCGCTGCTCGCGGTGTTCGTGCAGGACGAGTTCACGCCGCGGCCGAATGTGTTTCTGACCGCCGGGCTGCGCAGCGACGACTTCGACACGTTTGGCCGGGCGACCACCGGCCGGGCGACGGCGGCGTGGCTGCCGGACGGGAAGACTTGCAAGCTGCGCGCGAGCTACGGCACATCGTTCCGCTCGCCGAGCTTCCTGGATTTGTACGGCCGCGATACCTATTATGTGGGCAATCCCAATCTCCGTCCCGAAAAGGCGCGGGGCTGGGACGCGGGCGTGGACTGGTATCTGCCGGAAAAGCGCGGGACGTTGAGCGCGACCTGGTTCGAGACGGATTTCACGGACCTGATTGTCTATGATTTCGCGGTGTTCCCGAGCACGGTGGTGAATGCCGACCGCGCCCGCACGCGCGGGCTCGAGCTCAGCGCGCAGACGACGCTGGGCGGCGCGCTCGAGGCGCGGGTCGCGTACACCTACCTGCAGGCGGACAATCTCACTTCGCAGACCCGGCTGCTGCGCAGGCCGCGGCACGCGTTCAGCGCGGATGCCTGGCGTGATTTCGGGCACGGCGTAACCGCGGGCGCCGGGGTGGTCTTGGCGGCGGGGCGGCAGGATGTGGACGCGCTGACCTTTGCGACGATGGACGCGGGGGATTACACGGTGGCGCGGCTGTACGCCGCGTGGCAGGTGAGCAGCCGGCTCACGCTCAAGGTGCGGTTCGAGAACCTGCTTAACCAGAAGTACGAGGTCGTGAACGGCTACCCGGCGCTGGGCTTCGGGGCTTTTGCCGGGGTGGAGTGGAAGTTTTAGCGGGGGAGGATGCCGGTTGTCATCGCGCGCCCGGTGCGCCCTTCGCGCAATGACAATCAGGTCCCCTGCACGTTTGACCGCGCGGGAGGGAAGGCTGTAATCGGGGGATGCTTTCCCCCCGGCTCCTTTCCCCCCTGTTGGTTCTGTCCGTGGCGGTGGCCCTGGCCGCCGCACCTTCCCCGGCCGCCCTGCGCGCGACGTCTGATTACGTGCCGCCCGAGCTGGCGCAGATGATGAAGCCCGCTTCGAGCGAGTTGCGTGAGCTGGTCGAGCGCTTCACCACCGACCGCAACGAATTGGAGCGATTCTACAGTGTGAAGACCTCGGCGCTGCACTTGCGGCGGATGCGGGAGTTTTATCAGGCGTGGCAACAGCGGCTCGGGCAGATGGCCTACGACTCGCTGGGGGCCGAGGGCCGCATCGACCACACGCTGCTGCGCACCCATCTGGTCTATGAACTGCGCCTGCTCGATCGCGAGGAGGCGCGGACGCGGGAGATTGCCCCAGTGCTGCCGTTTGCGGAGGAGATCGCGCAGTTGCAGGAGTCGCGCCGGCTGATGCAGCCAGTGGATCCCAAGGTCGCGGCGGCGACGCTGGAGCAGATACGCAAGGAGTTGGAAAAGGCGCGGGCCGGGTTGGAGGCGGGGTTGAAGGCTGACAAGGCGGATGCGACCAAGCCCGAAGCCAGCACGGACGCGGCCAAGGCGATGGCGGAAACGAAACCCGCGCTCATCACGGTGACGCGCATCGCGGCGTACCGCGCGGCGAACCGGCTGACGGAACTGAGGAAATCGCTCGATGACTGGTCCAAGTTTTATTCCGGCTACGATCCGCTGTTCAACTGGTGGACCCGTGCGCCCGCCAAGGCGCTGAATGACGGGCTGGACGGCTATGGGAAGTTCCTGCGCGAGAAAATCGTGGGCGTGGAGGCGGGCATGGACGAACCGATCATCGGCGACCCCGTCGGGCGTGACGGCCTGAAGGCGGAGCTGGAGCACGAGATGATCGCCTACACCCCGGAACAGCTGATCGACATCGCGAACCGCGAGTTCGCCTGGTGCGACACGGAGTGGAAACGGGCGGCCAAGGAGATGGGCTATGGCGACGACTGGAAGGCGGCGCTGGAGAAGGTAAAGCACGACTATGTCGAGCCTGGCCGCCAGCCCGACCTCGTGCGCGACCTGGCGCTCGAGGCCATCAAGTTTGTGACGGACCGCAACCTGGTCACGGTGCCGCCGCTCGCGGCCGACCTCTGGCAGCAGAAGATGATGTCGCCCGCGGCGCAGAAGGTGAACCCGTTCTTCCTCGGGGGCGACGACATCATCATCGCGTACCCGACCGACACCATGGAGCAGGACGAGAAACTCCAGAGCCTGCGCGCCAACAACGTCCACTTTGCGCGGGCGACGGTCTTCCACGAGCTGGTGCCCGGCCACCACCTGCAGTGGTACTCCCTCGCGCGATCGAACCAGCACCGGCAGCTTTTCATGACGCCCTTCTGGGTCGAGGGCTGGGCGCTGTGGTGGGAGTTCCAGATGTGGGACCTGAAGTTCCCGCGCTCGCCGGAGGACCGGATCGGCATGCTGTTCTGGCGCACGCACCGCTGCGCGCGGATCATCTTCTCGCTGAACTTCCACCTCGGCAAATGGACGCCGCAGCAGTGCATCGACTTCCTGGTGGACCGCGTGGGCCACGAGCGCGCGAGTGCGACGGGCGAGGTGCGCCGGTCGTTCAACGGCGACTATTCGCCGCTGTACCAGGTCGGCTACATGATGGGCGCGCTGCAGCTCCGCGAGCTGCACCAGGAGCTGGTGACGCCGGGGAAGATGACCGACCGGCAGTTCCACGACGGCATCATGCAGGGCGGCAGCATGCCAATCGAGATGGTGCGGGCGCATCTGGAGCAGACCAAGCTGCCGAGGGATTTTGTACCGAGCTGGCGGTTTGCGGAGTGAGGGGGGTGAGGTAGGGCGCGACCGCTAGGCGCGCTGGTCCGCTTTGGTGGTCGGCGCAATCGGCGGTCCCAGCGGTCCCGCCCTACCTTCAGGCGTGACAGGGCTGGGGTTTGGTGCCACATACACCCCCTCCGAGGGGGTACCCCCCGCGGGCACCCATGACCGACTATCTCCAGAAAATCCTCACGGCCCGCGTCTATGACGTGGCGCGAGAAACCCCGTTGGAAAAGGCGGCGCACCTGTCGGCGCGGCTGAACAACACGCTGCTGCTGAAGCGCGAGGACATGCAGAGTGTCTTTTCCTTCAAGCTGCGCGGCGCCTACAACAAGATGTCCCAGCTGTCGCCGGCGTTGCTCAAGCGCGGCGTGGTGTGCGCTTCGGCGGGCAACCACGCGCAGGGCGTGGCGCTGGCGGCGAAGCGGCTGGGCAGCCATGCCATTATTGTGATGCCGGTGACGACGCCGCAGGTGAAGGTGCTGGCGGTGAAGGCCCGGGGCGGCGAAGTCGTGCTGTTTGGGGACACCTTTGACGAGGCCTACCTGCGCGCGCGGGCGATTGAGAAAAAGCAGGGATTGACCTTTGTCCACCCGTTCGACGACCCGGATGTGATTGCGGGGCAGGGCACCATCGGTCGGGAAATTTTGCAGCAGCACCAGGGACCGCTCCATGCGATATTTGTGGCAATCGGAGGCGGCGGACTGGCGGCGGGCGTCGCGGCCTACGTGAAGGCGCTGAACCCGAAAATCAAGGTGATCGGTGTCGAGCCGTACGATTCGGCCGCGATGTACCAGTCGCTCAAGGCCGGGCGGCGCGTCAAACTGGACCGGGTCGGATTGTTCGCCGACGGCGTGGCGGTGCGGCAGGTGGGGCGGGAAACGTTCCGGCTCTGTCGCGAACACCTCGACGAGGTGGTGCGTGTCAGCACCGACGACATCTGCGCAGCGATCAAGGACGTGTTTGAGGACACGCGGGCGGTGCTGGAACCGGCGGGCGCGCTGGCGGTGGCGGGGGCAAAGACATATGTCGAGCGCCGCCGGCTGAAGGGTGAGACGCTCGTGGCGGTGGCGTGCGGGGCGAACATGAACTTTGACCGCCTGCGCTTCATCGCGGAGCGGGCGGAGGTCGGCGAGCACCGCGAAGGGCTGTTTGCGGTGACGATTCCCGAGGAAGCGGGCAGTCTGCGGAAGTTTTGCGCCCTGATCGGCCAGCGAAACGTGACCGAGTTCAACTACCGCATCGCCGACGAGAAGGCGGCGCACATCTTTGTGGGCATCCAGACGGCCGGGAAGGCGGAGAGCGGCCGGATCGCGGCGCATTTCACCCGGCACGGCTTCAAGACGCTCGACCTGACCGGCGACGAGATGGCGAAGCTGCATGTGCGGCACCTCGTCGGCGGGCGCTCGGCGCTGGCGAAGAACGAGTTGCTGCTGCGCTTCGAGGTGCCGGAGCGGCCGGGGGCGCTGATGAATTTCCTGAACTCGATGTCGCCGAACTGGAACATCAGCCTGTTCCACTACCGCAACCACGGCGCGGACTACGGCCGGATCCTCGTCGGGCTGCAGGTGCCGCCCGCGGAGATGAAGGTCTTCCGCAGCTTCCTCCGGACGCTCGGCTACCGCTACTGGGACGAGACGAAGAATCAGGCGTATAAGCTCTTTCTGCGCTGAGCCGGGAGGGGCTGAGCCACGTATTTCCCGGACGATAATCGGTTGGACAGCGGACGGTGCGGGCAGGGACACTGGCGCACCCCTTCACCGATGTTTCTTCGCCGCCTCATTTTCCTTGGCCTGGTGGTGAGTGCGGCCGACGGGCTGGCGGCCAATGATTACCCGGTGCAGCCGGTGCCGTTCACCGCGGTGCGCGTCACCGGTGGACTCTGGCAGGCGCGGCAGGAAGTGAACCGCACGGTCACAGTGCCCTTTGCACTCCGGCAGTGCGAAGAGACGGGCCGGCTGCGGAATTTCGACTTGGCCGCGGAAACGCTGCGCCGGCGCGCAGCGGGGGAGCGGCATTTCCAGAATCAGCCGGCGACGCAGAACCCGTTCGACGACTCGGACGTCTACAAGGTCATCGAGGGCGCGGCCTACGCCCTGAGCATGCAGTCTGATGCGGCCCTGGAAAAACACCTTGATGGGTGGATCGCCCGCATCGCGGCGGCGCAGGAGCCGGACGGCTACCTCTACACGTTCCGGACCATGCACCCGGATAAGCCGGTGCACGTTTGGATCCACCCGGAGCGCTGGCGCAACGATCCGGACCTGAGCCATGAGCTCTACGATCTGGGACACCTGTACGAGGCGGGTGTGGCGTACTACCAGGCGACCGGGAAACGCACGTTGCTCGACGTCTGCCTGAAGAGCGCGGAATTGGTGTGGCGGGACTTTGGTGATGGCCGGCGGCGGATCGCGCCGGGTCACCAGGTCATCGAGATGGGCTTGGCGAAGCTTTACCGCGTGACGGGGGACCGGCGCTATCTCGACCTGGCGCGGATCTTTATCGAAGTGCGCGGCCCGGGCGGAAAACTCTACAGCCAGCAGGATCGCCGGGCGGTGGACCAGGTCGCGGCCACCGGGCACGCGGTCCGGGCGAATTACATGTATTCCGGCATGGCGGATGTGGCGGCGCTGGGGGGCGATGTCCGGTATGCCGCCACGATCACGACGATCTGGGAAAACATGGCCGGCCGGAAGCTTTACCTGACCGGCGGCGTGGGCGCCGACTCGCATGGGGAGATGTATGGCGCCGACTACGACCTGCCGAACGAAGCCTATAACGAGACCTGTGCGGCGATCGCGCTGATGATGTGGAATCACCGCATGTTTCTGCTGACGGGTGAGTCCAGGTACATGGACGTCTTGGAGCGCACGGCCTTCAACGGCTTCCTCAGCGGGGTTTCCCTCTCGGGCGACCGGTTTTTCTACACGAACCCACTCATCTACAATGGCGTCGCGCGGAACAACAACGGCCGCGCCGGCCGGGCGCCGTGGTTCGACTGCGCCTGCTGCCCGACGAATGTGATCCGCACGCTGGCGGACTTTACGGGCTATTTCTATGCGGTGCGGGACGCCGCGCTGTACGTGAATTTCTACGCGCAGAGCGAAGGCACGGCGACGGTGGGCGGCACGGCGGTGAAGCTGACGCAGACCACGGACTATCCGTGGTCGGGAGCGGTGCGGCTCGCAGTGACGCCGGCCAAGCCGGCGACGTTCACGTTGCGGGTGCGGATCCCCGGCTGGGTGCAGGGCCGTCCCGTGCCGACCGATCTCTACCGCTATGATGACGCGACGGCCGCAGGTTGGAGTGTGCGGGTGGGCGGCGCCCCCGTGAGCGGAGCCCCCGAGCAGGGTTACATCGCCATTACGCGCGAGTGGCGCACCGGCGACGTCGTCGAACTCAACCTCCCGATGCCGGTGCGCGCGGTGCGGAGCAATTCGCAGGTGGCCGCGTTGCAGGGACGCGTGGCCTTTGAGCGCGGACCGATTGTTTACTGTGTCGAGGCGAAGGACCGGAAAGGCCTGCCGTCCGCATGGGTGGCCCCGTCGATCGGGGAAATTTCCGCCGAAGCCCGCCCCGACCTGCTGGGTGGCGTTACGCGGTTGACCTCCAGAGAGCCAAAGCTGGGTCCGGCATTCACCGCGATTCCCTACTTCGCGTGGAACAACCGGGGACTGCAGCCGATGGCGGTGTGGTTGAAGCGGCCGCCGTTGGGGTCAGTTAAATGACTGTCTGGAGTTCGTCTTGAGATAGCTCGCGATCTCGGCGGCGAAGGTGGCGCCGAACTCGGCGCGTTTCTTTTCGCCCAGGCCGGGGATGCCCTCCATCGCACCCGGCGTGGCGGGGTACGAGCGGGCCATGGCGCGGAGGGTGGTGTCGCCAAAGACGATGTAGGCGGGGACCTTGCGCTCGTCGGCGAGTTTCTTGCGGAGTGAGCGCAAACGCTCGAAAAGGATTTCGTCGCACTCGATGTCGCCTTCGCGACGGACGACGCGCTTGGACTTGGGCAGGTCCATGGGCTTTGTCAGCGTGAGCGGCGTGCGGGCCCGCAGGAGGGCCATGCCCTCCTCGGTGAGTTGGAGCGTGGCATATTCGCCCTCGGCGACGGTGACGAAGCCGAGGCGCATGAGCTCGCGGCCGACGGCGGACCATTGGGGGCGGGAGAGTTCGCCGCCGATGCCGTAGGTGGTGAGCCGGTCGTGGCCCCAGCGGCGGATCTTGTCGGTGTCGGCGCCGGTGAGCACCTCGATGATGTGGTTCATCCCGACGCCGAAGCGGCTGTTCTGGGCGATGCGGTAGACGCAGGAGAGGAATTTCTGCGCGACGACGGTGCCATCGTAGGTGGCCCGGGGCTCGAGGCAGTTGTCGCAGGCGCCGCAGTTATCGAGTGGAAACTTCTCCCCGAAATATTCCAGCAGCTCGACGCGGCGGCAGCCGGAGGTCTCGGCGTAGTGGACGATCTGGCGGAGTTGGGCGCGGGCGACCTGCTGTTCCTGCTCGTTGGTGATCTCGTCGAGGAAGTGCGTCTGCTTGGCGATGTCACCGGCGCTAAAGAGCAGGAGGCAGTCGCCCGGCAGGCCGTCACGGCCGGCGCGGCCGGTTTCCTGGTAGTAGCCCTCGATGTTTTTTGGGAGGTCGTGGTGGATGATCCAGCGGACGTTGGGCTTGTTGATGCCCATGCCGAACGCGATGGTGGCGCAGATGATGCGGGTGTCATCGCGCAGGAAGTTCTCCTGGTTGCCGTTGCGTTCCTCGGCGGTGAGGCCGGCGTGATAGGCGCGGGCCAGGAAACCCCGGCCGGCGAGGGCCTCGGCCACGCGCTCGGTGGCGGCGCGGCTGGCGCAGTAGATGATGCCGCTCTCGTGTTCGCGCGGACGGACGAAGTCGATGATCTGCTTGAGCGGCTGGTCCTTGGGGATGACGCGGTAGGTGAGGTTGGGGCGGTTGAAGCTGGCGACGAAGGTGGCCGGGGCGCGCAGTTTCAGGTGGGTGATGATGTCCTCGCGCACGCGGCCGGTGGCGGTGGCGGTGAGCGCCATGAACGGCACGCCGGGCAGGGCGGTCCGGAGCTTGGCGAGCTGGCGGTACTCGGGGCGGAAGTCGTGGCCCCACTCGGAGACACAATGGGCCTCGTCAATGGCGATGGAGACGACGTTCCACGCCTGTAGGTTTTCGACCCAGCCCTCGAGCATGAGGCGCTCGGGGGCGGCGTAGAGGAGTTTGTAATCGCCGCGGTGCAGGCCGCGCAGGCGGGCGCGCGACTCATCGGCGCCGAGAGTGGAGTTGAGGAAGGTGGCGGCGACACCGCTGGCCTGGAGGGCGTCAACCTGGTCCTTCATCAGCGCGATGAGCGGCGAGACGACGACGGTGAGGCCGGGGCGCGCGAGGGCGGGGAGCTGGAAGCAGAGGGATTTCCCGCCGCCGGTGGGGAGGAGGGCGAAGACGTCCTGGCCGGCGAGGGTGGCCGCAATGATTTCGCGCTGGAGCGGGCGAAAGGTGCCGTAGCCGAAGGTGCGCTTGAGCAGTTGGTCGAGATTGGGCGGGGCAGCGGTTGGCATCGGGCGGGTTCAGCAGAGACTGAGAAATTGGGCGAGGGCGCGCACGGCCGGGGCCACCGAGTGGCCGCGGCGGACCGAGCGGGAGACGACGCGAAGTTTTCTGGCGTCGCGGTCGGCCTTGGGGTCCACGTGGCCGACGAGCTCGTGGCCGGAGAGAATGGGGAGCGCGTAATAGCCGCGGGTGCGTTTGTGAGGCGGGGTGTAAACTTCCCATGTGTAGTCGAAATTCCAGAGCTGGCGGCTGACGGCGCGGTCGTAGATCAAGGGGTCGAGGGGCGCCAGCAGCAGGCTGGCGCTGATTTTCGATTTTCGATTCCCGAATTTCGAATCGGCGGCGGCGGCGTGGAGGAGCGGGAGGTCGGTGGACAAGCAATACAAGGTGGGGCCGGCACCGATGGAGACGGGCTGGACGGCGTCGGTCACGAGGGCGAGCTCGGTGCGTTTGAGCAAGGTGAGGCGGCGCTGCCGGAGTTTGAGCAGGACGCTCCAGCGGGCGGTGGTGGCGGCGGACGGCTCGGGGGCGGCGAGGATTTTGGCGGGGAGGATGCGCTCGGGGAGGTCGTAGAGGCGGCGGTTGTGGTCCCGCTGGGCGATGAGCACACGCCCGTGGAAGAAAAGTTTCTGTAACGTGGCTTTGGCGAGCGTGGCGGTGCCCCAGGCCCGGCGGCCGCGGCGGTCGTCCTCGATGTGCTCGGATGAAAGCGGGCCACGGGTGGCGAGTTCGCCGAGGATATGGGTGGCGAGGTCGCGCTCGCGCGGGGTGAGCTTGCCCGACCAGGCGCTGGGGATCTTGGTTCGGCCGCGCATGGCGCCCAGCAGGTGGGGCCAGGCGTCGGGGGTGAAGGCCACGAGGACGTGGGTCGCGGGGTGGTGGTGTTCGAACGCAGTGCGTTTGGCCGCCGGGAGCGGCGAGGTTTCGCCGTGGAGATGGCGCATGAGACCGCCCTCGCGGTAGCCGGCGACGCGGTTGCGCAGGATGAGGTCGTGCATGCGTCCGCAGACGTTGATGGGGTCGATCTGGATGTAGCCGTGGTGGGCGAGCGCGGTGGCGATGTCCGGCACGGGGGCATCAAGCAGCAGGGCGCGGCGCATGAAACGCCGCGCGGCCAGGGGGGAGACTTTCAGGGCGGGAGGCACGCGGTCTCATTCAGGGGAGCCGGCGCAAAAAAACAAGGCCACGCAGGAATTTCCCGCGTGGCCCTGTCGCACTAACCAAACCAACGAACAAAATCAGGCGCTGGCGATCGTCGGGCGGCCGTAGGACGAGGGCGTCGGGATGAACCAGTCGGCCGGGGAGGACTCGGGCGAAAACTCCGGGCAGGCCTCGGCGAGGAGGGCGCGGAGATTCTCGCGGGCGCGGGCGATGCGGCTCTTGACCGTGCCCACATTGATGCTGAGGGCTTGGGCGATTTCCTCATAGGAACGGTTGAGGACGTTGCGCAGGGTGAGGATTTCACGGTGGCGGGAGTCGAGTTTGTCCATGCAGGTGTTGATCAGCTGGGTGAACTCGCCCGTGGCGGCCTTCTGGGCCGGGTCCGGTGAGACGTCGGCGACGAGGTCGGAAAAGGTGCCGGTGTTATCCTCGCTGAGGGCGCAGTTGAGCGAGAGCGAGTCCTGCCGGCGGCGGCGGAAGAAGTACCAGTAGCGGTTGCGCGCGAGGTTCACGGCGATGCGGTAGAGCCAGGTGGCGAGGGAGGAGTCGCCGCGGAAGCGGGCGAGGCCGCGATGGGCGCGGATGAAGGTGTCCTGGGTGATCTCCTCGGCGTCGGCGTGGTTGCGGAGCAGGCCGAGGGTCACGGTGAAAATCTTGGCGCGGTAGCGTTCCATGATCAGGACGAAGGCGGCGTCTTCGCCGGCGTTGAAGCGCTGAACCAGCCCGGCATCAATGAGGGCCTCTTGGGCAGACGGGCTGGGCGTCTTGGAGGTTTTGTCGGCGGCGCGCCGGGCCTTGACCGGGGTACCGAGGGCGCAGGTGGAAGAGTACATAAGGATAGACTAGTTGAGTTAGAGATCGGCTGATACGGGGTCTGTACCTACCTCGAAGCGTGCCAACAGCGTTAGATTAATTCACAACTATCATAACAGCATATACTTAAAAATATTAATGGCCGAGTGGGACCCGAGTGACCGGCCCCGTTTCGTGCAGAATGAACGACGGCGGACAGGCACTCCGTGCAATACGCATGCGGCTGAATCCCGCGCAGATGACGGAAGGTGGAGCGCGTTGTCCCTCACGCGCCTCAGGGCTGAGTCGGAGCTGCGGCGCCCTCGCCACGGATGAAGCCCGGAACGTGGCGGAGGCGCCGCGGCTCCAATCCGGCCAACGCGTTGGGGCCAACGCGTTCCACCCAAGGCCGCCGCGAATTCAGTGGTGCGGCCGGCTCACCACTAATGTCCGCGCGACGTCGCGGGCATTAGCCCTTGATCGCGCCGGCGGAGAGGCCGCGGACGAAGAGGCGCATCGTGAAGAGGAACACGACGATGAGCGGGATGGAGGCGACGAAATAGGCGGCCATGATCTGGCCCCACTGTTTCACGTACTCGCCATCGAGGTAGATGAGACCGACACCGAGGGTAAAGAGCTCCTTGTCGCGCAGGACGATGAGCGGGAGCAGGAAGTCATTCCACATCGAGAGGAAAGAGAGGATGGCGAGGGTGCCGATGATCGGGCCGGACATCGGGATGACGATGTTGAAGACCTGCTGGAGGTGGGAGGCGCCGTCCATCTCGGCGGCCTCGAACAGGTCGCGGGGAAGGTCCTCGATGAAATTGCGCAGGACAAAGATGCTGAAGACCTGGCCGCCGGCGACACCGACAAGGACGAGTGCCCAGAGGGTGTTGAGGAGCTTGAGCGACTTTAGGAGCATGAACAGCGGCGTGATGTTGACGACGCCGGGCATGAGCATGAGGGCGAGAAACGCGGCCCAGAGGAGGCGGCTCCCCGGAAGCTTGTGCCGGGCGAAGAAATACGCGCCGAGGATGGCGAGGAAAAGCGAGCAGACCGTGCCGGTGACGGCGACGAACACGGTGTTGGCGATGTAGGGCAGGATGAGATGGAAGGCGAAGGACCAGTTTTCCCAATGCCAGGTGAGCGGGTTGGTCGGCAGCCACGGCTGGCGGATGAAGGTGGCGTTGTCCTTGAAGCTCACCTGAAACATCATGTAGAGCGGGAAGAGCTCAATCAGGATGAAGAACAGGATGAAGAGGTGCTTCATCCAGTCGCGGCTGAAGTCGGTCCGGCGCTTGGTGACGGGGGTCATTTTTCGATGCGGACGTACCGGTTGTTCACGAAGGTGAGCACGAGGATGAAGAGGAAGAGGATCATGCCGATGGCGCAGGCGTAACCGAACTCACCGGCGTAGAACGCGCGGTTGTACATCCACAGGCCGGGCACCATGCCGCGGCCGCCGGGGCCGCCGTACTCGTTGAGCAGCTGGAGCTGCAGGCCGTAGCCGCCGAGGGTGGCGACGATGAGGAGGACGAGCATGAGGCGCACCTGGGTGAGGATCAGGGGCAGCTCGATGTAGATGAATTTCCCGATCGGGCCGATGCCGTCGAGCTCCGCGGCCTCGTAGACGTCCTGACCGATGGACTGCAGGCCGGCCAGAAAGATGAGCACGCCGACCGCGCCGATCCACGGGAAACCCCAGAGGAACAGGGAGGGCAGAATGAGCTCCGGCTGCGAGAGCCAGCCGATGGGCACGTTGGCGTAGAAGATGCCCCAGTGGAAGAAGTGGTCGAGGGAGACGAGGCCGCCCTTCAGGCCGGTGTAGTCGAGGATGCCGTTGAGGACGCCGAGGTTCGGGTCGAAGAAGAACTTCCAGATGAAGAGCGTGACGAGGCCGGGGACGATCATCGGGACGACGAGGAGGACGCGGTAGACGTACTGCCAGCGGTCGCTCTTCAGGCGGTGGATGAGGACCGCGAGCAGGATGGAGGGCAACATCTTGAAGAGGTTGAAGACGATCAGGACGCTGACCGTGAGAAACGAGTCGAGCAGGACCTGGTCGTGGAAGGCGCGGCGGAAGTTATCGAGGCCGATGAGCTGCTTGGTGTCGCCGCCGGCCCATTCGAAGAAGCTGTGATAGACCGCGCTGGCCGCCGGAAGGTACGCAAACACCAGCACCATCACGAGCGAGGGCACCACAAAGAGGTAGAGTTTCCACTCGCGCAGAAGTTTTTGCCGGGAAAGCGGGGCTGCCATGCAGGGGAGGGGTAGGAGTGCGGGGTGCGCGGCGCAACCCCATCACGCAAAGTTATCAGGCGGCCCCGGCGCCCAGCGCAAGCCGCGAAGCGGAGAAAAATCATCCGGTGGGCGGGTGCGTCCCGGCCCGCAGCGGAGAAGCCTGTTCGCTTGGGCCCGGTGCATTCATGTTGGAGCGCGGTCAATGCGGGCACGGAACGCGCCCGCCCACCTCCCCTCACTCCTTGGGCCGCGTGAGATTGTGGTGCGCGAGGGTGCGGTCCAGTTCCCGGTCGTACTTCGCGGCGGTGCGACCGGTGGTGGCGATGCGGCGGCAGCGGTCGAGGGCGTTGGACCCGATGTGCGCGCGGTCCGGCTTGGGGCTAGCGCCCGGCAGTGGAACGCCGCCATCCCGAATGGAGGATTTTGACCTTAGGCGGGCGAACCGGCGGGGGAGGGCCGCGCAAAGACAGGTTGACGCGTTTGGTTCGCCCCGCCGAGCTAGAGGAACCCTATGACGCGTGTTTTTGTTTCCGGCTGTTACGACATTGTGCACGCCGGCCACCTGCAGTTTTTCCGCGAGGCGCGGGCGCTGGGCGATCATTTGACGGTGTCGTTTGCGTCGGCCGAGGTGCTGTGGGTGCACAAGCACCGGCGGAGTTCGCTGCCGGACGACCACAAGCGGGCGCTCCTGGCGGGGCTGAACATGGTGGACGAGGTGGTGATAGGTGACGGGCTGGAGGAAGGCCTGGATTTCAAGGAGCACTTTCTGAGGCTGCGGCCGGCGATCCTCGCGGTGACGGAGGACGACAAGTACGCGCAATTGAAGCGCGACCTCTGCGCGCAGGTCGGCGGGCACTATGTGGTGCTGCCGAAAACGCCGCCGCAATTCTCGCCGGTGTCCACGACGCAGATCGTGAAATTCATCCGGGCGCCCGAGGAGGCGCCGCTGCGGGTGGATTTTGCGGGTGGCTGGCTGGATGTGCCGCGGTTCGCGCGCGCGGGGGCGTACGTGGTCAACTGTGCGATTTCGCCGACGGTCTCGCTGCGCGACTGGCCCTATGAAAAGAATGCGGGGCTGGGCGGCAGCGGCGCATGGGCGCTGTTGAACGGCAAGGACGGGGTTGGCTCGGAGCTCGACCTCGGGGTCGGCTGGCAGGACCCGGCGATCATTTCCGAGACCGGGTTGTGTGTCTGGCGCAGCGGGCCGCGGCCGGAGCTGGAACTGAAGCACAACGGGGATTTCCTGCGCGGCCATCTCGCGCTGTACTGGACCGGCACGCCGCACAACACGCCGGACCTGGCGAAACTGCCGCGCGACTACGACGCCATCGCCCGCGCGGCGGCGACGGCGCGCGACGCCGTGTGGCGCAGCAACCTCGCGGTGCTGGCCGAAGCCGTGCGCCAGTCCTACACGAACGTGCAGCGGGCCGAGGGGATGGCGCCGTTGCCGGGCGATCCGGCCGCCACGGGAGCGGTGGCCGCGGTGCTGCCGGCGGACGTGAAACCCCTCGCGTGGAAATACTGCGGCGGCGGCTTTGGCGGCTACGCGGTTTATCTTTTCAGCAGCCCGGCCCAGCGTGACGCGGCCTGCGCGCAACCGAATTTCCAGCCGATTGAGCCGTATCTCGGGACGAGATGAGCGGTCCGCTGAGAGCGGAAGACGGAAGCTTGCTCCGCCCGCAAACGCTCAGCGGGTCGCTGCGGCGGGCGCGGTCCATTCGCGGCTTAAAGCGGATGGAAATTTCCGCCGCGGCGGAGTGACCAGAAAAACAACTTGCCTCGGTCAACCGCATGCCGCTTTGTGACCCTTCCTTTGTTCGGGCTGTAGCGTAGCCTGGTAGCGCGCTTGCATGGGGTGCAAGAGGTCGTGAGTTCGAATCTCACCAGCCCGACCATTTTCCTCACTACCAATTTGTTATGGAACTATTTGTGTGATAAAACATGAATAGTCATAACAAATACGTGGATAAGTCATAACATGTTCGTCGATGTCCGCCTTTTTTGACTAAGGTTCAATCGTTAGCCTACGGGCGCGTCTGAGGCGCTAATTCGGCCAAGCTTCTCCTCCTTAAGCCGTGGAATCCATCAGCGCCGTTGGCGCGATCACCGCCACATCTCGAACTACAACATCTGCGTTGGTCGTAGCGGCCCGGACTGCTGCCAGCCGGTCCTTAGGGTCCATTACCAGCAAACTGCGCACATACTCCCGCCGTGCTGCGAGGGACGGTGAACCGATCACCCGCAGACCACCAGGTTCTCCCCCCATAATGATGATGGCTGGGTGGCCGTCCAAATCGCTCCAGTTGCGCAGACTACCCGTGAGCAGACGTCGGTCATATTCCCGGTCCCGGTCGATGCGGGTGGGGAAAGCAATCTTCAGTGCTTCAAACTCTCTCGGCTCCGCTGCCGACAGTTCCCGCAGGAGAGCTGCATCCGCCCGTGCCTCCTCCAGTTCCTCCGGCGAAGCCCCGCGGACTGCGAGCAGCCGGAGCGCAATTTTCTCCCGGGCCGGAATCGTCCCATAAGAGTCGAGCAGCCGGTGGAACACGTTGACGCGTGAAACCAATGTGGTCCCTAAGTTGCGGCGCATATGTCCGAACGCCTTCGCTACTGACAAGAAGACGTTGGCGTCCACCTTGGAACCACTGACAATCTGTAGCTTGCCTTGGGAGCCAGAAGGCAGGCTTTTCTTTGCCAGCACTGAGCGCCGTAGGGAGCGGTGGATCCAAGGAGTCAACCGTTCGACATTGACGTGACCGCCTGAAACGGAACCGGGTCTGGTGTTAGTCTGGGCAACCTGAAAGGACCCTAGACCATGAAAGGCAAAAGACACACGACCGAGGACAAGATCCGCATTTTGCGGGACGCCGACGGCGGCAAGAACATCGTGGCGGTCTGCAAAGAGAAGAACATCTCGGAGCAGACGTTCCACCGGTGGAAGCGGCAGTTTGGGATGATGGAGATCCCGGAGGCCAGACGACTCAAGGAGCTGGAAAAGGAGAACAGTGAGCTGAAGAAGATGCTGGCGGACTCGCTGTTGAAGAACCGCGTCTTGGAGATCGTGAACGCAAAAAAATGGTAAGCCCGGGACACAGGAAACAGATGGCCACCCTCGTCGTTGTCGACGGGGTGTGCTCCGGGCGGGCGGCGTGTCGGTATCTTGGTCTGGGCCGTTCCACGTATCATTATCAGGCTCGGCCGCCGGGTGAGCGACGACAGCGCCTGGTGGCGCGGACCCACGAACTCTCGGCCTTGCATCCGCGCTACGGCTACCGCCGGATCGTCGCCCTGCTGCGCCAGGAGGGCTGGGCCACGAGCCGCAAGCAAGTGCAGCGCCTGCGACGGGCCGAGGGCCTGCGGGTGCCTCCGCCCCGCCGGCGGCAGTCGCGGCGCGGGCTCTCGACCGGCCTGCCCACGCAGGCGACCCATCGCGGGCATGTGTGGACCTGGGACTTCGTGGCCGACGCCACCGTGCATGGTGGGACCCTCCGCATGCTTACGGTCCTCGACGAGCACACCAAGGAGGTCCACGTCCTGCGCCCAGAGCGGCGGATGGGCTCGGCCAACGTCATCGCGTTGGTGCAAGCGGCCATCGCCCAGCATGGCGCCCCAGAGTTCATCCGGTCCGACAACGGCGCGGAGTTTATCGCCCACGATCTCCAGCGCTGGCTGGCGGACCAGCACATCAAGACGATCTATATTACCCCGGCCAGTCCTTGGGAAAACGGGTTTGTGGAGAGCTTCCACAGCCGCTTCCGGGATGAGTGTCTCAACCGCGAGCAGCTCTGGACCCTGACCGAGGCCCGCGTCGTCATCGAGGACTTCCGCCAGGATTACAACTCCGCCCGGCCACACAGCTCACTCAGCTACCAGTCACCCCAGCGCTTCGCCGCACAACTCCCGCCCGCAATCCCTCGCTTCGGTCGGCCTACGGCCTCCCTCCGCGAGGGATTGCCAAACCCACACCTTCCCGTCACATCAACTAACCTCCTGGACTAACACTGACCCCGGTCCGAATCCCGCGTCCCCGTCACAACCTCCCTCCTCGCTGGTGTCGCGGGTGAATACTTCGTCGCGGCAGAGCTATCGCGCCGAGGGTTTATTGCGTCGTCGGGCTTCGTATATCACACTAGGCTCCAACTTCTTCAGTGATTTAATGCAATGGTAGCGTTAGCTTTTTAACAAACATTTCATTTTATGAATACCCAAAGTTGCAATTTAGAATTCGATGCAAACTCAGGCGCAAATAAGCATTTCCTAGCATTAAGGAAAGGGGAGTTGTGTTTCCCTGATATTGATTACGGAAAGAACAATTGCGTTCTACATGACACCAAAAGGCTAGGAACTTCGATTAAGAAAATTTATAAAATCCTATCTGATGCTGGTTATTGTTCTGCTTTGCTGTCTTGCGTGGACCCACAATCATCCAAAATTGCAGAACAAGTTTCAGGCTTGGAGTCGGCAATCATTAAGGGAGTAGCGGAATATCACCGTCATCAGAATGACGAATTGCTGATGCGCATCTTTCACAGCATTCAATTTTGGGGTGGCGGAGAAGGTAGGAGTATCTATGTGAGGCCCAAAGAAAAAGGCACTTATAGTGAAAGATTTAAACATAACTTTGGTTCTGGAGCATATTATAAAAGGTTGATCGAAAGGATTCTGAAAGAAAATGAATCGCGGGAAGATAAGTTGAAGGATTTGGAGCAATGCACGGATTCAATTAAAAACTGGGGGCTTTCTTTTGCCAGCAAGCACATGAATTTTATAAGTAAGGAGGTGCAGCCCAGTAACGTGCCTAGATGGTATGTCTTCGATTCAATTATTTCAATGGCCTGTTTTGGTGAACCCACCCCAGTTTGGAAATCATACGTGACCTATTGTCACGAACTTGAGAATTATGCCAAAAAACGAGGCGTAACAGGCGATCAATTTGAGCGTGCTCTCTTTAATTATCTTCAGGACGACCCTGTTGGGCAATTATGGGGGGCATTGCGGTGTCGATGAACTAGTACCTCAGATTGAGATTTTATGATTCCGCATTCTAAAAAGATAGACTGGGGCGATCCAGAGGTCGGGGATCGAATGCATCTGATCCCGTATAGCGTTCTTTCGGATGATAAAGCATTAGCTGTGGAAGTGATCTATGAGCGGGGCGGGGATTATCATGGAGAATTCCACCTTGATCCGCCCAGTGTTTTTGTCACTGTTCAATGTGGGCAAAGTTGTGACGTGAGGAGGCGGACATTTTGGCATGAATTGGCACATGTTTTGGATTTCTCGGAAATGGATCGCTCTGATGGTCGGAGGACTGCAAGGAAACATCCTCGTTATTCTTCGCGTGGAGGCGCTCTGGAGCCGCTGCTGGAATATTATCTAGATGTCATAAATATGGATCCAAAGCAATTTGCTGGGTTTGATGTTCTTAGCCCCCCACGAATTCTTCCATATTCAGATTGGTATGTAGCAGGTGCAGATGATCCGACAGAACTTTTTGCTCGTGCTGTTGTTATTTCGGTTTCGTATCCCGTTGAAGCCAAGAGAGTCATGCCTGATTTACACGAGAAGATCGCTGCAATCTTATGTCGGGAACTGTGCTTAAAGATCCCAAAGAAGACAGTGGCGCGATTTCATTGGCGATTGATGAATGGTAATCGGCGCAAGTTTCCAGTAGTCAATGGCGTGGAAATCGGAACGAAGCGGAAAGCTAGCCAGAAAAAAGCGAACTTATGAGCACAACCTCACTCCTCGCTGGCGTCGCGGGCGAATACTTCGTTGCGGCAGAGCTATCGCGCCGTGGGTTTATCGCTTCAATCACGCTCCGAAACACTCGCGGCATCGACATTGTGGTTACAAACAAGGACGCCACAAAAACGGTCACCATTCAGTGCAAAACCTCGCGCAAGAAAAAGCGGCAGTGGATTCTGGGAGAGAAGAGCGAGGCGTTCTTTTGACGTGACCGCCTGAAACGGAACCGGGTCTGGTGTTAGTCTGGGCAACCTGAAAGGACCCTAGACCATGAAAGGCAAAAGACACACGACCGAGGACAAGATCCGCATTTTGCGGGACGCCGATGAGCGGGTCCCGAAAACTGGGCCAGGTGGAGTGTTAGTCTTTGGCTTGGTTTGATGTGCTGACTTCGGTGGTGGTTGGCAATCCTAAGCGGAGGGACG
>Ga0209829_10001041_pt1 | contig 23491 bp, 14 predicted proteins | sample C_140205_EF_Meta_FD_187311 | JGI IMG/M metagenome (GOLD analysis project Ga0209829, IMG submission 187311) | Freshwater microbial communities from Lake Croche, Canada to study carbon cycling - C_140205_EF_MetaG (SPAdes) (version 2) | ecosystem: Environmental > Aquatic > Freshwater > Lake...
TGCGTTGACGGTTACTGGTGCAGCAACTGTTAGTACCACTCTCGGCGTGACCGGCTCGGCAACGGTGGGCAGTTTGTCAACTGCCGGAACTGCCGCCACTGGTGCGTTGACGGTTACTGGCGTGGCAACTGTTACTGGTACCGCGACCGTCGGTAATTTGACAACCGCTGGAACTGCCGCCACCGGTGCGTTGACGGTTACTGGTGCAGCAACTGTTAGTACCACTCTCGGCGTGACCGGCTCGGCAACGGTGGGCAGTTTGTTAACTGCCGGAACTGCCGCCACTGGTGCGTTGACGGTTACTGGTGCAGCAACTGTTAGTACCACTCTCGGCGTGACCGGCTCGGCAACGGTGGGCAGTTTGTCAACTGCCGGAACTGCCGCCACCGGTGCGTTGACGGTGACTGGCACAGCATCCGTTTCTAGCACTCTCAATGTTACCGGCACAGCAACCGCCGGAAATTTGACAACTGCTGGCATTACAAGTACCGGTTCATTAACTACTGGTGATGCAACTGCTTCTGGAATATTGAATGTTGGCAGCGGTAAATTTTATGTTGATCCAACTAATTCTGCAATCACAAGTAATTCTGCAAATGCTCCCATATTCACTAACGTCCTCAACACTGCATATACTCCTAACGATGGTTCTAAAAAATTAACAACCCAGAATTACGTTGATACTCAAATAAATGTACAAACGGCAAGAATTAACCTAATCACTGGTGGAACAGATGATGCAGGCGATACATTCGCAAAAGTTTATGAAATGGTAAATGCTCTTGCTGGGTCTGATGTTCTCAATACGCTTAATGCAACCAACGCAACTGTTGGTCAGATAACCGAAAGTGTTTCTGATACCATTCATCAAGCATATAATCCCATTTTGGTCAATTGTACTCCATCTGTTTGGGAATCCAGTTATGCCGCTACAAATAACATTTCGGCACAACCTGTGCCCATTCCATCCAGCATAAGTAATATGCAATTAGATGGGTGGTACTTTAGAAATTATAGTGCTAGTGAAAAAATTTGTTGGATGGTACCGGCCAGCAGTGGAATGACAGTCGGAGATATTAATAATTTATTCCTTCATATTTATGCAAAAAGTGACCTCAGTTTACCAAGAATTAGTTTATACACTGATCCTTCTGGAAATACCGGTTATAGTGGTTCTGCACAATATGTGAGAACTGATTATAGTTTTACTGCAAGTTCTTCATCAAGTAGTGCAAATAAATCATATTGCTTATACACTGGTTCAACTGCCCCCAAAAATCAATATATTGCAACCAATTTGCAAGTAGGCACCACAACCCATGGAATTTATGCAAATTCCGATAATGCCCTCCAAACTGAGTCATTCGCTGGGACCTATGTTGCCGACAGTAATCCTGTGTTAGCAATTGCAATTACTACCAATTCAGCTGCGTCAGTCAATAACGTTGAATTTGTGGTACATTCATTGAATGTTACGCAAATCAAAACCGATGCAAGTCCAACCAGTTGTTTTAATGGAACCACTAAATTTATGTACCAAAATTCATCGGTTGCTACTAACTTCTTATTCAATTACTTTTTCCGTCAAAACATGGATTTTTCGAAGTTTGCTAACCCCAATGCAAATGAATTGACATATGGCAATGAATTTACTAATGTCGTAGCATTATCACCGGAAGCTGCTCGCACACTAAGTGCTCATGCTTAAAATTCTGTAATTCTGAAGAAACATGGCCGCCATAGGTAATGTTTCTGTACAAAATATATTTATATTCACATAACTAACGTCTATCGTACCGTTCCATCATTCTTTTTGCACGGTGCTATGGAACCGTAGATAGACACATCGCTCTGTTATTTTATGAGACCTCTACGGTCTCATAAAATCATTAATAATACCGGAAAAATCGAAGATTTTTCTCCGGTATTACAGAGACTAAATATATTTTACGCCGAAATACGAGTGAACACAATCGATGCAGTCGCCTCGGTCGGAACTTGTCCGCTTGGTAAAAGTCCCGTTATAAATGTCGGCTCGCCGATATGCGTTCCAATATCTCCAGACCAGAACAAAAGGGATATGCTGTCACTTGCAGTTAAATCCACCAATACAGTATTGGATATAGTGTATATATGATTTGATTCTGGTGCTTCGACCAGAGTAGTCGAACCGTTTATTTGTACACCATTTTGGGTCAATACAGTTGCACAATTGGTTGACGATGTGGGACTCGAACCACCACCTGACATCACATCTAATTTATATGTCAGTAAATAGTATCCATCGTCAGGGGCAATAAAATTGGTGGGGTCCGAATATCCAAATTCGATAGCGCTGGTCCATCCTGAGCCACTCGGACCAATGGGTGAGTTTTCGAATGTAACATATTGGAAATTACTATTATTCAGGTTGTTTTGTTTTATATTACTCCAAACAAAAATCGATGATATGGCGGCATTTTGTCCAACGGGTCCGGTTGGACCGTTTAAGCCATTTGATCCATCTGAACCATTTTGACCTACGGGTCCGGTTGGACCGTCTAATCCCTTATCACCTTTGTCACCCTTATCTCCCTTATCTCCTTTATCTCCCTTATCTCCTTTATCGCCTTCGTCCCCATTATCTCCCTTATCTCCTTTATCGCCTTTGTCACTTTTATCTCCCTTATCTCCTTTATCGCCTTTGTCCCCATTATCGCCCTTATCTCCTTTATCGCCTTTGTCCCCATTATCGCCTTTATCGCCTTTGTCCCCATTATCGCCTTTGTCTCCAGTCGGTCCAGTCGGTCCAGTCTGTCCGGTCGGTCCAGTCGGTCCAGTACATCCATGCCCCGGACCGATCGGACCGATCGGACCGATAGGTCCCGTACATCCTTCTTCACCCTTACACCCATGGTCGCCTTTATCTCCCTTATCTCCTTTATCGCCCTCATCACCATCACAACCTTTCGGACCCATATGTCCATGTGGTCCCTGTTGACCAATTTCTCCATTTTGACCGGGTGGACCATGACATCCTTTATCCCCACGTGGCCCGGGTGGCCCGTCATTCCCCTTACATCCCTTATCGCCCTTTTCGCCCATTAATCCTTGTGGACCCGTTTGTCCGGCAAGACCCTGAAGTCCCGGTGTGCCTTTATCGCCCTTGTCTCCCTTACACCCCCGTTCGCCTCTTTCTCCGATATCGCCTCGGTCCCCTTTATCCCCCTTATCACCCTTACATCCCTTTTCTCCTTTATCACCCTTATCTCCGCATTCGCCTTTGTCACCCGAATCACCTTTATCGCCTTTATGACCACGGTCTCCCTTTTCGCCCGAATCACCTGCATCACCCTTTTCGCCCTTACATCCCTTATCTCCACGGTCTCCTTTTTCGCCACGGTCTCCTTTTTCACCGGGAACACGCTGATATTCGCCACATTCGTAGCTGGAACTACATTCATTCGAACCTCCAGAATTTGTACATTCGGATTTATGACAACTCATTATATAATATATATAAGGATACTAATATATTATATTTTACGAATTTTATGTAGTGCTAAACCCATATATGATGCCCCCACAAAAAAAATACGGCAGTAATGGTATGATTACAATTGTATTTTTATAGACACAAATACAAGATATTATTAACATTACATTAATTTACAGCATAATAGAGTTGACAATTTAGCATATACAATTTTTATGACTCCGAATTTCCATCATTACCATACGAAACCGACGCTTCAATCGTTGTTCCACAATAGCACTACCATTATCGTTTGGAAATGCAGTTTCGCAAACACGTTCATGTATTAAATCTCCGAGTTTGATTTGTTTGTTTATAATTTGTAAAGAGTGGGCGTCACATGGAATAAATCCATGGCCCTTTGCCGCCTTTTTGTTTACCGCGCCAACTCTAACACGTTTTTCAAAGTTTCTTATAAATTGGTCGATACAACATTGGGGATATCCGAAATAGCGACCTTTTTTATTGAAAGCATTGTCCGACCTCTTTTGGAGATTTCCGGAGACGATAGTCGTAGGAAATCGAGGAAACTCCGTAGACGTAGTCGAAGGAGTTTGGGAATTCTGTGTGGCGTATACGTTTTCAGAAGACTTCAATAACGTCACATATTCTGGTTCCACAACTTCACTGCTATGCAATGCTACGCTGCGTTCCCTATCCATTTTATTCGTTTTTATTTATTATTGATTGATTCGTTAGATTTACAATGGTTCATTTGACTATGTTTCGAATCAATTTTCTCATGATATTTTTACAAAAAGTACAAAAAGTACAAATCGGCAATCTGTAAATTTTGTAACCATCCATTGAAAACAGTGTTTTATGCAGGAAGATTTCTAATTTTTGTAAATAGACTGTAGTTTTCGAAATCAGTGTATTCTACAATTCTACTTTTGTAATTATTTTGTAAATCACTGCTCGACAAATGGTAAGATACTTTAGCGATTTATTTTTTTTGTAATTTTAATTATGATATATAATAATATATATACAACAAAGATGTCTGACAAATGTGCAGATGAGCAAAAGCGTTGTGATGAAAGCAGTGACTCGGAATCTGATTCATGTTCTGACTCGGATTCTGAATGTGAATCTAAATCCAAATGCGACCGTGATTCTGATGAAGAGTGCGAAGGTCGTGATGGTCGTGATGGTCGTGACGGAAAAGACGGGAAAGACGGGAAAGACGGTCGTGATGGGTGTAAAGGTCCCAGAGGTGGTGACGGCAAACGTGGACCCCAAGGTCCTGCCGGACCTGAGGGAGACAAAGGTCCCCGTGGTGACAAAGGTAGTCGTGGCGAGAAAGGTGAAAAAGGGTGTCATGGAGAGAAGGGTGAAAAAGGATGTAAAGGAGAGCAGGGCGAACACGGACATCGTGGGGAAAAGGGGTGCCCCGGAGAAGAAGGGCCTACTGGACCAGAAGGAGAGAAGGGTGATAAAGGATGCAAGGGAGAGAAAGGTTGCAAAGGTGAAGATGGGGCAACCGGACCGGTAGGACCTACCGGTGATATGGGACCTATGGGTCCTACTGGTGATATGGGTCCTACGGGTCCTATGGGTCCTACTGGTGATATGGGTCCTATGGGTCCTATGGGTCCTACTGGTGATATGGGTCCTATGGGTCCTACTGGTGATATGGGTCCTACGGGTCCTATGGGTCCTACTGGTGATATGGGTCCTATGGGTCCTACTGGTGATATGGGTCCTACGGGTCCTATGGGTCCTACTGGTCAAGACGGCGCAACAGGATCAACCGGCCCCACTGGTCAAGATGGCGCGACCGGCCCAACCGGTGGTCTATACAGTACATTCGCCCATATCTATCGTATTACCGACCAGTTAATGGCTCCCGAAGATTCTGTCATATTTGACCAACAAAACGCCATCGTCGGATCATGCGCCCATACCACTAACACAGACAAACTCTTTTTCTGGCAACCTGGGTGGTATCATATATATACCAATGTATATCACCAAGAAGCATGTCAATTCACTATTTTCATGAACGGTGCAGTTGTCTCTGGTAGTACAATCGGCTCACCGACTGGTTCTTCTCAGAATTCGACCGGCTTAATAATGTATATCGACGCGACCGATTTGACCACCCCCACTTTGCTTTCTCCCCTTGGATTCGCCGCCGCCATCACTTTGGTCAACCATACTTCATTTATTCCTCTCATCACATTAAATGGACTTACCGGCTCTGGATCGGCCACTCCCCAAGTGGTTGCCACATTGGTAATGTTATTAATTAAAGCTGCATAAACACGACAAATATGATAATATTATCAAAGCGAGTATTTTTTTATAATAAAAATATTCCTGCAAGTCAATAATTCGTTCAGAACAACATAAACAAATATCTTCATATGGTATATACACAGTATACAATATGAATAGTCCGATTACAAATAATCTTACGATTACAAACAAACGCATTGTCGACTTCTACAAGTCCAATCCGACCGTGAATTTCGAAGCGGTGAATCTCATTTTCATCGATTTATTTCAAAATTTATTGGGTGATATTCAAAATACCATGAATTTGACAATTCAATCACAAATTCTGACCAATACCAATTCTCAATCACAACAAATGAATGAGATGAAAACCACCTTGTCCGCCCTAACGGATAAAGTATCCACACTCAATCATGATATCACCAATAACATGACCGTAAAATACCTAGAAATAAAACGTGATTACATCGAAGATGTCAAGAACATTATCGCGAATAATACGAGCGAGAAAATCGCGCCCCTCTTGGAAAAAACCACCAGTTTGTTAATCGACAAAACAACCAGTGTAATTGGTGAAATTATCCCCAAAAATAATGACATCTATAATGCTCAGATACAAGACACGATGAAATCATTCCATAAGAACATCAAAGACGATATGCTTGTCCTATCAAAATCGGTCGATACAAGTACCATAAAGGATTTCATTGGTAATTTCGAACTCAAATCCGCCATGATGCTCCAAAATGTCCAACAGCCCATCTATACGTTCATTTCGGCGGGCGAAGACAGAATCGGCGCCAGTATCAACGGACTGAAAGAATCTTCGAATGTCGCGCAACAGGCACAGTCCAAGATTTTCGCGGATTTAAATACTTTTTTGAACAAATATCGTGGCACATGTGCAACCGGTCAGTTTGGCGAAAATCAGTTGAGTTCGATTTTGACCCAATTATATAATACGGCGGAAATCAATAATACGTCGGAACAATATGCAACGGGGAATTTTATTATGAAACGCGAGCTAAAACCATTGATTATGTTCGAAAACAAGGATTCCGAAACCAATGCATCCGCTGAAGAAATCAAGAAATTCATTCGCGATACGGAAGAAAAGAACTGTCATGGTATTTTCTTGTCACAACATTCTGGCATCGCGTCAAAGCCCAACTATCATATCGAAACACATGGTGGGAATATTTTGGTTTATATCCATAATGTGGACTATTCCAGTGATAAAATCCAGATTGCCGTGGATATCATCGATAATTTATCGGTCAAAATGAAGGATTTGAATGTCTTGAATGAAGATAATAAAATTCCGAGCGAAGTATTGGACGATATCAACCGCGAATACCAGCAATTTATCACTCAAAAAGAGGCGATTATTGCCGCGGTAAAAGAGAGCCAAAAAAAAATATTGGGACATGTGGATGATATCAAATTCACGTCTTTGGAGAAATTCTTGTCGACCAAATACGCGTCGGTCCAAAAACATGGGTTCAATTGTGACCTATGTAAGAACTATTCCGCGCCGTCTCTCAAGGCAATGGCGGCGCATAAACGCGGGTGTAGTAAAAAGGTGGCAGTTCATGCACAAGCACCGGTCAATCAATTCGTGGTTGCGTGTGGTAAATAGAAATATTTATGGAAAACTTCGCTATGTTTTCCTCCAAAAACAAATATAACATTTGATATAACATTTGATATAAACTTTGATATAAATTTTGAGATAAACTTGGATAATTATTTATTACTTTTTTTACGAACCCTTCGCTGACGCTGCAGGTTCTGTGTCCGTAACTTCGTCTTCTTGCTTTGCAGCTACGTTACGTCCACTAAATATAACCTACTTATTATTATATTTTATCTGACGATTAACGTCAGACAAAATATTACAACTCATTCGCCTTGCTACGCAACTACCCTATTTATAATATTGGAACAATACCGGAACTATGACCAAGTGCAGTACTATGAAATCCAATGCCATTCATACGTTTATATGTTACTTCCTTCGCTCCCACTACGGAATTCTTCCCAACTGATTTGGAATCGGAAACGACCGAGTTTACGGCGGGATTTGTTACGTTTTTTACATTTTTTATGATTTCGGTAACATTGCGGTTAGAATCCGTCGTTTTCACTACTGATTCTGAAGGAGTCGAAGGAGTTTGAATTTGTTTCGATATAGTTTTTTCTCGTTTTGGTTTAACTAGAACAGGAACCGGAACAGAAACCGGAACAGAAACCGGAACAGAAACAGAAACTGGAACAGAAACTAGAACTGGAATAGGAACGGAAACAGATGCCGTTGCTAACGGTATTGTTATCGGATTTTTATTCATTTCTCGTACCGCGTTTTTTAATGTTGCAGCATCTTGGTCGAATTTTGCCAAATCTACAAATTTGCGTGCGTGTTCTATCATACGCACCGCTTGTTCGCGAGATGCTGCATTATTCGCGGTTTTATTAAAGTTTGTCGCGATATCCATCATTTTTTTCGCCCTTAATGAAGCGGCATCGAGTAATTCTTGTTCAGAAAGAACCGGTATAATTATGTCTTTTGCATCCTTCAAATCCTTCACGTCTTTTGCTTCTTTTGCATCCTTCAAATCCTTCACGTCTTTTGCTTCTTTTGCATCCTTCAAATCCTTCAAATCCTTCAAATCCTTCGCATCCTTCAAATCTTTTGCATCCTTCAAATCTTTTGCATCCTTCAAATCTTTTGCATCCTTCAAATCTTTTGCATCCTTCAAATCTTTTGCATCCTTCAAATCCTTCAAATCCTTCAAATCTTTTGCATCCTTCAGTGCCTTCGATTCTTGCTCTAATTTGGCATACCGGGTAGCCTGTTCCATTTGTATATTTTTGGCAATTTGTAATTCATTCGCCAATTGTACCGATTTTGCAACCTGTTCGGCAAGTAATAAACGGGCCACATTTTCGGCCTTTAATATCCGTTCTTTTTCGAGTATTTCTTCCGCTTCTTTTACAGATTGTATTATTCGAAATTCTTCTGCTTCGCGTGTTGCTTTTGCAGAATCTTCTGCAGTTCGAATTGCCCGTTCAGCCGCCAGTGTAGCTTGTACCGAAGCAATATCTAATTTCGCTTGTGCCGCGGCCTGAACCGACGCTGCATCCATGGCGGTTTTTGCAGCAGCCTGTGCAGTATGTGCTGCTGATTGCGCCATTTGAATGGCTTCTGAAATGGCCGCTTCTCTCGAATGTGCTGCTCTTATTACCTCGACAGATTGTGCTTGGACTGCATCAGCTTTTGCTTGTGCTTCAATAATTCTTGCATTTGCTTCCACCACTTTGGCCTGTACCTCGGCAATTTTCAAGTCTTTTTCGGTGGTCAAATTCGCCGAATCAGATAACGCTTTTGCAGCGATTTCACGCGCCAAAGATACCTGTCCGGCGGCAATTTGTAAATTCTGATTATATGCCTGGATTATATTTTGCATTTGTTGATTCATCGATGACGTTGGCGCGGAACGCGTTTTGAGTTTAAATGGAGTATACCGGTTCATCATTGTATATTATATATATAATAATAATATTATAAAAACCCATACATATATTTTATTTCTAAATATTTTTACCGCGCACCATTTTACATCACAAGAGTGTAAGTATAACATTACTATAAAAAGTACAAATGTGTCAATCGTAACTACAAATGTAATTACAAATATCGCACGATAAATGCTCAGAATAATTTAGGATATTTCATTTTTGTAGGCGTCTGTAAATAAAATAATATAATATAATATAATAAAATGTCTTCGGCAGTCCTTTCGCAAAACACGGGCACTACGTTACAAATTCTGGATATGTCGTTTACGCGCGTACAAGCGGCGGCGGTTGGAGTATTACCCGACACAACACAAAATACGATTATTACTGCATTAGATGCCACACTATTATACAATATAATACAAGGAACTAGTACAATCGATTTGGGAAATAGCGTAGATATTTCCGGAACACCTTATTCGGCGGTTCAACTGAATTTATCGACTACCGACCCTTCCTATAATTTCGGTAAAAATGTGCTCATCAATAACAGCACGGTCGATACACCCAACATGGCAATCGCTACTCAAATAATCGACACGTCTGGCGCAATAGATGTAAGTTTTTCGCTTTTAATCGGAACCAATCGATGGTCGAGCGCACCGAATCCAATATACGGATATGTAACGGAAGACCCTTCCTCCAATCCATATATCATTGAAGATGTCAGTTTCGTGTTTCATGATAATACAGACGCGACTTTGAACACAGATGGTTCGACATGGTATGCAGCATTTAATCAAAGTAATCTGAATAATTATTACCTGTCAAAAGCAATCAATTCTGAACTGAATAGTCTCGACGCTGGCTTACCAAATTATCCGATTACTGTGACCGAACCCGGGTTTAATACGAGTTATTCTCTTGGCTCCAATAATACTAGCAAATCCTCAAGCCAATTTCATACATTTTTTACGGATGCAGCCACAAAAGGTTCAAATGGTTATGTCGATGTTCCAACCGTTGTGCCCGATGTAAGTAACAATCTCGACCCATCTAATGTCAATATGTATTCGATTCGTGGATTACAAAATAATACTGGCGGAAGTGTGCTGTATCCAGGCGACGAATATGGCACCTGGAGATTGACCCAATTAGATGCTTCGGGTGGTATCATTGTCACATCCGTATACGATGATACGAATCCCATAAGCACAACTGTTTTACCATTTATGTTGGATAATAGTGGTACCACATCTGCTCTCCCATCAGATATATCATTCACATTGTTTAATACCCTGTTTCCTGGTGTAGATTCCAGCACCGATTTTAGTTTTAATATCACGGCAACATCAGAATATGGTGGATATTATTATCGAGGGGCTTATAGTGATAATTCGACAAGTGGTATTTCGATTATCAATGATTCAAATAGTTCTGAAATAGTACGACTTGATAGCACTAATTTGACGGATAATACCGCGTATACCAGTTTATATTTGAATCGAGACCATAAATTGAATATCGTGAATGGATATTTGGTACTTGACCTATCGACCAATGCAACCACAATCACTCAAGGTATAATAACGATTTCCAGTGATGCAGAGTATTTGGACCAAGCATCATCACTTCTGAACGGTCATTTGAATATGCTTGTTCAGGGAGTGACGGATCGTGTTGCCGTAACCGATTTTTCGAACACTCTATTGGAAAATATTTTTGTGGCATATGACGCGTCTGATTCCGCTTATGGCCTATCAACCTACAGAACAACGGTTGGTCAAATTACCAGCGAAATGAAAACCGAATCTCAATTTAATATAAATAGTGAATGTTTACTGAATGGATACCGCACGACTGATGTATCCGGTGGTTACAGATATAAGGACCCGGCAACAAATTATTATTGGGACCCATCTTCACATTCTATATTATATTCGGACCACCCATTGGGCGAACCACAAGGTGTCGCGTTCACGACAGATGGGTCATTTAATCCATCCGTTGCCGCCTATTTTATTCAAGTAAATGGCGTAAACACATTGGATGCATCGGGTAGTCCACTATGGTCTCTCATATACGATGCGTCTGGACATCCAAGATTAAATGGGTCAATCGCCAAAATTTCTGATGTATCCGGTGCAAATCCGTATTTTAAACCCAATGTACAAATTTCAGACTTGCCATTGACCGATTTGAGTTATAATCAATATCGAACCTATTTACAACCAAAAACACTCGTCAATTTGCTAGATCCATCTTATGGTGGAATCACCATTGATAGTAGTTGGTCAATTATATATGGCTCTACATCACAAGTGACGACGGGTCCGAGTGCAGGGGCATCACAATTTTTACAACGTGATGAAAGTGATACATCCTATAATTACGTATATACCCGTTATGGTAATTTGGGCGCGGTCGGAACAAGACCGAATGGTTTAAATCCGAAAACATATAACGGTATCAATCTATTAAATTTATTCGAAGCCGATGGCTCTGGTAATTTCGTATTGGATATTTCATATGGTACTGCAGGTGACATTACAGGAACAGATGTAGTCACATTTACAGTGCATGGTGGAAACATAGATTTGACCGGAACAGATGTTTCGGGAACAATTGGCGATTCATTTACTTTACATTCCGTTGAAACACAAGCGATTGATGCCTCGGGATTTTTCATATCAGTTATCCAACTACCACTTGGTCACTATACCAATTTATATATACAAACACCCACCGTCGTAAAATTACATACTTCGGGTAACTATCCAAGTGAAATTATCAGTGGTTCGACTAGTGCTCGCCTCAAATTCAAGCGCGAAGCGGTGATGTCTTTACTCGGGTCAATTCAAGGTGCAACGGATCCCAGTGCAAATTGGCAAGATTCATCCAATAATACCAACCTTTGGACAACCATTAGTAATCCAACTAAGAGTTCAACAAGTACTGGACCCGTCAGTGTTGCAGCATATATTGATGACCCAACATCGTGGGATAATACAAATATAGCACCAAATTTGGAAGAATGTTATATTTATAATGCAGCCAATCCATCCGTATATGGTGTTGCAGATATTCATTTGACATTAATTCATAGTTTAAATTCGAATTCGACGTTTCAACTGTCGAGTCCGGCATATGTAACAGAACTGACAAATGTAAATCCGACCTCTTATATAGTAAAGGTCAGTCGATTTACACTAAGCCAATTATATGAAGATGTGTTTAGTTCGTCGTTTAGTCCGACCATCACATACACTCGTACATTACCTTTTCATCAATTCTTTGATTCTTCGCAAACATATTCGGTCACTCCTACATTTACTGACCCATCTGCAAGTCCATTCACAATAACCATTCCCGACCCATCCAATAACATGACATTTCATGTTACCATGCCAAGCACATTAACCACTGATTTCAATATTTGGTATAGTCCTAAGGATGTTCATCGAGTTACCTATGGATTAGACAATAGTTACAATCGTCTCGCGTTTATTCAAAATGATAATAGTTATAATGTTCTTAATATAGCAAATGGTTCCGATTTGAATGGTATTGCATTGACAAATACTTCGACTGAACTACCCGGTGATTATATTCAGTTTCGATTATTGGGTCAAACTGTATGGGTCGAATTGGTGAATGGAACATCCATTGGTGTTTCCGGAGAAGAATTAAGCAATCCACCTGGTCTTATATTTGGGTCAAATCCTACCAGGCAAATCACTTTACCTTGGTATCGCGGTTATCCATTGTATCATCCAACAGACCCTTCCTATGTTGACCAAACACAATATTATACGATTCATCGTTATGTAACCACCGGTAGGTTTGATGTGTCTGGTGCATCGATTACAAATTCACCGACTTGGACCGACATATATAATGGTTTTATTTCCGACGTCAGTTTTACTGGTGTCGGAACGGTCGGTTCAATCGGCTTAACCACTCAGTTTAATCAATCCATGTTACGTGATGCAAGTGGCTTGCGTCCATATACAATCGACCTTTCGGGTGATCCTGTTACCATTAATGTGACAGGCAGTTCGACCGACACTTCAAAACATTTGACAAATTATATCTTGTATACTTTCCCCAACCCCCAGTATCATGCCGTATCCGGCCGAATTACCGCGGGTGGAATGGGTAATAATCCGGTCACTTCAGAAACATATAATATTAGTAAGGCGGGTCAACAAGTTCAAATCGATTATTCATCCGAATATTCGGGTGTTCCGTCGGTCCAATCATTTGGCTCTACGACTTATCCGACCAATTTTGATTTATCGGGTGGTATTCTACTCAATCCGAATATAACACTATATGGTCCCCACGGTCTACGTCGAGCATCGAATGAATCAGGTACAAACACTCCCACTACGTATTTGGTAATCCCCCCCGCCTTTTTGGAATATACTGGTCTAGCGGTGAATGCAATTGACCATTTACCATACGATATTTCAACGATTGATGGGGCACAACTGGTTGTTTCGTATATGCCTGTTTTATTTAACTCGGAGACAGCATTCAATCCTTTTGCCGGAATTACCGATGTCAGTATCAATGATATGACATTTAATCGATTTTCGGCGGTGGATATGATATATTATGTCGCGAATCCGTCCGGTCCATATAATATTGCTGTCAAAGGAAATCGCGTGACCGTGACAGAATATACCACTGGTTTTTCAAGAACCATCATCAATGACCGTTTCATTCAAGACCTTACTTCAAGCACGGATCAATTAACATTTTTCAACATAGATACTACAAATGCGCTTTATTCATTTGCATATGGTCAAGATTTACGGTCACAAGGTACTGGCATATCAAACACCTATTTTATATATTTTTCAATACAAGACGCGTTTATGCATGACGCAAGTTCGCTACATATTGCAACCGGAGAATCAACACAAATATCGGTATATGGGTGTATTCCCTATGTTACCGATGTATCGAACAACTATGCCCTTAAATTATATAAATACGTCGATAATCAGAGTATTAATATCAGTGGACCATTGTTGAATAATTCTCTTGTTATCAGACCATTTGAACGATATACGCATGATGTATCATTTATGCAGATAGATATTAGTACAAATCCTTATACTATAAATGATTTATTGATCCAAGTGACAGAAGCCTCATTGACAGGTCAGGCTTGGACCATCGATTCATCCTTTAATGTAACGAGCCCCTTCAATTTAGATTTTGTTTCGCTTTCCACAGGCGGAATACAGTCCATCAAAACTATATTTTCGGTTAGTTCGACCGAACCCGCTTTACGTGTCAACTATATCACCATGCCCGATTCTCTGAATATTAAGTCCGCTGACGGTTCTCCCGTTATGCGAATCACTTATAATGGAAGTATCGTGACACCACTCGTATCTACTACTCAGATTAATTTGTTTAATTCGGGTTTCACACATAACAGTTCGAATATCAATCAAGAAGTTGTGGATTTTAATGTGCCGACATTACCAATTGATATTGGAACCGCTTAAAAATGTAGTGGACGTAACGAAGGCACTACGAAGTGGGCGTAGCATAGAAGTTACGGACACAGAAACCGTAGCAACAGCGAAGGTTTCTGTAATATTTTCATATTTGGAAAAAATAATATAATAATACACTTGTAAATACATAAAATACAATTGTATTATTTGTGGTCACTCGATATATGGTGCGTTTAATTTAGGAAAAAAATCAAAAATTTGGTAAAAAATCTTGTGTCGAATGCTTTATATATACAAAAAAATGCCAAGCAACAACGCTAACACCAATGCAAACGATTCCTCTGGGAATGACCAATCGGGTAACAAATCACCAGGTTCTGGTTCAGGTTCAGGTTCAGGTTCAGGTTCAGGATCCGGGTCAGGTTCCGGGTCAGGCTCATCATCATCTTCGTCGAGTTCCACCATTCCTCCCATTGTCACCTATACCTTGAATGAAAAAATCGATGCTTCCGGCACAGAAATAATAAACCAACAAGGTGCCGCGGCCGACGGGTCAGAAATCACCCACACCACGTTCGAAACGACAGATGTGACCAGTGATGTTCAAATCAGCGAAGATTTGACCGAAATTGTCCAAGTATACAATGATGACAGCGACCCAAACAGTGTGACCGGTCAATTAGTCAATCAAATTAAATTATATGCCGGTCAAATTCAATGTAGTGATTTCCATGGAAAAGGCACCATCGATGATTATTCCGCTCTTTTTGTCGCTGCTTCCAAAATCGCCAACGATACCAAACAAATGCAACTAGATATTGATATCGAAGGGTTCAATGAATTCGGCCAAGCCGCCGATGAATTGAGTTCTCTTTTCACCAGTTTTATTAAAAAGTTAGAGAACGTCAATATTATCAACGATGTCTCGTTTTTGACTTCGATTTCCATCGCTCTTGGTAAAATCGTCAATCTTTCCAATGTTTTCGGACGATTCAAAGAGACTATTTTGGCGACTTCCACCATCAAATTACCCAAATCCGCCCATGATACCAAACTTGTGTTGGAGGGCGTGATGGCCGAAATCAATTGTGCAATGAACTATATCGGACATTTCGTTAGCCCCACCGTTCACGCACCTTCCGACGCCAGTTTATCCATTGAGGAACAGACCATTATTTCCAAAGCAGTCAGTACCATCGAAAACTGGAGTGTGATTTGTGACCAAGGTGTGAGTATTGCAATGACCAATAATCCCGATATTCAATATATTAAGAGCGCAAGCGAACAACTCAAGACGACCACCTCGACTCTGAACGGGGCGACTGCCGCTCTCCGTGCCAAATTGACCGCTTTTAATTTGTCAAATTAAAAAATCGGACAAAAAACTGGACAAAAATCGAATCATAAATAACTGATATAAAAATTACTTGTTATTTATTTTATTATTTCATAAATGACGACGGAACACCATCCATCCACGACCAACGTGTTTATTTTCAATGAAAAACCGAACGCTTGTACTCACTCCACAGTCGATTCTGAATCCGGTCAGTCCAATGCTCCATTAAAATTCACCGAAATCAAAACCCTGGACAACGCCCTTTTACAAAAATACGACGTCAAATTATACGGAAGTGACCGAGATACCTATGATATTATCAATGATTTCTTAGAAGATAATCAAAGCGAACGCGCGTTTTATATTATCGATCTGGGGGCGCTGACCGATTCGTATTCAAAATGGCTCAAATTATTACCCAAAGTCCACCCCTATTATGCGGTCAAATGTAATCCCAATCCGGTCATTTTGGACGCACTCGCCTCACTCGGCTGTAATTTCGACTGCGCCAGTGAGAACGAAATGAAAATGGTGATTGAAATCACCAAAGACCCGGCGCGAATCATTTTCGCCAATCCATGTAAAATGTCATCGCAAATCCGATATGCCCGGTCGAACGATGTGGATCTCATGACCTTTGATTGTGAAGAGGAATTATATAAAATCAAACTATACCACCCATACGCCAAATTGGTTTTACGCTTAGCTGTCGATGATAGTAAAAGTAAATGTAAATTCAATCTGAAATTCGGATGTAAAGTGGGCCAAGTAGGAGAACTTTTGACTATTGCAAAGACCCTCAAATTGGCCGTCGTCGGATTTAGTTTTCATGTGGGGAGTGGGTGTTCATCCGCCGATACTTTTTATGAAGCGATTCGTGAGTGTAAGAAAGCGACCGATGTTGCAAGCACCCTCGGTATTCCAATTAGTATGATTGATATCGGTGGTGGATTTCCCGGTATCGATAAACATATCAAATTCGAAGATATCGCCAAGCGAATCAACGACGGAATGACCGATTTTTTCGCGAATGAAATCGAACAAGGCCATATTCATTTTATCGCCGAGCCGGGCCGCTATTTCGCCGAATCGAGTCATACTCTGGTGCTCAATGTCATCGGAAAGAAAAACGTAATCGATGAAGAAACGGGGGAGAAAACGATTGTGTATTACTTGAATGACGGGATTTACGGGTCGTTCGGATGTATTTATTTCGACCATCACATGCCCGTTATTCTACCGTTTAATGAACGTAATGATAAAGTCCATAAAAGCCGGCTGTTTGGACCCACATGTGACTCCATCGATTTAATCGCGAACGAAATCATGTTACCCGAATTGGCGATTGGTGAATGGGTCTATGTAGAAAACTTTGGGGCGTATACGGTCGCGTCGTCGAGTAATTTTAATGGGTTCAAAACGAATGTGTTCAAGTATATATTTAGGTCGTAAACATATATAGATAAATATAAAGAGTTTTATTTATATATACGATACCAATATGTGGTTTTGCTATATATTACGTAATACGAACTCACAATATCGTCATATCACGTATAATGGTTCGACAAACAATCCGATTCGCCGGCTGCGTCAACATAACGAAGAGATTTGTGGCGGGGCCGTGGCGACTCATGGAAAGGGACAATCATGGGAAATATATGCGCTTTTATCGGGGTTCGAAAACCATGTGAATGCGCTTTCGTGTGAATGGCGGATAAAACATCCATCGGGGAAACCGGGTAAGCGAGACGCCAAATATCGGGGAGTGAATGGGCGAATCATGTCGCTGAATGAAGTGATTGGCTTGGATAAATGGACCGGAAAATGCACTATCAATAACAAAGATTGTATATATAAATTGTATTTGGCGGAAGATGTGGAGAAATATTTAGACAAAACATTGGTGCCATCGAATATTGAAGTCATTGTGGTGCAAAAAATCTTACCGGAACATATGGATTTGGTGAGCGCGACTTATACGTCGAACGATTCGAACGTATTCGAATCATCTACTCCTGATACCAACATTATATAAAAAATATAGTTATACTGTATAATCATTGTAATGACGAAACCGAAGACACATAAAAAAAAACCCGTATTTAGAAAAAACAAAAAGGGGGTTAGTCGCCGGATAAAATATCAAACCGGCGGAGCCCCACTTACACCGGAACAAATTCGAGAAATTCACGAAATTGTTACAGGCATTTATAACCAGTTGGGTGGTCACTCAGCGGCAGCAACAGCAGCGACAGCAGTATTCCTGAGTACTGCAGCACCGGAGACAACAAAAGTCGCTTCAGCCGCGGTTTCTGCCGCGATTCAACAGTTTATGTCAGGTTTGGGTGGAGCGATGGGTGAAGACATAAGAACGAATACAACTGGTCTGATTCGTAATGTTCCAAGAGCTTTATTATCGACTTATCAAGTCATTTATGATGCATTAACCGCATGTCCATACGCGACTGTGGCAATTGTGTCCGGTGTTGGTACTGGCATCACTGTTTATAAATATCACGCCCAGATTGTTGAACGATTGGGCCAACTACGTGCCGAAGCAGGCGCCGTAGGGGGAAACATTCGAGACGATCCTCTTTATTTATTAACCTATATTATTTCACTTTTATATTGTATTCAACAAGAAATAACAGGTCCAGCAGTGGCGGTTGCTCGGGCTACTGCCGAATACATCACTCACAGTACTCTTTCGGCAGCATATCAATTAAGCGCCGTAGCATCCGTCTTAGCAAGAGGGGCAAGTAACGTAACATCCGGCTTTTTCGGTTTCGTATCTGGCTTATCAAGTTCAGCTACTAATACAGCGAGTAATATTAGACAACGTGTAGTTTCGGGTGGTCAGTTATTATTAGGGGTATTGGATACAGTAAGCACAATGGGTGCTAGTTGTATAATGCCAGGTGCTGCAGCGGCACCAGCACCAGAACCAGAATTGAATTTAAATCCTAGTCAAATGAATGAGATGATTGGATCAATCATTACTAATCATCCAGATATATATTCACGCAACATAAATGACGCTCAACAAATAATTAACGCACAATGGATAGCACGCGTTAGGTCAACACCTCGACTTGATCCCGACGCAGCAAGACAAGAAAAAGCAGACGCACTCAGATCATCACGCAAACGACGCGAACAACTGTTTGAACATGACTCTGCTGCTGCTGCTGCTTCTTCAGATCGAACCAGAAAACGAGGATTGGATGATGAAAAAGTAGACAACACCACTTTTCCGTTCGGTGTCAACGCTGAGTCAATGATTCCATTCGATTTTTTGTCCAACACTAGCTCGAATCCGTACGGTGCTCCTCCGTCTGTCCCTGCTCCTCAGTCTGCCGATAATATTAATAAGAAGCAGAAAAAGGAAGGTGGTAAATATAAAAAACGCGATCGATCTCATAAAAAACATATTTAGGGTTATTTTACATCGTTTTCAAAAAATTTCACAACCTATAATATATCATGCCCAAAAAACAACAACAACAAGGCGGTTCTCGCAAAAGAAAGGTTAGTGGAACCAAGAAATCGAAAAAGACATGCCCCACAAACAAACATCGCAATCGTACTACAAAGAAGTGCCGATGCACAAAGGTGTGTAAATAAACGATAAAATTGAACCATTTGACATAAATATATTCATGATAACACACAAATATATTTATTTATAATTAAAAATGAAAACACGCAGCCAATCCAAATCAATTATTCAGGAACCTTTCGTATCGACCGAACCGACCGAACCGACCGAACCGACCGAACCTTTTAAATCGGACGAACCACCCATTTATAAACCGGTTTATTGTAGTGAAATCAAAAACGCTATATACGATGTCGTAATCGATTTCGACGACGCCAGCCGTTGTTGGACCTCAAACAAACGCCGTCTCAAGAACGGATGTTACCAATACATTTGTGGCGCCCAACTCAAAAACGGCAATAAATGTCAGAGAAAACCGATGTCTGGAATCGATTCCGACAGTTTCGCCTGTTCTATACATCACAAATAATTAGAGCATTAACTGATAAAAACAATCCGCGATAAATTCTTCATCGGTTTTCACGACAGGTTCTCCATATTTTCCCTTCAAAAGTGCAACCATAATTTGAGTCAATTCATCGATAGTTGCCTCCACACGTAACATTTCCCCCGTTTTAATATTTAGTATTTTAAAATCCAAATTTGATTCGGCCGATTCGCCCGGTTCTCTCGTTAATCGCCAAAGCCATGCATAAATAACCACCTGTAACTTATGGTCGTTCGAAATATTACTCGTACATTTGAGTTCCCAAACACATTTATCCGTGACCAAATCGACTCTTGCCGAGAACCGGAACCGTTGTTTCGTATCGAAATATTGATATAAGATCGCGTCGATTTGTCGATGTTCAAATTCCAACGAATGGTGGATAACTTGTTTTTCCATTTGCGGGAGATTTTCGCTCAATTCTTGTCCGATTGTTTTGTCGAACCGGTTCAGGCATTTTTTTATCATATCGGGCGTTAACCATTCGTATTCATCACGCTCAATCTGCTTCAATTTAAAATACAATCGTTCTTGTACCGCTACATATACATTGGCCAAATACAAATAATCACTCGTACAAGAACATGTTTCGGGTAATTCTTCGACTATTTTTTTTAAATATTGGTAATCTCCCTGTTTTGTCTCCTCCAGATTCATTTGAATCATGGATCGTAAAATATTTTGTGCTTGATTATGGTCGATTTTTTTGTCTAGTTGCTGGTCCAAATTCTGGTCTAATTTCTTGCCAATTTTTTTCAAAATATGCTCATGATATATACATGGTATTGCAATTCCATTCAAATCACTCACGTCTTCGTGAAACCCACGCCTCGTTTTGACAATCGTCGGTAATTCGATTTCATCCGGTTCTCCCGATTCTTTCACAAAAATCTTGTCCAAAAGGGGCATTATTTCTTCAATCACCGATTCGGGCACGAATTTTATCAAATCGGTCGGGGTAACAATGGTTTTTTGTATAATATTTGCATCTTTTGAATCGGGTTCTCTTTCTTTTTCATAAAAGATGGTACGTGGAATTCCTTTAAACGATATATATGGTTGTTGTATCATCTCATGGTGCGACATCTTTAAAAACTCGAGCGGTCGGTCCGTATTATATTGGTCACTTTCTAGTAAAAAAAGACCCTGTGTGGCGCGTGTGGCGCCGACATACAAAGTATTCGGACACTTATCACGTGGTAAATTCCGAGCATAATATGTCATATAGGTATGGTCGAACCCGATGATAAACACATATTTACGTTGCCGTCCCTTTACCGAATGAAACGTCGAGAACACCACCTTCCCGTCGATGACGCGTTCATCGATTTTATCGGTTTCCAACATGGGTACATGGCAGGGAACATTACGTTCGGCCAATACGTTCTCCATTTTTCGTATATTACTGGTCGGACCTTTGACCGACGCGCCCAATACAAAAATATCACTCGGTTTTACGTCGGGGTCTTCCAGTAGTCGGAATATTTGATATATAACGACTTTCTCCAAATTAGACCGTGAATTTCGAATATACATGACTGGCTCGCCGTCTTTACATGCTTCCAGCCGTTCCGTGCCAAGCATGACATTATTCACGAATTCTGCCATGGGTCGGGTTATCCGGTAAGACATTTTGAGAGTACATTTCTTGAATTCATGGGTTTTTAATAGGTCAAACGTCTCCCATATTTTATCGGCCAAGGTCAAAAATCGAATATCGGCGCCCTTGAATTCGTATAGTCCTTGCATGAAATCACCGAGAACCAGGAGTTGAATCGCTTTTGGCTGGACCACCCTGTTGATTATTTCAGTTTTTGACCCATTCTTTACAGAGGTCTTGGTCGGTGGATACATATCTCGGCAAAATTTCACCATAAATTGGTAATATAAATAGGTCATATCTTGTGCTTCGTCGAGAACCAGTACATCCATTTTCGGGATTTTATATCGTGGTGGTGTGTTATTATATAAAATCTCACGAATACCTGTATCGGTGTGAGCACCAGGCATGTAATGTTTGACGGCCAGGCTATGGAATGTATGGACTTTCAGGTTCTCGATATCGAGAAGATTCGTCTTTTCCTTTATTTCGTAGCGAAGCATTGCATTATAAGTCATTTGGAGAAACTCGATTTCAGGGAGTTCTTTTGCAATCGACAAAATGGTCGTTGATTTTCCCGAGCCGGCGCAGGCATCGACAATGACATTATAGCCATTTTTGATGTTTTCGAACACCTGGCGTTGTTCTCCACTCATTTCATTTAACATTGGTTTTTTTAACATATTTTTATACGAATAATAATTTATCTGCACAAATAGTGGACGTAACGAAGGCGAAGACGAAGTTACGGACACAGAAACCGTAGCTTTCGGAACGGAAGCGAAGGTTTCTGATAATACACGAATGATAATAATATATTTTAATGTGATATTATTAGTAACACAGTTCGTTTTTATATATGTTTATAATTGTGTTAATTGATTCCTTCGGAAATTCCCCCAATTATAAAACGGGAAAAGGGTTTAAAAATATGGTAATATTGATTGAATAACGGATATGATGATGAAAATTAAAATATTTTCAAGTTTTTGTGATTCAGAGAATTGTAAAAACGTATATGAACGCTTATGCGAAACACATTTGATGCCCAATTATGGTAAAGATAATGAAATATATATTGTGGAGCGAGCCGAAGCCGTAGGCGCCGGTGAGCGACTGAACTCCGTAGACGTTAGTCGAAGGAGTTACAAATGACGATGACTATACGCATGCTATTATTTTAAATACTGGTATGCCAAAATTATCCATTCCAAAAGAAAATGTTCTCGGACTTGCATGCGAACCGCCTCATTTCTTAGGATTAACACAAGAATTTGTCAATTATGCACAAAAATATATCGGAAAATATTTTATTGGATTAAAAGGAAATTTACCTGCACCATTTATCGAACATTATAGTTATATGTGGCATTGTACACCATTGACTTATATTCCGGTTAAAACACAAAAAATGTCGATTATTTTTAGTAATAAAACACAAGCACCTGGCCATAAATATCGCCATACACTCATAAATGAAATATTAAAAACCAAATTACCGATTGATATTTATGGTCGTGGTTGTACCGGTTATTCGATGAATGATTCGCGAATAAAAGGGCTTCAACAGTTGCACGATTTACTTACAAACATTAATATATAATAATAATTGTTAATATATATTTATTATAATAGCAAAAGAATATATAAAGACATATCTTGTATATATAATATAATATGAATGAAGGCAACAAACAATTTATCTCTACTGCAGAAGCGGCTCGAATCACCGGGTTACACCCTCATACCATT
>Ga0209829_10001043_pt1 | contig 23482 bp, 22 predicted proteins | sample C_140205_EF_Meta_FD_187311 | JGI IMG/M metagenome (GOLD analysis project Ga0209829, IMG submission 187311) | Freshwater microbial communities from Lake Croche, Canada to study carbon cycling - C_140205_EF_MetaG (SPAdes) (version 2) | ecosystem: Environmental > Aquatic > Freshwater > Lake...
GATGTGGTCGTAGCGCGGATTCACCAGATGCATCCGCGCGGAACTGCGCATGCCCTCGACGATCATCCGGGCCCCGAAGCTGTCGGGTCGGGCGCTGGCACCGACCAGCGCCACAGACTGAGCGCCGAGCATCGCGTCCACCGCGGTGCTGCGGGGCCTGCCCTCGGGCGGCCCCGGGGTCAGGAGCGCCTGACCAGTGCCGCGAAGCCCTTACGGCTGCCACGCTTCTTGTCGGCCAGTGCGGCCTTGGCGGCCTGCCAGCCGGGGATGCCGCAGACGCCGCCGCCGGCGTGAGTGGCCGAACTTCCGTTGTACAGGCCGGCGATCGGGGTGCGGTAGTCGGCGTATCCCGGCGCGGGCCGCATGTGGAACAACTGCTCGAGGGATAGCTCACCGTGGAAGATGTTGCCGCCGATCAGTCCGTACTCCACTTCCATCTCGTGCGGGCCGACGATGTCGCGATGCAGGATCGATCCCTTGAACCCGGGAGCTACCTCGTCGTAGAGGTCGATGAGCCGGTCGGCGTAGGCCTCGAGTTCCTCGGTGTGCGGCTCATTCGCCCACTCGGACGGCACCCACTGGGTGAACATCGACATGTTGTGTGTGCCATCGGGATTGAGCGTCTTGTCCAACGTGGTGGGGATGGTGCCGTCGCTGAACGGCGCCAGCGCCGGCCGCCCGGCCCGGGCATCCTGGAAGGCCGCTTCGATGTACTCCATCGTCGGGGCCATCTCGACCGAACCGGTGTGATGCTCGGCCTGTCCGCGGCTCGGGTTCGCCGTGAAGTTGGGCAACTCGGCCAGGGCGAGGTTGATCTTCACCACGCCGCTGCGGGTCTTCCAGTGCTCGATGTCGTTGACAAAGTCTGCGGGCAGTTCCTGGCGGGGGATCTGATCCAGGAACGCGGTGCGCGGATGCAGGGTGGTGATCACCAGCGGTGCGTGGATCTCGTCGCCGTTGTCGAGCACCACGCCCTGAATGCGGCTGTTGCGCACCAACATTTTCGACACTCGCGCGTTGGTGCGGATCTCGGCGCCGAAGCTGCGGGCCGAACGGGCGATCGCCTCTGACACCCCGCCCATGCCGCCCTCGGGGTAACCCCAGCTGCCCATCTGGCCGTCGCCGACGTCACCGATCGAGTGATGCGCCATGACGTAGGCGGTGCCGGGTTCATATGGCCCGGCCCAGGTCCCGATCACGCCGTTGACCGCCAGCGCGCCCTTGATCTGAGGCGATTCGAACCAATCGTCGAGCAGGTCGGCGACGCTCATTGTCAACAGTCGGGTGACGTCAGCGGTACTGCGGACTGTGATATCCCGCTTGCTCCACGCGAGCTTGGCCAGATCGGCCAGATCCGACGGGCGCCGCGATCCGACCTTGGGTGGCACCTGTGTCAGCAGCGGGCCGAGAAAGTCGCCAAGGCCCTCCATCCAGGCGTTCCACTTAGGCCAGGTGTCGGCATCCTTCTTTGACCACTTGGCCAGTTGCTCGTGGGTGCGGGCCGGGTCATCCTCGTAGATGATCAGCGAGCCGCCCTCGGGGAAGGCCTGGTAGTACGGGCCCATCGGGTGCACCTTGTAGCCGTGTCGTTCCAGCTGCAGTTCCCGCGTGATGGTCGGGGGCATCAGGCTCATCACATACGACAGCCGGGTCACCCGCAGATGCGGAGCGTCCTCCCACGGCGCTTCGGTGGTCGCCGATCCGCCGAGGGACCCGCGCGATTCGAGCACCAGGGTTTTGGCTCCGGAGCGGGCGAGATAGGCGGCCGATACCAACCCGTTGTGGCCGCCTCCGATGATGATGGCATCGTAGGAGTTCGACATAGTGCGCCCCATTTCCGTTGGCCCGAGCGGACTTCCTGACTGACTGTTCAATCTAACCGAAGTGTTAGGATTTCAACAAGAGCCAGCGCCGATAACGGGGAGGACGTCAGGTGGCCGAACCCGCACCAGCAACCGAGAGCAATGAAGCGCGGCGCATCCAGATGTTACGCGCGGCTACTGAACTCATCTGCGAACGTGGCTTTTCCGAGACCCGGATCTCTGATGTCGCCAAGCGTGCAGGTGTGAGTTCGGCCCTGGTGATCTACTACTTCGGAACGCGTGACCGGTTGCTTGTCGATGCTCTGCGGTTCTCGGAGGAAGCGTTCTATGAGGCTGCCGAGGCGATGCTGGCCGAGGTTTCCTCTGTGCGGGAACGCATTTCATTGCTCATCGAGTGGACCTGCATTCCATCTCGCGACGGTGAGATCCCCGGCGCGTGGGGATTGTGGTTCGACCTGTGGGTACAGGCCTTCCGGCATGAGGAGGTCAAGGCTGGTCGGGTGGAACGCGATGCCCGGTGGCGCCGGATGATCGTTGACGCAATCGAATCGGATGACGTCCACGGCAAAGTTGACCCGTCGATGTTCGCACTCGAGTTCGCAGCACTGCTCGACGGATTGTCGATCCAGGTCGCACTGGATGACCCGGAAGTGAACTCGACGGTCGCCTACGACATCGCCATGCGCTTCGCGGAGCGGGAACTCAATCTTCCCGTCGCGGTTCGGCGTACACGGGTCAAAGCCCATTCGGGTGCCCGCAGTCAGATCCGCTGAGCCGCCCTACTCGGCTTGCGCGGCAGCCGGTGCAGTCACTGCTGCGGGACTTGCCCGCAACACCCGGACCGCATCGGGTGCGCACACGCAACTCACCGCCATTCCCGATGCGTAGCCGACGGACTGCGGTCCGGAGTGGTTCGGCACATCGATCACCAGATCGCTGGACTCGGCGACATCGACATGGACCTGTGTCGATGCCCCGAGGTATACGACCTCGGTGACGGTGCCGCCGATCACGTTGTAGCCCGACGGAACTGGATCGTCGGGCAGTTGCACCGTGACTCGCTCGGGCCGGATCACGATAGCGGCCGGCCCGGGTGCGCACCCGTTGTCGACTGCAGCGTTGAGCCGCGCGGACATCGCCGAACACACCGCGGTGCCGCCGGAGGTCTCAAGCACTTCAGCATCGAAGATATTCGCCGCCCCCAGGAATCCTGCGACGTAGGTCGTCGCCGGCGCGGTGTAGATCTCCTGCGGCGGACCCACCTGTTCAACTCGGCCCGAGGCCAACACCGCGATCTGGTCGCTCATGGTGAGCGCTTCCTCCTGGTCGTGGGTGACGTAAACGAACGTGATGCCGACTTCACGTTGCACCGCTCGCAATTCGAGCTGTAGTTGCTTGCGCAGCTTGGCATCCAGCGCCCCGAGTGGCTCGTCGAGCAGCAGCACCCGCGGTCGCAGCACCAGGGCGCGGGCGAGGGCAACGCGTTGCTGCTGGCCGCCAGACAGCTGAGTGGGTTTGCGCTTGGCGAAGTCATTCATCTGGACGAGGTCCAGCGCGGCACCGACCCGCTGCTTGGTATCTGCTTTGGTCGCGTTGTGATAGCGCAACCCGAAGGCGACGTTGTCCCACACGCTCATGAAAGGAAAGAGCGCGTAAGACTGGAACACCGTGTTGACGGGTCGCTTGTGCGGTGGATCCGAGACGACGTCACGGCCGTCGAGTTCGATACGTCCGGAGTCCGGCTTCTCAAAGCCCGCGATCATCCGCAGCGTGGTGGTCTTCCCGCATCCGGAAGCGCCGAGCAGCGAGTAGAACTGTCCGGCTGGGATATCGAGGTCGATACCGGTGACAGCAGGGACGCCATCGTATGCCTTGGCCAGCTTCTCCAGCCGAATCGCGCCGCCGCTCACCCGACGCTCCGGAAAGCGGTCAGCCGGCCACCGCTTTGGCCATCCGCGCGAAGTTCGCGGCGAAGCGGTCCACATCGGCATCGTTGTGCTGGACGGACAATAACCATTGCTCGATCTTGCCCCATGGCGGCAAGAAAACTCCGCCGTTGTGCTGCATCAGCCAGTGCAGATGCCCGATCCCGGTGTCGATCTGCAGAAAATCCCGGAACTCCCGAACCGGTTCGGAACAGAAGGTCACGCAGCCCTTCGCTCCGATGCTGACCACGCGCCACCCATAGCCGTGCTCGGCAATGGTGTCTTCGAGACTGGACCGCAGCCGGGCGGCCAGCCGATCGAGTTGCGCGTAGCCCGCAGCGTTGAGAACCTCGGAAAGATTGGCCCGTGTCGCGGCCATCGCGAGTGGGTTGCCGTTGAAGGTGCCCACCTGTTCGTAGCGGCCGTCGGCGATCGCCGACATGACCGCGGTGGTGCCGCCGATCGCCGCAACCGAAATACCACCGCCCAGAGCCTTGGCGAGGCACACCAGATCGGGTGTCACGCCGGACAGCCCGGTGATTCCCGCCGGCCCGGTGGTAAAGCCGGTCTTCACCTCATCGAAGATGAGCAGCGCCCCGGCTGCGTGCAGCAACTCTCGGATCGCGGCCAGGTAGCCGTCATCGGGGGGGATGATGCCCGCATTCATCATCGCCGGCTCAACGATCATGCCGGCAATCTGACCCGGATGCTCGGCCAGCGCCCGGGCTACTGCCTCGGGATCGTTGAAAGGAACGATCACGACCAGATCCGTTATTGCAGAGGGGATTCCACTGTTGCCGGGAACGCCGACGGGGTGGTCACGGGGGCCGACCTCGTCAGCTTCTGGCAGGACTGAAACCTGGACCGAGTCATGGTGGCCGTGGTAGCAGCCTTCGACTTTGATGATCAGGTCGCGTCCGGTCACCGACCGGGCCAGATGTACGGCGTCCATGGTGGCTTCGGTTCCCGAGTTGGCGAAGCGCCACTGCGGCAGACCGAAGCGACGCGCCAATTCGCGGGCGTTCCAGATGGCGTCTTCAGTGGGTTGCGCGAAATGTGTTCCGCGGCGCACCCGGTCGGTAACTGCGGCGACGATCGCCGGGTGTGCGTGGCCCGCGATGGATGCGCCGTAACCGCCGTGCATGTCGACATATTCGGTGCCGTCGACATCGTAAATCTTCGAGCCGGCCCCGTGGCTCATCCACACCGCCTGCGGCTGCGCGATCTGCCAGTTCGAAGTCGCACTGCCGGCCAGATGCTCGCCGGCCTGCGCGATGAGTTGTGTGCTGCGCGGTTGGCGGCGCAGGAACACCTGCTCCTCATCGGCGACGAGGGCTGCGACGTCGCCCCGGACCGGTCTTTCGATAGTCGGCGATGCCACGGGAACCTCCGCTCGATTGCCCTGCCGACCTGGGAAGAGGCGGCATGGGCAATTCCTGACTGAGCGTTCAGTCTATGTCAGAGTCCGGGGGGCGACAAGGAGGGAAACGCGGGATGATCTAACGCCGGGCATCGGCACCCGAAATGTGCGAGAGTCCAAGAACCGACCAACTTGCGACTCCGGAGGATCGAATGCCAGTGCCAAACCGACCCAGTCCGAGCCGTCGGCAGTTCCTACAGCGCGCTGCGCTCCTGGCGGGCGGAACACCCGCCCTGATGCTGTTTTTAGAAGCCTGCGCCAAATCTGATCAGACGTCGTCGGCGCCGACCATGAAGATCGCGTCGCCGGACAAACCGGCCACCTGGGATATCGCGAAGGACAATGAGCCGATCGCCAATGGGCTTGCGCCGGAGAAGGCCGCGACACTGCAGCTGTACAGCTACGCCGACTACGTCTCACCGGACGCCATCAAATCGTTCCAGGAGAAGTACGGAACCACTGTTCAGGTGTCGACATTCAACGACACCGATGAGGCAATCACCAAGATCCGGGCCGGCAGTGTCGATTACGACGTCTTCTTTCCTAGCTATGACCAGATCGGAAAGCTGGTGAACGGATCGCTGCTGCGGCCGCTGAACCACACCTATATCCCTAACATCAAGAACGTCTGGCCGGTGTTCACCAACCCGTTCTACGACCAGCAGTGGCGCTACACCACGCCCTATACCGTCTACACGACTGGCATCGGCTGGAACAACACGGTGGTGCCCGCCGACATCGGTGCGCTGAAGAATCCCTATGAGGCACTGTGGGATCCGGCGTACAAGAACAAGACCGCCGTTATCGACGACTGGCACACCGCAATGTCGATGGTCCTACTCAAGCTCGGCATCACCGACGTGAACACCTCCTCTGCGGACAATCTGAAGCAGGTCGGCGAGCAGCTGACCGCTCTGGTCGCGGCAACCTCGCCCAAGGTCACCATCACGATGTACACCGATGTGCCCACCGGTCAGATCGGACTGACGCAGATGTGGTCGGGCGACATCATCAACGCGCAGAACTACCTGCCCGAGGGTGTCACGGCCGACGTCCTGCGCTACTGGTTCCCGACCGACGGAAAAGGCTTGGTGGACAACGATCTGATGGTGATCCTGCGCGGCGGCAAGAACCCGGTGCTATCTCACCTGTTCATCAACCACATGCTGGAAACCGAATCCGCCAAGCAGAACTTCAAGCAGATCGGGTACCAACCACCCCAGGTGTCGATGAGCCCTGATTCTCTGGTGGCGGATGGCTTCGTTGCGGAGAACATCAAGACCGCGATCGTGCGGCCGGAGTACTACGACGTCGGCTACCGGATTCTTGAACTCGAACCCGATAATGATGCCGCCTGGCACAACGTCTGGCGTGCTTTCAAAGCTGGGGGATCCTGACCCCGGTGACGCTGACCGAGGTTGCGGCGCAAGCGAAGCCGCAGTCGACACGGGCGCGAGGCAGTGCGCTCGGGCCCGTTTTGGCCGCACCGGGCGTCATCTGGCTGCTGCTGTTTTTCCTCGGCCCGCTCTACGTTGTTCTCGCGATCGTCTTCGGCCGGACCGACCCGATCTTCCGTACGGCCGTACCGGTGTGGAATCCGCTGCAGTGGAACCCTTCTCAGTTCAACTATGTTCTGAGTCGGATCGTCGGCTCGCAGGGCATATTCGGCCCGGCATTGCTTCGTACCGCTCTGTACGTCCTCGTGGCGGGGTTGCTGTGTCTGCTTCTGGCCTTCCCGGTCGCCTATTACACCGCCCGATTGTCTGGAAGGTGGAAGGGCCTGCTGCTGGCACTTCTGATTGCGCCGTTCTGGATCAGCTACATGATGCGGATGCTGGCCTGGGTGAACCTTCTGCAGGACGACGGATTGGTCAACCGGCTGTTCAGCATGGGAGGCATCTTCGACGTCCGGGTGCACTGGTTGACCGGACAGCCGGTGGTCGTCGTGCTTGGGCTGGTGTACGGCTATGTGGCGTACATGATCCTGCCGTTGTACGCCGGGCTGGATCGTCTGCCGCAGTCAACCTTGGAGGCGGCCCGCGATCTCGGGGCCAGTCGGTTCGCGTCGTTCTGGCGAGTCACCCTGCCGATGTGTCGGCCGACGATCGTGGCCGCGGTCCTACTCACCTGTCTGCCGATGCTCGGCGACTATTTCACCTCCGACATGCTGTCGGCGTCACCGAAGACCGCGATGGTGGGCAACCTCATCAACGACAGTGTGCAGTCTCCCGGCCAGACCGGTCAGGCCGGTGCGCTGGTGATGCTGGTGCTGCTGGTCGCGGTGCTGCCGATGTTCTACTACGTCCGGGTCACCTCGCGCGGGGATACCGCGTCATGAAAGGCGCGGGGTCATGAAAGGCGCGGGGTCATGAAAGGCGCGGGGTCATGAAGAGCGCAGCGTCATGAGAAGCCCGGTGACGTGGTGGAACGACCCGTGGCGGCCGCCCCGGATCCTGTTGGCGGTCACCTTCGGGTACCTGGCGTGGTCGTTGATCCCGGTGCTGATCGCGGTCATCTTCTCGTTCAACGACGGACGTTCGCGGACGGTTTGGCAGGGCTTCTCGACGCGCTGGTACTTCGGCGATCCAGTCAAGTCGGTATGGCACGATGCCGCACTGCACACCGCCCTGTTTCAGACGCTGAAGCTGGGTCTGATCACCACCCTGATCACGGTGCCACTCGGGGTGATGTTTGCCATCGGGATCGATCGCTGGCGGGGCCGACTGCCGGCTGGGGCGAACATGCTGATGCTGGTGTCATTCGTTCTTCCCGAGGTGTTGCTCGCGGTCTCACTGCTCTTCGTGGTCACGACGCTGCCGTTACCGATCAAATTGGGCACCGGCGCCCAGGTGCTCGGTCTGGTGACGTTTCAGATCGCCTATCCGGCCGTGCTGGTACGGGCGCGTATGGCCACTATCGGTACCCAATACGAAGAGGCCGCAATGGATCTCGGGGCCTCACCGCTGGCGGCGTTGCGCCGGGTGACGCTGCCGATGTTGCTTCCGGCGATATTCGCCAGCACCGTCCTGGTGTTCGCCGACGTGATCGACGACTTTGTTCTGGTGCGCTACCTGTCCGGAAGTTCCTCAACCGAACCGGTCTCGGTCAAGATCTACAACACCGCACGCGCCGCACCGACGCCGGCGCTCAATGCCCTGGCGACCCTGCTGTTGTTCGCCGCACTGCTGGCGATCACCGTGGGTTACCTCGTCTACCGCAGGATGACTCGCGGCGACAACACCGCTGGCGGTGGTATCGCCGCATTCGCCGGCGAGGCGTAAGCGGTTCGTGGCTTTACCGCAACGCCTTCGGGTACTAATCTGAACGGGTGTTCAAACAGTCTGAGGCAGCCCCCGTCCCCGCCGACGCCCTCGCCGCATCGCTGGCGCCGTTCGGTTCATCCCGAATGCTTCCGCGGGTGGCCTACGTCGACCCCGCAGTGTTCGAGTGGGAGCAGCGCAACATCTTCTCCGGGTGGCACTGCGTCGGCCACGCCTCCGACCTAGACGGTGTCGGTGCGCAACGGGCGGTCGGTTCTGGTGCCAACGGCATCCTGCTGGTCCGTGATGAGGACGGAGTCGCGCGGGCGTTCGCCAACGTCTGCCGCCACCGTGGACATGAACTCTTGGCCTGTGGCGCCACCACCAAACGGCGCGGCGTGGTCTGTCCCTACCACTCGTGGTCGTTCAAGCTCAACGGCGAACTGCGCAATGCCCCCGGTTTCGACGACCTCGATCAGGCACAGTTCGGACTGACCGAACTTCGGCTTGTCGACTGGCATGGTTGGCTTTTTGTCGACCCCAGCGGAGAAGCCTCCGACTTCGCCGAACATGTCGCCGGGACCGAAGAGATCATCAGCCCCTATCGGCCGGAGGATCTCACCATCGTCGACCGGCACTCCTACGAACTCGCGACGAACTGGAAGGTCATCGCCGAGAACTATCAGGAGTGCTACCACTGTTCGACGATCCACCCCGAGTTGTCCAGAATCAGTCCGCCGACCAGTGGTGACAATGTTGAGCTGTCCGGCGACTGGATGGGCGGCTCGATGTTCCTGATCGACGAGGCCGAAACGATGTCGCTGTCCGGACGCAGCGGCGGCGTGGCGATCAAGGGTCTGTCCGAACAGGAACTGCGCACCGTCATGTATCTGGTCGGGTTCCCCAACCTGCTGGTGAGCCTGCACCCCGACTATGTGATGACCCACCGGATGACCCCATTGGCCCCGGATCGCACCCACGTGGAATGCACCTGGGCGTTCCCGAAGGACGCGGTTGAACGGCCAGACTTCGATCCGTCCTACGCGGTGGACTTCTGGGACCTGACCAACCGGCAGGACTGGGCAGCGTGTGAGTCCGTGCAGCGTGGTCTGAGTTCACCGCACGCCCAACCCGGACCGTTGGCGCCCGAAGAAGAAGGCGTCTACCAGTTCGTCACGAGGGTTGCCCGCGCCTATGCCGGGAACCGTTGAGTAGCTGCGTTATTCGACCGACTCATCGCCGGAGCCATCGCTAAGACTGTCCAGAGCCCTAGCAGTGAGCTCACGGCCCACGGCGATCACCTCGTCGGCGCGGTGGAAATCCAGGCTTCGGCATGTTGTCCGGGGGACTTCGATGAGCAGATCCGGCGGGTAGGCGGCCAACTGGTGGCGGGCAAGCGCCGCCTGAGCGATCTCGATGGTGCGGTTCATCACCGCGAAACTCCCCAACTTCGGCATCGGCGCATCGTCGGCGTCGTACCCATCGGTGTCGTAATCCTCAGTTGCAGATAAGGTTTCGGCGACGGTGCCGAATCGGCTGAGTACCGACCGCGCGGTCGGTGTCTCCAACAGTGCCGAGGTACTGCGTAACAGCCGGTTAAGCCGTTCGCGAGTCGCGGTCGTCTCCAGACCGGATGCGTCTTCGGCGCGGAGATCGGTATCGGTTCCGGACAGGCTGACGGCGATGGTGAGATCGGCGTTGACGGCGGCGATCGGCGCCATCGGAAGTGGATCGAGGATGCCACCGTCGGCCAGCAGGCGCCCGTCGAGCACATGCGGCGCGACGATCCCCGGGATCGCGATCGAGGCGCGGATCGCGGAATCGACCGGGCCGCGCTGCAGCCACACCGACTTACCGGCGATGAGGTCGGTCGCGACCGCCGTGAACGGGATGGGCAGGTTCTCGATGGTGGCGTCGCCCAGCATGTCGCGGACCGCGTCGAGGATCTTTCCCGCCCGCAGCACGCCGGCGGCCGATATCGACGGATCAAGTAGTCGCAACATCGCCCGCTGGGTCAGGGTCTGCGCCCATTCGGTGAATTCGTCGAGCGAGCCTGCCGCATACACGCCGCCGACGAGCGCCCCCATCGACGAACCGGTGATACCGACCACCTCATAGCCGCGGCTGAGCAGTTCATTGATGACACCGATGTGGGCGTAACCCCGCGCGCCACCGCTGCCGAGTGCCAGAGCCACACGTGTAGGCATCGCGTTATCGTCGCTTTTCCGGTCGGCGTGATCGGCCGTCAGCAGCCGCCGTCGGCGGCGGCCTGGACCGCGATGATCACCGCGGCTTGCTCGGGCTGGCTCAACTCGGCCCACGTCTTCCTGAACGTGGCCGGGCCACTGGAGGTCGACGCCTGAACCTCTTTGAGGTACGGCTCGACCATAGTGTCCGGATCGCCGCCCTTGGCCGTCATCCATTCCTTGGCGACCAGGCAGGCCTGGGCGTATTGCTCCTCGGTGGACTGCGCCGGGAGATCGATCCGGGTGGTCACGCCGCCGGGTGACACGCCGATGGGTTGGCCACCGGTCGTGGCGTCGGGCTGCGCGGCTGATGGTGCCTGAACCGGTGAATCAGTCCGTGAGCCACCCTCGGTGGAGCAACCCGCGATTAGGGCGGCCGCAGCCGTGAGGAGTACCACGGGGCCGCGGGGGGAGCGATATCGAGTCCGGAGCATGGGGGTCAATCTATGCAACTCGGGCGGCCGAGATGGAGCAACCCCGGTTAGTCACTGTCGGCAGTGTCGCTGTGGGCAGTGTCATTGCGGGTAGTCCTGGGTGACCATCCCGCGGAGGCGCTCCGTCTTCTCCGTTGTCCAGCCCGCCGGTTGCATGACCGCAGCCCAGGCATTGACAACATCTTTGACGTAGCGGTGTCCGTGGCCGTCAGGAACGTCGACCGCCACCGCCATGTCCGCGGACACCTGCAGGAAGGTCACCACCGGGATCCACTTCATATCGTTTGACACGTCGTAACCGCGTGGTTCACGCAACCAATCCGGTTCGGCGAACAGCAGATCCGGGTTGAACCAGGCGATCGGATCGGAGGCGTGCTGCAGATAGGCGATCCGCGGATTGCCCCACTGAGCATCCGGGCGGCCGAGATTGTCGGCCCGCGCCGCGAACCGCACATTCTCGCCGTCGTCGAAAATGGGCAACCACTCCGGCGACCCCGGATCGCGGTTGACGGTGACGTCGTCCCGCATCGTGTTCTGGAACGTCGGACCGGAGAACAGGGCACCATTGGTGCGGGCGATGATGTTGTTGGGGCTTAGGAACGGAGCCTCTCCGCCGAAGGAGCCGAGGCTCTCGCCGAACACCACGATCTTGGGCCGCTGCGCTTCCGGTAGTGCCCGCACCCGCGCATCGACGGCCTCGAACAGCGCTTGGCCGGCCTGGCGGGCGTTTTCCTTGTCGACCAGAAACGACAGCCAACTCGGCAGGAATGAGTACTGCATGCTGACGATCGCGGTATCGCCGTTGTACATGTACTCCAGCGAGTCGGCTTCGGCCGCATTGATCCATCCGGTGCCCGTGGTGGTGGCCACCGCGATGACTTTGCGCTTCAGGCCGCCCTCGCGCTCCAGTTCGCGGGCCGCCAACTCGGCGGTCGCACGAATTCCCTTGGCGGAGTTCAATCCTGCGTAGGCACGGATGGGCTCGACCGCCGGGGCTTTGTTGAATTCCGTGAGCTGCGCGACGGTGGGGCCGCCCCGGATGAAAATCCGACCCTGGTGGCCCAGTGACTCCCACGATGCCAGCGAACCCGGGCCGCCGGAGCGCAGCGCCGTGCTCGGAGCCGGATGGTTCGGATCAAGCTCGTCGTTGACGCCGGAGAAGGTCTTGTTCAGCACATCCATGATGCCGCGCACCACCACGCCGTTGAGCAGTGCGATCGACACAGCGAGGACCACCGCGACTACCGCGACGAAGGACACTCGTGGCGGTGCAACTCGATTGAGTTGGCGAACGAGGAATCGAATCAGCTTGCCGATCAACTGGCCGATCTCGACGAAGACGAACAGAAAAATGATCGCCAGCACCGCAGCCTGGAGGTAGTTGAACCACCGCAAACGCGGCACGCCCATCAGGTCGCGAACATGGTCCTGCCAATAGTGAAAGTAGAAGACCCCCAAGCCGAGCGCGAGCGCACCGAGCACCACCAGGATGGGCCAGGCCCACCGCGGCGCGGGCGGACTGGCCGGTTGGGATCGCATGAACCTGATCAGCCAGACCGCGAATACACCGAGGCCGTAGCCGATGGCACCGGCGGCACCGCTGACGATTCCCTGGAACAGCGGTCCCCTGGGCAGCAGCGACGGCGTCATCGACAGCAGCAGGAACACCAGGCCGACGGCGGTACCGGTGAAGGTGTAGCGACGTTTCCACCAGTCCGGTTTGGGTGCCGCGGTTTTCGCTGCGAGGGGTTCTGATTCGGCGACCGTCACTCCGAGAACTTTAGCGGTGGGTGAAGTGAGCAGCCCGTTTCTCGGTGAAGGCTGCCATGCCCTCGGTCTGATCATCGGTGGCGAAAGCCGAGTGGAACAGTCGGCGTTCGTAGAGCAGGCCCTCAGTCAGCGAGGACTCAAAGGCCCGGTTGACGGCCTCCTTGGCCATCCGGGACGCCGAACGCGACATCTGCGAGATCGTCGTCGCCACCGCATTGGCCTGGTCCAGCAATTCGTCCGCCGGTACCACCCGGGACACCAGGCCGATGCGGTCGGCCTCGGCGGCGTCAATGGTGCGCCCGGTCAAGATCATGTCCATCGCCTTGGCCTTGCCCACCGCGCGGGTCAGACGCTGCGAGCCGCCCATGCCCGGCAATACACCCAATTTGATTTCGGGCTGGCCGAACTTGGCGGTGTCGGCCGCAATCAGCACGTCGCACATCATCGCCAGTTCGCAGCCACCGCCGAGTGCATGCCCGGCGACTGCGGCGATCAGCGGTGTGCGGACGGCCGCGAGTTTGCCCCAGGCCGCGAAGAAGTCCGATCCGAAGACGTCGGAGAACGACAGCGAGGCCATCTCCTTGATATCGGCGCCGGCCGCGAAGGCCTTGGCCGAACCGGTGATGATGATGGCGCCGATCCCGGCATCCGCATCGAATTCCGCTGCCGCAGAGGTGACTTCGGCCATCACCTGACTGTTCAGAGCGTTGAGTGCCTCCGGTCGGTTCAGTGTGATGGTGCCTACCCGGTCGGCCCGGGTCACCAGGATGGTCTCGTAACTCACGTGTCCTCGCTCTCGTTAAAAGGTCAGGTCCGGATCTGCAGATGCGAAATAGCTCTCTACATCCTCTTCGGTCACCGCAGCCAGCGACACCGGGGACCACGTCGGATTGCGGTCTTTATCGACCACCTGGGCCCGAATGCCCTCCACCAGATCATGGGAGCGCGCTGCCGCGCAGGACACCCGGTACTCAACGACCAGTGTCTGCTCGAGGGTGGTGTACGCCGCGGCCCGGCGGATCGAGGCCAAGGTCACCGCCAGTGCGACGGGGGAGCGGGTGGCGATGAGGTTGGCGGCGTCGTTGGCCGGGTCTGTGCCATGACCGCGAAGCGCTGCGACGATATCGGCGACGGTCTCGCCGGCGTAGCAGTGATCGATCCAATCGCGCTGTGCAGCAAGATCACTCGGCGGCGGCTGTTGGGCGTATGAGCCTAGTGCCGCGTCCACCCCGTCGGCGACGACGGTAGCGGCAAACGCCTGAAGATCGGTGTGCGGAACGTAGTGGTCGGCGAAGCCCAGCACGATTGCGTCGGCACCGGAGAACGGCGCCCCGGTGAGGGCGGCGTGCACGCCGAGCAGTCCGGGTGCGCGCGACAGCAGCATGGTCCCCCCGACGTCGGGGATCAGGCCGATGCCGACCTCCGGCATCGCGATCTTCGAGGTGTCGGTCACCACCCGGACGCTGCCGTGCATTCCGATCCCCAGGCCCCCGCCCATCACGATGCCGTCCATGAGCACGATGTAGGGCTTGGGGAATGCCGCGATTCGGGCGTTGAGGCGATACTCGTCGAACCAGAACCGCCGGGCTTCGGCGCCGTCGGCCTGCACGCTGTGGTAAATCGCTACTACATCGCCACCGGCGCACAGTCCCCGTTCCCCGGCTCCGGAGACCACGACTGCGTCCACCGCGTCGTCTCTCGCCCAGTCAGTCAGGGTGGCGCCCATGGCAGTGACCATGGTGTGGGTCAGGGAGTTGATGGCTTTCGGGCGATTGAGCGTCAAAAACCCGACCCGGCCGTCGACGCGGGTCAGGATCTCGTCGGTATCAGCGCTCACCGGGGAGTCTCCGTCCGTGAAAGGTTGGATGTCCTAGTTTTACCAGGAAAATCGGTCGCCACAGGTATCGGGATGGCAGGTAGTGTTGGACAGGAGCGGCAAACCCCTGTGAATTTCCTGGGAACTGATCAGGGTGGACGTTCGTTGGCGCAATGTTTAGTCGGCTCACTTGGAAGGATCCACGGTGCGGGAAAGCAGTAACCCAGTCTTCCGTTCGTTGCCTCAGCAACAGGGCGGTTATGCACAGTTCGGTACCGGTATGTCCGGTGCAGCCGGGCAGGTCGGCTATCAGACCGAGCCCTACACCACCCGGGCGCCGCAGTCTGGCGTCTCGCGGCCCATGACCATCGACGACGTCGTCACCAAGACCGGCATGACCCTCGGGGTGCTGTCCGTGGTGGCAGTCATCTCCTACTTCCTGGTGTCGTCCAACGTCGGGTTGGCCATGCCGTTCACCTTGGTCGGCGCATTCGGCGGGCTCGCCCTGGTGATGCTTGCGACCTTCCGTCGCAAGCAGGACAGCCCGGCGATCGTGCTCAGCTACGCCGCACTCGAAGGCCTGTTCCTGGGTGCATTCTCCTTCGTGTTGGCGAACTTCACCGTCGGTGGCGCCAATGCCGGGGCGATGATCGGCCAGGCCATCCTGGGCACGCTCGGCGTCTTCTTCGGGATGCTTGTGGTCTACAAGACCGGTGCCATCCGGGTGACGCCCAAGTTCACCCGCATGCTGACGGCAGCCTTGATCGGTGCGCTGGTGCTCATGTTGGGCAACCTGGTCATCTCGATGTTCGGCAGCCACGACGGTGGTCCGCTTCGCAATGGCGGCACGATTGCGATCATCTTCTCGCTCGTCATGATCGTGATCGCCGCGTTCAGCTTCCTCAGTGACTTCGATACCGCTGATCAGATGATCCGCGCTGGCGCACCGGAGAAGGCGGCCTGGGGCGTCGCTCTCGGCCTCACCGTGACGCTGGTATGGCTGTACACGGAGGTCCTGCGACTACTGAGTTACTTCCAGAGCGACTAGCGATCCTGCACGACGGAAAAGGCCTCGGCTTATCGCCGAGGCCTTTTCCATAGGCGGTCGACTCAGCTGAGCCGCTCGACCACCATCGCCATACCCTGTCCACCGCCCACGCACATGGTCTCGATGCCGAACGTCTTGTCATGTGTGGCAAGGTTATTCAGCAGCGTCGCGGTGATCCGGGCGCCGGTCATGCCGAACGGATGGCCGAGGGCGATTGCGCCACCGGAGACGTTGAGCTTGTCCTCGTCGATGCCCAATTCGCGAGCTGAGCCGAGCACCTGCACTGCGAATGCCTCGTTGATCTCGAACAGGTCGATATCGGAGACCGACATCTTCGCGTAGCCCAACGCCTTCTTGACGGCCTCAATGGGGCCGAGGCCCATGATCTCCGGTGACAGCCCGGACACCCCGGTCGAGACGATGCGGGCCAGCGGGGTCAGCCCCAGCGCCTTGGCCTTGGTGTCGGACATGATCACCACGGCGGCCGCACCGTCGTTGAGCGGGCAGGCATTGCCGGCGGTGACGGTGCCGTCGGGGCGGAATACCGGATTCAGGGCGCTGATCTTCTCGTACACCGTGCCCGCACGCGGGCCGTCGTCGGTGCTGACGACGGTGCCGTCGGGCAGCGTTACAGGTGAGATCTCGCGGGCGAAGAACCCGCTGTTGATGGCCTCCTCGGCACGGTTCTGGCTGCGCACCCCCCAGCGGTCCTGATCTTCGCGGCTGATGCCGGTGTACAGGGCGACGTTCTCGGCGGTCTCGCCCATTGCGATGTAGACATCCGGCAATTCGCCGCTCTCGCGGGGGTCGGTCCATGCGGTGGCGCCGGCCTCCTTGGCGGCGTCGGCGCGTTCGCGGGCTTCGTTGAAAAGCGGGTTCTTCGTATCCGGCCAGGAGTCGGCGTTGCCGCTTGCGAAACGGGACACCGTCTCGACGCCGGCGGAGATGAAGGCGTCGCCCTCGCCGGCCTTGATTGAATGGAACGCCATCCGGGTGGTCTGCAGCGACGACGAGCAGTACCGGTTCACCGTCACACCGGGCAGGAAGTCGTAGCCGAGTTCGACGGCCACTACTCGGGCGATGTTGAAGCCGGACTCACCTGCGGGCTGGCCGCAGCCAAGCATCAGGTCGACGATGTCGCGGGGATCCAGGGCCGGGACCTTGTCCAGTGCCGCACGCACCATCTGGGTGGCCAGATCATCGGGGCGCATGCTCACCAGCGAGCCCTTGAAGGCGCGGCCGATGGGGGAGCGCGCGGTGGAGACGATGACGGCTTCGGGCATGAGGTGGCTCCTCTTTCGCTGACTTAGGGTTGCAGAAAACCTAGCCCATCCTGGTCCTGCCGACGCCACTTGGTCAGTGACACCACGCTGATACCATCGCTGTATGGCTATGACGCTTCGACTCTCCGACGAGCAGACCGCGAAACTGCGAGCCGCCGCCGAACGCGACGGTGTGTCCATGCATGCCGCCGTGCTGAAGGCCGTCGACGACTACCTGGACCGCCGCACCGCGCGCCGCGACGAGATCATCGAACGGATTTTCACGGAGCGCGCCGATCTGTATCGCCGACTCTCCGATGCATGACCGAGTTCCTCGCGCTCGATGACCTCCTGGCGCTTGCAGACAGGGGTGGATTCACGGTGGGCGATTACGGATTGCTGGAATCGGCGCTAGCTCGGCCCCAAGCCACTGCCTTCGGGCAGGACGCTTACCCAACGTTCCACGAGAAAGCCGCGGCGCTGTTTCAGTCCCTGGCGGTCAATCATGGGCTGCTGGACGGTAACAAGCGGCTGTCGCTGGCGGCACTGGAGTTGTTTTACGAACTCAATGACCACCGCTTCACGGCAACCGATGACGAACTCTTCGACCTTGTGATCGCCGTGGCGACCCGGGACCTCGACACCGTGCAGAAAATCGCCGCACGGTTGGCGCCCCTCGTCGACTGAGGACCGGTCTCGCCTAATCCTCGAGTGCGTCGCGCAGTGCGACCAACAACTGCTCCGCCGCCAACGAGTAGCCCACCGCCGAGGGGTGGTAACGATCCTCGGAGAACATCACCTCGGGATCGTTCTCGAAGTGTGGCGCCATCAGATTGGCCAATGGCACGGGCACTCCGCCGGCAGCGCGCACTTCGGCGGTCTGGGCGCGCGCGAGTCTCAGGCCCAACGACCGGGCCGTCCACCGCAGTGGCTGCGGAATGGCACCGATGACGCCCAGATCTGGGCAGGTGCCGACAATCACCGTCGCGCCGGTGGACCGAAGCCGTTGGACCGCCGCGCCGAGGCGCCGCGCCGACGGGCCGATGCCGTTGAGTGCGGTGACGTCGTTGGCGCCGATCATGATCACTGCGGCATCCGGCGGCGGCCCCGCGACCATCATGGCGTCAACCTGACCGGACAGTCCTTTCGACGATGCCCCGACGATGGCCTTCGTCGCCAGACGAACTAATCCACCGGTCTGCTCGGCCAGTCCGCGGGCGATGCGCACGCCGGGAACCTCTTCTGCGTCCGTGCAGCCATAACCGGTGGCGGTGGAGTCCCCGAAGATCATCAGATGAATGTCGAAGGGCGCGCCGCGTCCCCAGCGGCGAACCGCTCCTCCTCCGGGTGCGTAGATGCCGTCGGCTCGCGGCGGGACGTCCCAAGCCTTGGGAATGACGGTGCGGGCCTGCTCGGCCTGACCGGTCAACAAGTTGCGGGCGCCCACGACGGCACCGCCGGTCGAGGCGAGCACTCCCGCCACGGCTAGCGCCTTGGTGGTCCCGAGCCATCTGGCCACGGAAGTCAGTGTGGCCCGCCAACAGGGTTTTTCGGTTACAGACGGGTATCGGATACGGAAAGAAATCGCTTCGGAAGTTGTGGTCTGTGTCACAGCTGTCAAGCTGATTTCCCCGATACTCGTTAGCTGCGTTTCGATCGGCCGACGGGCACGGCACGCCACTAGAACGGCCCGGCAGTACAACGGCGAGGGAGTGTTGACCATGACCGCACCCAGCAAGGTGTCCCCGGCAACCGCGCACAAGGTTCCGAACGCGCCCGCGCGACCCCGGCGCTACCCGGTCAGCGACGGCGCACCGGTCGAGATCATCGAGGACGGACCCGGCCTTGCGGCCCGACTGGTCTCGATCGGCGCACGAGCCACTATGTGGCCGGCACTGGCGGTGCTCAGCCATGTTCCGCACTGGCCGTGGCCTTTTGGCGCGCTGGACTACGTCGCCCGTGCATTACTGCCGTCACCGGGCACGGTTCGCGCCACGGTCGGGTTACCCAACGCCTCGGCCCAATTGGTCCGTGCGCCCGGTGTGCTGCCCGCCGATGGCCGCCGCCGCGTCGTGCTTTACATGCACGGCGGTGCTTTCCTCACGTGCGGGGTGAACTCCCACAGCCGACTCGCCGGCGCACTGTCGAAGTTCGCCGACTCCCCGGTGCTGGTCGTCGACTACCGCTTGATCCCGAAGCACACCATCGGGATGGCCATCGACGACTGCTACGACGGATACCGGTGGCTGCGGTTGCGTGGCTACGAACCCGAACAGATCGTGTTGGCCGGCGATTCGGCCGGCGGGTACCTCGCGATGGCGCTGGCGCAGCGACTGCAAGCCGAAGGCGAGACACCCGCGGCGATGGTGGCGTTGTCCCCACTGCTGCAACTGGAGAAGGATCCCAAGCTGGCACACCCGAACATCTACAGCGATGCGATGTTCCCGCCCAAAGCTTTTGACGCGCTTGTCGCTCTGGTTGCGCGGGCAGCCGCGAAGAATGTCGTCGATGGGGTACCGGAGGGTGTCTATGAGCCGCTGGACAATATCGAGCCCGGCCTACCCCGGACGTTGATCCACGTCTCGGGTTCTGAGGTCCTGCTACACGACGCCCGCTTGGCGGCTCGGCGGCTGGCCGCGGCGGGAGTGCCGACCGAGGTGCGGGTGTGGCCGGGCCAAATCCACGACTTCCAGATGACGGCACCGCTGATTCCGGAGGCGACGCGCTCGCTGCGGCAGATCGGCGAGTACATCCGCGAAGTCACTGGCTGAGCATCCCCAGTGGCGAATTGCGAACCTGTGGCGCGAGCAGCCGCCGGTAGGCTTGTCGCGATAGCGCCGTAAAAGAGGAGCCGGGCATGGCAGGCGGTCTGTGGGACTGCTCGACGAGGTCGCCGCGTTGGCGAAGTTGGCCGCCGCTTCAGTCGATGATGTGGCCGCGGCCGCCGGTCGCGCCAGCCTGAAGGCGGCCGGCGTCGTCGTCGACGACACCGCAGTCACCCCCGCCTATGTGCGTGGACTTGCCGCCGAGCGTGAACTGCCCATCATTAGGCGCATCGCGACCGGTTCGTTGCGCAACAAGCTGCTCTTCATCCTGCCCGCGGCTCTACTGCTCAGCGCCATCGCTCCGGTGGTGGTCGAAGCGATCCTGATGTTCGGCGGGTGCTTCCTGGCCTACGAGGGTGCGCATAAGATCATTCACGCACTGCGCCACGACGACCACGATCACGATGTGCCGGCGGTAGAGGTGGGACCGGAAGCGGAGTCGACGATGGTCGCGGGCGCGATCCGCACTGACTTCATCCTCTCGGCAGAGATCATGGTGATCGCGCTCAAAGAGGTCATCGAAGAGCCCCTGGTGTTCCGGGGGGTGATCTTGGCTGTCGTCGCACTGGGCATCACCGCGGTGGTGTACGGGGTTGTCGCCCTCATCGTGAAAATGGACGATCTGGGTCTCAAGCTGGCCGAGCGTTCGTCACCGCGGTCACAGCGTCTGGGCCGGCTACTGGTGGCCGCTATGCCCAAGGTTCTGAACTGGCTCTCGGTCATCGGCACCGCTGCCATGCTGTGGGTCGGCGGGCATATTCTGCTGGTCGGATTCGACGAGCTGGGTTGGTCTGCTCCCTACTATCTCGTGCACCGGCTTGAGGAACTGGTCCACGGGGTGCCCGCCATCGGTGGCGCGCTCGCCTGGACCGTCAACACCGCGGCCTCGGCGTGGGTCGGAATGGTGGTCGGTGCCCTTTTGGTGGTGGTCGTGGAACGGCTGCCGTTTCGCCGGGCGCGGGGGGAACACGCTGTCCATGGGGGCTGACGCCCGAGTTTTCCGGTCGTCGCGGTCGGGGCGGACCGCATCCGCGCCACACACCTGACACGATGTAGCTATGCGAATCGCGCAACACGTCAGCGAGCTAATCGGCAATACACCACTGGTCCAACTGAACTCGGTGGTTCCCGAGGGCGCCGGGCTGGTGGCGGCCAAAGTCGAGTACCTCAACCCCGGCGGCAGTTCCAAGGATCGGATCGCGATCAAGATGATCGACGCTGCCGAGGCCAGCGGTCAGCTCAAGCCCGGCGGCACCATCGTCGAGCCGACATCAGGCAACACCGGTGTGGGCCTGGCACTGGTGGCCCAACGCCGCGACTACCGGTGCGTGTTCGTCTGCCCGGACAAAGTCAGCGAAGACAAGCGAAATGTGTTGCGCGCCTACGGTGCTGAGGTGGTGGTGTGCCCGACGGCCGTCCCGCCGGATCACCCGGACAGTTACTACAGCGTCTCCGACCGACTCGTCTCCGAGATCGATGGCGCCTGGAAGCCCGACCAGTACTCCAACCCCAACGGCCCGGCGAGCCACTACGAGACCACCGGCCCGGAGATCTGGGCCGACACCGACGGCAAGGTCACCCACTTCGTAGCGGGCGTGGGTACCGGCGGAACCATCACCGGCGCCGGGCGCTACCTCAAGGAGATGTCCGACGGGCGGGTCAAGGTCATCGGCGCCGACCCGGAGGGTTCGGTGTACTCCGGCGGCACCGGACGGCCCTATCTGGTGGAGGGCGTCGGCGAGGACTTCTGGCCTGCGGCCTACGACCCGGCTGTCGCTGATCAGATCATCGCGGTCTCCGACGCCGACTCCTTCGATATGACGCGACGGTTGGCCCGCGAGGAGGGGTTGCTAGTCGGCGGTTCCTGCGGGATGGCGGCCGTGGCGGCACTGCGGGTTGCCGAGGCGGCCGGGCCGGACGCACTCGTCGTGGTGCTACTGCCCGACGGCGGACGCGGCTACCTGTCAAAGATCTTCAACGATTCCTGGATGTCGTCCTACGGATTCCTGCGCACTCCGCTGGACGGCACCCAGCCCGAACCGACCGTCGGCGACGTGCTGCGCGGCAAGTCCGGAGGTTTGCCCGACCTGGTACACACCCACCCGTCGGAGACCGTTCGCGACGCCATCGGGATCCTGCGCGAGTACGGCGTGTCGCAGATGCCGGTGGTCGGAGCTGAACCGCCGGTGATGGCAGGCGAGGTGGCCGGCAGCGTGTCCGAACGTGAACTGCTCTCGGCAGTGTTTGAGGGCCGCGCGCAACTGGTCGACGCTGTCGCGTTGCATATGAGCCCGCCACTGACGCTTATCGGCGCCGGCGACCAGGTCAGCGCGGCGGCCAAGGCGCTGCGCGACGTCGACGCGGTGATGGTGGTCGAGGGCGGCAAACCCGTCGGCGTGATCACCCGGCACGACCTTCTCGGCTATCTCTCCGAAGGGCCCCGACGGCGCTGACGCGGTAGGGTTGAACCGCATCAATCCTGACGTGGGGAGCCCCGTGACCGAACCGCCCGTACCGCCCAGCAACTTCCCGCCGGCTGGCGACTATCCGCCGCCGCCCGGGAACTATCCGCCGCCGGGGAACTTCCCGCCGCCGGGTCCCGGTTACGGTCCGCCGCCGGGATGGGGTCCCGCGCCGCAGGGCGCCTACCCGCCGCCTCCCGGTGCATACCCGCCTCCTCCGCCGGGTTTTTACCCGCCGCCCGGTTCCTACCCACCGCCTGGTTCCTACCCACCGCCGCCGCCCGGGGACGGCGGCTACTTCCCGCCGCCGCCCGGATACGGCGCGCCCGCGAACGGTTACAGCGTCGGCGAGGGCTTGTCCTGGGCCTGGCAGAAGTTCACCAGGAATGCGGCCCCATTGGTGCTGGCGACCCTGGTGTTCTGGCTGATCGGCCTACTGCTGAGCTGGGTAAGCCAGGCCGTGCAACAAGCGGTCTCCCCGGAGACATTCACCGCATACGACACGGCGGACGGTGTTTTCGAAACGGCGACGCGGTCCATCACCGGTGCTGGACTCGCCGTGCTGATCGTGGGAGCTATTGTTCAACTCCTGGTGAGTGGGGCAATCGCGTCGGCCGGCTACGGCGGCTTGCTCGATATCGCCAACGGTCAGCCGGTGTCGGTCGGGTCGTTCTTTCGGCCCCGAAACATCGCCGCAGTGGTGGTCGCGTCGCTGATCGTCGGCATCCTGACCATCGTTGGTCTGTTTGCATGCATCCTGCCCGGTCTCGCCGTCTTCGTGTTCGCCTGGTTCAGCACTGTCGCGATCGTCGACCGCAATCTGTCTCCGATCGACGGCATCCGGGCGAGCATTGACATCGTCAAGAAGAACTTCGGTTCCTTGCTGTTGGCCGTGCTGACGTTCGTAGCGCTGCATATCGTCGGGGCACTGCTGTGCGGCGTCGGCCTGCTGGTCACAATCCCGGTCGCCTACCTGTTCCTCGTGTACACCTACCGTCGCCTCAGCGGCGGCTCGGTGGCTCCGGCGACCGTTTAGCAACATCGGCGGCGGGACGTTTAGGCTCGACGGCGATGACTGACACACCCCGCCGACACGGCTTCGCCACCAAGGCGATTCACGCCGGCTTCCGCCCGGACCCGGCCACCGGGGCCGTAAACGTCCCGATCTACGCCAGCAGCACGTTCGCCCAG
>Ga0209829_10001044_pt1 | contig 23470 bp, 27 predicted proteins | sample C_140205_EF_Meta_FD_187311 | JGI IMG/M metagenome (GOLD analysis project Ga0209829, IMG submission 187311) | Freshwater microbial communities from Lake Croche, Canada to study carbon cycling - C_140205_EF_MetaG (SPAdes) (version 2) | ecosystem: Environmental > Aquatic > Freshwater > Lake...
CCACGACCAAGCGCACCACAAACGCCTACTCTAACCAACTGAGCTACAACCGCCATTTAGGACTGCAAAAATACGAAATGGAAGGTATATTGCAAAACTGAAATCAAAAAAAGGGAGAGAATTTAAAAATCTCTCCCCCAAAATTTATTTCTGAGCAGCTAAATAACGAGCTTCCGCCTTATTCCAATCCACTACATTCCAAAATGCATCCACATAATCTGGACGTTTATTTTGAAACTTTAAATAATAGGCGTGTTCCCAAACATCTAAACCAATAACTGGAAATCCTTTTACTTCTGCTACATCCATTAAGGGATTATCTTGGTTTGGAGTGGAAGAAACAGCAATAGAACCATCTTTTTGGGCAACTAACCAGGCCCAACCCGAACCAAAACGAGTAATAGAAGCTTTTTTGAATTCTTCTTTAAAAGTATCGAATGAACCAAATTTGGCATCGATCGCTTTTCCTAAGGTACCCACAGGTGCGCCGCCACCTGCCGGAGATAAGATATTCCAAAATAAATCGTGATTATAATGTCCACCACCATTATTTCTGATGGCAGGCGCTAATGTTGAAACAGTAGAAAGCAATTCCAACAACGTTTTTCCTTCTAATGGAGTACCAGTCACGGCTGCATTTAAATTTGTGACATAGGCATTGTGATGACGATCATGGTGAATTTCCATCGTCAAAGCGTCAAAATTAGGCTCTAATGCATTGTTTGCAAAAGGCAGGGGTGCTAGTTCGAAAGCCATATAAATATTTATTTATGTTAGTGAGGGTAGAAAAATTTCTACCTAGGTAAAAATAATTGAAAGATAAAATTACAAATCATTGATAATCATACCATGTTAAAACTCCTTTTTTTTAACGACGCATAGAAAAAAACTCCTGTAACAATAGAGCTGATTCTTCCGCTAAAATTCCCGCAGCTACCTCTGTTTTCGGGTGCAAAATGCTTTTCCCCTGGCTCATAAAACCCCTTTTGTCCTCTGATGCTCCGAAAACCAGTCGGCCCAACTGCGACCAGTAAATAGCACCTGCACACATCAAACATGGCTCTAGGGTCACGTAAAGTGTGCAATCTTTTAAATATTTGGCCCCAATCGTTTGAGCGGCGGATGTGATGGCCAACATTTCAGCATGTGCCGTCACATCTGTCAACATTTCAGTCTGATTATACGCTTTGGCCACAATTTTCCCTTGGCAAACAACTACAGCGCCCACTGGAATTTCATCCTCTTCCAAGGCGCGTTCGGCTTGTTTTAAAGCTAAACTCATGTAATAGGTATCTTCGTCGATGGTCATTTTTGTGGCATCTGAATTACCTGGTTCCTTAAATAAAAATCTAATAAAACGATGGCGGCCATCGCTTCTACGATGGGTACTGCGCGGGGGACCACACAAGGATCATGTCGACCTTTGCCTGAAACCGTAATTTTATCTCCCTTTTCATTAATACTGTCCTGATCTTGCATAATGGTTGCAACAGGCTTAAAAGCGACTCTAAAATAAATAGGCTCTCCATTGGAAATTCCTCCTTGAATACCCCCTGAATGATTAGTTAGAGTCCTTAAACTACCATCTACTTGCTTTTCGATAATATCATTATGCTGAGAACCTCGTAATTCCACTCCAGAAAAACCACTGCCATATTCAAATCCTTTTACCGCATTTATACTTAACATCGCCTTACCTAATTCTGCATGTAATTTGTCAAAAACAGGCTCTCCCAAACCTACAGGACAACCTGTAATGTAAGCAGAAATCACACCACCAACCGAATCTCCCTGTTTTCTAATGTCATCAATGTAGGTGAACATTTTTTCAGCTAATACTGGGTCAGGGCAACGAACCGCATTGGACTCAGTGAATGAAAAGTCCAATTGTTCAGCTGGCGTTTCCAATTTCATATGGCCCACTTGGGATACATAGGCCGTAATTTTTACCCCTAACTGAGTTAAGACCAATTTAGCTAATGCCCCTGCAGCAACACGAGCAACTGTTTCCCGAGCCGAGCTACGTCCACCACCTCGATAATCCCTCAAGCCAAATTTAGCGAAGTACGTATAATCCGCATGGGAAGGCCTAAATTGGTCTGAGATATGCGAGTAATCTTTGGACCGCTGGTCCCCATTCCACACAAGCATGGCTATCGGCGTTCCCGTTGTCTTTCCCTCAAAAACACCCGATAAAATTTCAATTGAATCGGCTTCTTTTCTTTGTGTAGTTATGCGGGACTGACCTGGTTTTCTTCGATCTAACTCAGATTGCACAAAATCTAGGTCGAAATTTATCCCTGAAGGGCAACCTTGAACGACTACGCCCACAGCGGGTCCATGAGACTCCCCGAATGTACTAATCTGAAATAATTTTCCGTATATACTACTCATATCTGTTTATTTTGGCTTTTTCCAAACAAGAAAAGCAATAACAATCACTAAAAATATCAATATTAAATTGACTAATTGACTCCAATTTACCCACCTTGCCCAGGACACTTCTAAGGTATTTTTGTTTTCAATACCTCGATAAACCTCATCCTCTATGCGATCTGTATTTAATACATGGTCTGATGAATTCCCAGTTACATCGATAACTATTTTGGATATTAATGTATCAAATTGCTCTGTTTTTACATTAAAATAAATCCAATTGAAATAATGATTCAGTGCAAATTTACCTGGTTGTTTGGGAATAATTTGAATTTTATCCGTTTTATTGCCAAACATTTTTTCTTGGTAAGGTGCCACTGTCGTCAGAACTGAAATTGGCTTAAAATTCATGAAATAATCAGACTCAGGGAATTTATAATTCCATAAAGCCTCATTCCCATCTCCTATTAAACTAGTTGAGTAAACCAGTGCCTGACCTGTCTTGGAATTTGAAGTCGAAATATTTTCTTTCAACTGGAAATTTCCTACTGGAACCTTCCCACTTAATGGGTGATGTGGCAAATCCCTAAGTTTAATTTCTACCGGAGTCGAAGTAAAAAAAATGGGTTTTTTAATGGTTTCTAATCCTTTTCTAGTCAGAGACATGACCCTGAATTTAAGTCCGGGTATTTGAATTTTTTGATTTTGTAAGGCAAAATAAGTAGCTTGAAAAAAGCGATATTCCGTATATTTCTTTTTGTTGATTGACACCTTAGCAATTTGCTCTGTAGTAATTCCAAAATTTTCCTCCCAGCAAAACTTCGGTTTCATTTTAGAAATTAAGGCTGGAATTTGAATGTCATTCCGATCGAATTCAAATTCCTGTGTATTATTTTCTGGTACAAAAAAGGACATTTTCAGAGTAAATCCTTGGCCAACAAATGGCTTTAGTAGATTAGAGGTAATGACAAAAAATGGATCATTTGAGCTAAGTATTAATTCACTTGGCAATAGCTCTTCGGTAAATTCTTCCGTGTCAATTGCAGGGCTAACGACAATCGTAAAAGGATCAAGCCTATATGTCTGATTACCCACTTCAATCCATTCATTATTAATTTCAAAATTACCTGACTTATCAGGTTCATAATATTGAGAAAATGTATACGAATTGACCATTTGACCATTGATGGATTTAGACGCCTTTGATCGACTTACCCCTTGTTTCTTGAAATTTAAAAGCTCGGGGAACTTGTAAGTTGGCAACACGAACGAAGCATTATTTTCAGCGCTGGTCAACGTAAATGAAAGAATGAAATTTTCATCTTGGGCAACAGATTTTGAGCCAATTTGTGTAGTCACATTGATAGGAGTCTGACCAATCGCAGAAAGTGCGAGCGCCAACATGACAAAAACGATATGAAAAAGAGATCCGATTTTTTTCATTCTCGCAATTTACATAATTTGTAACGGGAGAAGATATGCTATAGATTAAAAACTTTGAAAGCATTTAAAATTACGGACATATGGATGGGAATCGATAAGTCAATGGTCAATCAAAAATTGATTTTATTTACTTTGCCTTGCCAAAATTAAACCCAAGTGCCCAAAACCACTCCCCAAACCAAATTGCCTGACTGGCATTGTCGACTGAACGGCCTGTAGTGTGGACGTCCCACAAATCCGTGTAACCTCCCTTCAGGCTCGTTTCAAAAAATAATAGCTTGGTTAAATTTAACCTTAAACCTGTTTTGATCGATGCTCCGGCCCCGGCCAAATTCCAATAATTATTTTTACCCACCGTAAATAAACGAACATCAGAACGAGGGACTACCACGCCGATGCCAACGCCATTAATCCATTCTAATTGCATGTGATTTTTTTTTGCTCTCCACAAATTTGTGTAATGATCTAACTCAATGGCTGCATAATTAAATCCATCTGTATGCTCATAATCAACAAAATCAGTCGGATTTATCACTACAGGTGCGTTAGAAAAACTTCCCACATAAACAGGATTTACCGTAATCGCTGGATTAGATACTTGACTTGAAATTGTACCCGTGATATGGCTATTCTGATAATCATCTACCACATATTTCATATGATCCCAACCAATACTCAGGGATAAATTATCCTTTAAAAAAATACCTGCATGTAAATTAAATTGTGGAATTGAAAAAAGTGAGGGATTAAAATAAGTTTCAAATCCGTCAAAAGCAGTAGGCGCATCAGAGGCAGTTACCTTATTTAAGGTAAAATTATATCCAGGACCCTTAAAAGAAATATCGGAGGTGGGATAAGCCGATCGATTATACCCCCAATAAACAAAATATTTACCTTTCCGTGGAATTGATTGACTAAAAGCGGTCATTGAGATAAAAAGGAGTAAATATTTCACGTTCTTCTATTTAAATTTGAATGTAAATTTCGGAAATTAATTAATCATTTAGGGATAAGATTACTGATATTTATCATAAAATTTTAGAGAGTTACCCTTTTTCTTGGACAATTACATAAATTGCATGTCCAAAACTCTTTTAGATTTTTTTAGTTTAATTAGTACAAAAAACCATTGCGCATCCAATATGAAAAAACCATTTTTAAAATTTGAATACAAAACTTTCACCCTTGGGTCAGAAATTACTCAAGAGCAAAAAGATTATTTCAAAAAATATGGGGTTATTCAATATAAAAATTTTATTTCCCCTGAAACCGCTTTGGTGTTTATTGATGAATTGGCTAAAATTGAATCCCAGTGGCTTACTGAAGGGGTACAAAAAATAAACGGCATCCCATTAAAATTCGGCAAAAATCCGGAAGGTGAAGACATGATACAACGGATGTGCTTTACCAATAAGTACAGTGGTGTGCTGCAAGAGTTTTTAAAAGATCCTCGCTTAAGCCAATTAACTGAGTTTTTAGCTCCTTATGAAGGTCGAATTTCTGAAGATGAAAAAGATGGCTTGGTGTTCAACCACTATGTAAATCAACCAAATTCTAAATTCACACAGATGGGTTGGCACACGGACAGTCCACGTGATTTATTTTTGGGTCAAAAAATATTGCCTATGCTTAATGTAGGCATACATTTAGATCATTGTCCTTCATCCAATGGAGGATTAAGGGTGTTGCCTGGAACGCAAAACCAAAGCGTTTTAAAATTGCTTTTTGGTAAAAAACAATTTATAGATCATCGTTCAGATCCCCGAGAAGCAGCATTTGAAATCGAGCGTGGCGATTTAACTATTCATGACGGAAGATTATGGCATCGAGTGGAAGTGTCTCCAAACTTTGGTGAAAAATCTAGACGAAGGGTTATGTATGTGCCTATTATCACAGGAAAATTCAAACCAAAAAGTTCAACTAGCAAGACTCCATTTTACCATCGATTTGCCAAAGTTGTCACCAAATAAAAGCCTGTCTATTGCACAGCTTCCATAAAGGATTGCAATATAATGGTAGCAGATACCCGGTCAACATTCCCTTTTATTCGGCGGTCTTTTTTAGACATTCCACCAGCAATCATGGCTTGCATGGCTAGTTTTGACGTAAATCTTTCATCATGCTCATGAAGAGGTAACCCAGGAAATTTTTTTTTAAAACTTTTAATGAAAATTCGGACGCCGGCGGTTGAGTCAGTATCAGAATTATCTAAATTTTTCGGCATACCGATGACCACTTCATCAACGGTTTCTTGTTTGAAATAAGTCTCTAAAAACGAGATTAATGAGTGTGTTGGGACTGTTTCTAGGCCATTAGCAATGATTTTCAATGAATCCGTCACAGCTAATCCTGTTCGTTTCAAACCAAAATCAATGGCTAAGATTCTGCCCATAAAATTTATTGGATGTAGCCTTTGTCGCGAAGTATTTTATCCATTAATTTTTTGTCATTTTCATTATTGAAGATCGAAAATGGCAAATACATAAATTGAAACTTCCCCATTTCAAGCACGTAAGATTGTTTGTCTTTGTACGCTTTCAAAATCATATCCCATTTCAACATTCCACCTTCTTTATCTGAAATTTTCATGAAAATTTGACGAGAATCTATTTCATATCGATACTTGTCAAAAAGCTGTTTATATTGAGCTAATTGAGTAATTCCAGTAAATTGAATCAACCAAAATAAGACATAGCCAATGGCCCCAATGGCAATAAATATATAAATCCAATAATTTTTATAGGTGCCTGTAAGATTTAGAGCCACGTTGGCTAAAATTAAAACTAGGGGGACAAACGACCATTTCCATTGATTGGCAAATAATTGACGCATACAAAGTCCAATGTATTTGTTTTTTTCTAATCCGTATTTCTTCGTTTTAATCGCTAATGGATTGGAAGGAGCTTGCATTTGTTGGCGCTGTTGCGCCCCATACATTTTGGCCATATAAAATAATTTAACTGCTAATTAAAGCGTAAAGGTACGAAATTTGGATAATTTTGGTAATTTTAACTGCTATTTTAGTGCAACAACAAATTATGTCGGCAAAACAAATCTTAGACGGTCCTTCTTTGCTTCAAAAAATCAGACGAATATCATTTCAGATTTATGAAAATAATTTTGAAGAAAAAGAAATTATTATTGCAGGTGTTATAGGTGAGGGCTTTGCCTTAGCCAATATGCTATGTGAGCATATCCAGGAAATCTCTAAGCTCCAAGCAAGGGCTGTTGAAATTCAGTTAAATAAGGACATCCCTTATAATCAACCTGTAAGTTTTGATTGTTCATTAGAACTTTTTGAAAACAAAGTAATCGTTGTCGTTGACGATGTATTAAATACAGGTCGAACTTTTTCTTATTCCTTAGCCCCTTTTTTAAGTATTCCGGTGAAAAAAATTCAAGTCGCTGTTTTAGTCGATCGCAATTACAGAAAGTTTCCCATTTCGGCTGACTACAAGGGATATGAATTATCAACTACCCTTTCCGAACATGTGGAGGTAATTATTTCTGATGCAAAAAAAAGAGGCGTTTATTTACTCTAAGATTGCCAAATTTCCCAAGCTTTATCTGCCTGACCGATTAACATATCAATGCCTGTATGCGTTCCACCTACGCGAGCGGCGATTCCCTTTTTAAGAAATAAGGTTTCTAATGGATTATAAACTACATCATATAGAAAATGTTGTTCATTTAAGGCCGCATAAGGTAATGGTGGACTTGTATCAACATTTGGCAGCATTCCTAAAGGTGTGGTATTAACGATCAGACCAATTTCAGAAATAAATCTTGGAATTTCTTCATACGAAATAGCATCGACAGACGCCACTCTTGAAACTTTTATTACGGGAATTCCAAGATCCTCCAAAGCCACAATTATAGCCTTAGCTGCACCTCCTTGGCCTAAAACCAACGCTTTTTTTGATTTGAAATAAGCCAAAGCAGTCCAAGAAGTCAGCGTATTTTTAAACCCCCAATAATCGGAGTTATACCCAATGGTATGCCCATCAGAAAAAATTTTAATGGTGTTGACGGCACCTATTTTTAATGCAGCAGAATCAATCTCACTTAAAAAGGGCATTATTACTTGTTTGTACGGAATAGTCACATTTAAACCTTTTAAAGTGGGTTTTTGAGCAGCTAATAAACCGGGGAATTCGTCGATGGATGCAATGGGGAATTGTTCATATGCATGCGAATGGGACATTCCAAGTGATTGAAATTTTTCAGTAAAATACTTTTTAGAAAATGAGTGCCCTAGCGGGTAACCAATGAGGCCATAAAGTGAGGAAATCGCCATAAAATTCTACTTAGAAAAGCGTTGCTTGATCAATCCGACTAAGATAGGCAAAACTGAAACACCTACAATTCCAAGCACCACCTTCTCGAAATTTTCTTTGATGAATACATTATCCCCCAAATAAAAACCTGCCATGGTAATGGAAGTGACCCAAAGACATGCGCCTAAAAATCCAAAAAATAAATAAATGGGATAAGACATACGTCCGGCACCGGCGACGAATGGGGCTACCGTTCTTACAATAGGGACAAACCTAGCTAAAATAACTGTTTTTGCTCCATATTTAGCATAAAATGTTTCTGTTTGTTCTACATGTGACCGCTTTAAAAACAAGATTTGCTCCCTCTCCCTTATCCAGGAACTAAAATATCTTCCTAAAAAGTAGTTGACTTGATCCCCTGATAAAGCAGCGAAAATAAGCAGTGGAATGACAAAATAAACATCTAATTGGCCCGAGGCTGAGGCCAATAAACCCACTGAAAATAACAATGAATCTCCAGGAAGTAGCGGCATAACTACGAATCCGGTTTCCACAAACACGATTAAAAATAAAAGGGCATAGGTCAAGGAACCGTTTGCAGAAATAAACTCAGTAAGAAATTGCAAGGGATCTTTTAGCAAATCCAAAAGTGATTGAAGCATATTTTTGAAAAATAAATGAACCCCAAACACCCAAAATTTTCGTTGGATAGGTCCGGAAAATATATTTTATTGAGTTAAAAAATGGTCAAATGTATCTCCTCGTAATCCCAGACGAATGGTTTCTAATGAAATAACTTCATTGGGGGCTATGTTGCCAACATTCACATTAGCACCTACTAATTTAACAAACCAAACTTGTTGGGACTTTTGAGGAGCCTCCCAAATGATTTTTTCTTCTGGAATTTCGGTTAAAATCTCCTCCACTAATCCTTGTCGAACTTCGCCAGATGAACGAAACAAACCTACGGTTCCTCCCTCTCTTGCCTCGCCAATAACCTTCCAAGAACCAGCTTCTAATTCCATTTTCATTAACTTGATCCATTTATATGGAGGAATTATTTTAGCTTCATCTTTAGACCCTACTTCAGAAAGTACAATCACTTGTTTGGATAGCTTTTGAATATATTCACATTTGACATCTGAAGGCATATCCACTGATCCATCCGAAATTTCAGCATACTCCATCCCATATTGGTCGAGTACACGCTGATATTCATCCACTTGTCCTCGGATATAAAATGCTTCAAACAAGGTTCCACCAAAATAAACTGGAATTCCTGCTGATTTGTAGATGGCTAATTTTTCTTTCAAATTAGGTGTCACATAGGACGTGGCCCAACCTAGTTTAACAAGGTCGGTATGTGCACCACCCATCTCTATGAAATCTTCTACTTGCCTTAAGCTCAAGCCTTTGTCCATGACCATCGTCAAACCCTTTTGACGTGGTTTTACAGTTCTGTCTGGAATTTGATCTAAATTATAATTCATATTGTGATATTGGCTGTGATTTTTTACATGTAAATCTAACTAGAAATTTGCTACAAAAATAAGCATTCCGAATGAGGTCAGCAAACCTTTTTGAATTCTGTTAGTTTAGTAATTTATAATGAATTCACCCTATATTTGTACAATCAAAAAATTTCCGCTAATGAAAACAACCTTTTTCGTATTGCTAAGCACGCTTATTCTACATGCCAATTCATTCGCAAATTCAGGTCCAGATACCATTTTAGGCGAGTGGCTTTCACAAGAAAAAGATGGTAAAATTAGTATTTACAAACAGGGCGATAAATTTTATGGCAAAATTTCGTGGGGTAAAACTCCTGGCAGAAAAGATATAAATAATCCGGAGGCCAAATTAAGGAATCGCGACCTGCTTGGATTAGTTATTTTACATGATTTCAAATATACAGGTTCCGCTTGGGAAGAAGGTAAAATTTATGACCCAAAATCAGGTAAAACCTATGATTGCATTTTAAAATTAAAGGACGATAATAAAATATTGGAAATCCGAGGATATGTGGGTGTGCCCATGTTTGGGCGAACAGCTACATGGACTCGATCCTAAAAAATAATTATTCCGCCTAACAAAGTATATGAAACCAAACGAAACGGTTCTTCAGTTTTTGAACCAAAATTTAGATCGCAAGATTATTGACGGAAATCCTAATCCTGTATCTGCGTGGTTAGATGGCACTTTAAAAAAGGCCACATTAGGCTCTATTACAGCTGAGTTTGAAGTAAGAGCGGATCAATGTAATCATGCTGGCGTATTACACGGGGGAATTATATCGACGATGTTGGATGAAATCATGGGAATGACCTTGATCACCGTGGAAATAGATCATCTTTATGTAACTGTCAATTTACATGTGGACTTTTTATATGGTGCAAAAGCAGGCGAAAAAATTACGGTTACCTCTGAAGTGTACCGAGTAGGCAAAAAAATTGCGAATGTAGAAGCCAAGATGTACAATCAGGAAGGGAAAATTTTAGCCAAAGCTACGAGCAATTTAGCTGCCACTTCCATCCCCATTAAAATTTAAGAGAGCGCTTGGTAGACCAAAAAAGCCGATAAATAGGCTAATGCGGTCATATAACCGAATTGAATTACTGGGTATTTCCAAGACTTGGTTTCTCGGTAGGTTGTTGCCAAAGTGCTCATACATTGCATGGCAAAGGCATAGAAAATTAGCAATGAAAATCCCAGAGCCATATCGTACATTGGTTTCCCTGTTAGGGGGTTTATTTCGGCTCTCATTCTATTTTTGATGGTCGCATTTTCATTATCAATTTCACCGCCAAGGCTGTAAATGGTAGACATAGTGCCCACAAATACCTCTCGCGCTGCAAATGAAGTGATCAATGCAATGCCAATTTTCCAATCATAACCCAAGGGCCTAATAGCAGGCTCGATAAATTTACCAAAATGTCCTGCATAAGAATTTTCTAATTTTTCCCCGGCAATTTTATTAGTAAGTTGGACACCTGTTAACGTTGGATTTTGAATTGTAATTCTAACTGAAGCCTCCTCCATACTATTTCCTGGCCCATAACTAGCCAAAACCCATAATATAATGGATATAGCCACAATGACTTTACCAGCTTCAAATACAAATGCCTTCACATTGTTCAAAATCGTATAGCTTACATGCTTAAATCTCGGTCCCTTGTAGGTGGGCAATTCCATGATGAAATAACTCTTCTCTTTCGCCTTAAGAATTAATTTCATGATGTAGGCAGAAAATAATGCCATGAAAAATCCGAGCAAGTATAAGATGAACAAAACTAAGCCTTGTAAGTTAAAGAGCCCAAATAAAGTATTTTTTTCAGGAACCACTAAAGCAATTAATACGGTATAAATAGGCAATCGAGCTGAGCAAGACATTAAGGGAGTTACCAAAATAGTAATCAGGCGATCTTTTCTTGATCCGATCGACCGAGTACTCATAATCGCAGGAACCGCACAAGCTACACTTGAAAGCAGGGGAACCACCGACTTCCCATTTAATCCAAATCGGCGCATCAATTTATCCATGATGAACATCACACGAGACATGTACCCTGTTTCTTCCAACATTGAAATAAAGAAAAATAAAAAGGCGATTTGTGGAATAAAGATTAATACCCCTCCAATGCCTGCAATTAATCCATCCGTTAACAATCCTCTTAAGGCTGATTCGGGGAGTATCCCTTTCAACCAATCATTTAAAAAAGCTACCCCAGCATCGATGGCATCCATGGGATACGTGGCCCAGGTAAAAACGGCTTGAAACATGACAAATAAAATGGCCAAAAAAAACAAATAGCCGCCTACAGGATGTAGAAATAACTTATCTAATCGGTCTGTCCACGTCTTAACTGGTGGCGCATCCCATTGTCTATTTAAATTAATCACACATCGGTCGACCACCTCCGTTAAAAATTCATAGCGTTTCACGGTTTCGGCCGACTTATATTTTTTGGGTTCAAAATCATGTTTGGCCATGATTTCATCCAAATCAGCACACTGAGCTTTCGTAAACATTTTCATTCGATCATGTTCCATCAGCCAAAGCAAACTTCGATATGGATCTGCCTCCCCAAAAGCCGCTTGTATTTCGTTGATCAGCTCCTCCGATACTGGAAGGGGCAAGGCATCATTTGACGAAAATCGGTTTTCTAAGGTTTTTTGAACCGCTAGTTTTAATCCATTCACCCCAATCCCCTTTTTGGCATTTACCTCTGCCACTTCTACATTAAGTTCTCGAGCTAATTTAATCGAGTTAATGACGTAGCCCTCATTTTCTGCCACGTCAATCATGTTAAGAGCCAAAACCGTCGGAATTCCTAAATCACGAACTTGAGAAAAAAGCAATAAATTTCGCTTTAAATTAGAAGCGTCGGCCACAACGATGGCCATATCAGGATAATCAGGATGTGTAGGATTCCCCAAAATATTAATCACCAACTCCTCATCAATGGATTTTGGATAAATACTATATATACCGGGTAAATCTAAAATTTCGATTTCATTTTTTGGGCCTAATTCCCAAATTCCAGTCAATTTATCCATGGTCACACCTGGGAAATTACCTGTTTTTTGACGAAGACCAGTCAATGTGTTGAACAAGGACGACTTCCCCGCATTCGGGTTTCCAATCAGTGCTATTTTAGGGATTTTAGCCAATTTACTAAGGATTAATTTGGATAGTGGCTGCCTCTTCTTTTCGCATGGATAAAGTATAACCTGAAACTTTTATGGCAATAGGGTCTCCAAAAGGTGCATGATGCGTTAAGATGACTTCTGTGCCTGGTAAACAACCCATTTCTAATAATTTTAGTGAAAGCTTTTCATCCGTAAAACCTATTATAAAGCCATGTTCACCAATACTCAAATCTGCTACTGTACGCATATAGAACTAAGCTTTCCTATTTAGAATTATTCAAAATTAGCTACAAATGTACTAAGTATATTTGAGCTAAAAAATGATCAAGTAGAGATTTAATCTGATGATTTCAGCTAATAGATTTAAATCAACTTATTTACGATGAATCCCAAGGTAAAATACTTATATAATATTCCTTAAAGCAAATTTTCTGTCGTAAATTGCGGGTCCTATTAGATTAATTCATGCTAATTAACGAAATACGCGTATTGGTTAAAAAAGAAATTCAAATGGAGTGGCGTCAGAAATACGCCATTCATGGATTACTTTTGTATTTAGCTTCTACGATATTCGTTTGTTATTTATCCTTTAAGGCTAAGCAACAGGCCATCAATCCTATAACTTGGAATACCTTGTTCTGGCTCATTACATTATTTATCGCCGTGAATGCCATTGGCAAAAGTTTCACCCAAGAATCAAAACAGCGAAATTTATTTTATTATTCTATTGTCAGTCCAGAGGCGGTCATCTACTCTAAAATCATTTATAATTCCATGGTGATGATTGGCATTTCATTTGTGGGTATTTTGTTTTATTCTTGGGTCATGGGCAATCCGGTAGGAAATTTACCTTTATATCTTATCTCTTTGCTTTTTGGATCGATTGGTTTTTCAGCTACACTGACCATGGTAGCCGGTATAGCTGCTCAAGGGGAAAACTCGGCCACATTGATGTCGGTCCTAAGTTTCCCTATCATCATTCCACTCTTATTGATATTGCTTAAACTTTCAAAAAGTGCGATGGATGGGATCTCCATTCAGGAAAATTGGGATGAAATGGCTACTTTGGCTTCTTTAGATGTAATTGTAATAGTATTATCTGGAATCTTATTTCCCTATATATGGAGACATTAAAAAAAAATTATTGGAAAATTGCCTGCATGCTGCTTTTGGTCTACACGATTTGGGCAGGATTTATGGGGAAGGTACCCCGACAAGCTATTTTAAATGAAACCGTGAGGAACTTATATTTTCATGTAACCATGTGGTTTACCATGATTTTTTTATTGGGTACATCTGTTTACCATTCCATTCAATACCTCCGAAAATCTGACATCAATAGTGATTTGATTTCCAATGCCTATGTGGAGACCGGTTTAGTTTTTGCGACTTTAGGTTTAGTCACTGGAAGTCTTTGGGCGAAATTTACATGGGGAGATTGGTGGACCAACGATCCAAAATTAAATTCAGTTGCGATAGGGCTATTAATTTATTTGGCCTATGGTTTGGTTCGTTCATCCCTGACGGATGAACAGCAAAAAGCAAGAATCTCAAATGTTTATAACATTTTTGCCTTTGTGATTTTCATGATTTTGATATGGATCTTGCCACGAATGACCGATTCACTGCATCCTGGAAATGGCGGAAACCCAGGATTTTCAAAATATGATTTAGATTCCAATATGCGGATAGTCTTTTATCCTGCGATTATTGCTTGGACCATGTTAGGCTATTGGATTGCCAACTTAAGAATTCGAATTAAAAAATTAGCATATTTAACATCAGAAAACGAATAGACATGAAATTTTCAAACACTTTATTGATTCTTTTAGTTAGCAGTTTTAGTGGGATGGCCCAACAAGCCGACGTAGAAATGGCGGATCAATTCCGTGCAGATGGAAAAATCTATGTGGTAATTTCAGTCGTCATATTAATCTTAGTAGGGCTATTCTTATACCTCTTCAACTTAGGTAATAGAATCTCCAAGATAGAAAAAGAGATTTCAAAGAAAGCTTAACATGAAAAAAACTCAACTCATCGGTTTAATTTTAGTGGCCATCGCCATTGGCATTATTTTAATTACTACGGGCGACGCGAGCACCTATGTGGGCTTTGACGAAGCCGAAAGAATTTCGAAATCTGACCCATCTCAAAAAGTCCATGTCGTAGGAAAACTTAAAAAAGACGCTCAAGGAAAGATTTTAGGAATGGTATTTAATCCAGCTTTAGATGCAAACCGATTAGAGTTTACGGTATCCGATAGCCTTGGCCGGGAAAACCAAGTCATTTATGCAGCCCCAAAACCTCAGGATTTTGAAAAGTCTGAAAAAATTGTGTTAGTCGGAAGCATGAAAGCAGATAAGATCTTTTATTGCGATAAAATTCTTTTAAAATGCCCTTCTAAATATCAAGAGGGTAAAATTTCTGTTGATTCAAGTGCTTCACCAGAAGCAAAAAAATAAATATGATACACGAAAATATTGGCATTACGGGTCATTTAATGGTAATTGCGTCCTTTGTAACAGCCGCATTAGCTACATTTTCTTATTTTAAGGCAACCCAAGCTTCCAATGAGCTGGCCGAAAATGATTGGAAAAAAACAGCAAGAACCTTATTTATTATCCATTTATTTTTAGTGATTGGCGTAGCCACTAGCCTTTTTGTGATTATTTACAATCACTATTTTGAATATCACTACGCTTTCACTCATTCTTCTTTAGCGCTACCCACCATGTTCATGATTTCATGCTACTGGGAAGGCCAAGAAGGTTCATTTTTACTTTGGATATTCTGGCAAGCCATTTTAGGTGTGATTTTAATGATTAAAAATCCCAAATGGGAATCACCCGTGATGACCGTTTTTGCTCTCGTGCAAACCTTTTTAACCTCCATGATTTTAGGAGTCATTATTCCATGGATCGATTTAAAAATCGGATCGTCCCCCTTTCTTTTACTAAGAGAGGCACAGCCCGATTTACCGGTTTGGAGTTTACAGCCAAATTTTATTCCAAAAGATGGCCGGGGCCTAAATCCACTGCTACAAAATTATTGGATGGTGATACATCCGCCCACTCTTTTTTTAGGATTTGCGTTGACTTTAGTACCATTTGCCTATTTAATTGCTGGCTTGTGGAAGAATAAACTAACGGAATGGATAAAACCCGCACTCCCATGGGCAGCTTTTGCTGGGGCTATTTTAGGAATTGGAATTACCATGGGTGCTTATTGGGCCTATGAGACTTTGAATTTTGGTGGATATTGGAACTGGGATCCCGTCGAAAATGCCTCATTCGTACCTTGGCTTGTATTAATAGGCGCCATTCACACCATGATAGCCTATCGGAATTCAAGTGCAGCCTTAAAAACTTCCATTATTTTGGTTATTTCGACCTTTATTTTGGTCCTCTATTCTACTTTTTTAAATCGGTCCGGTGTTCTAGGAAATGCCTCTGTTCACTCTTTTACAGATTTAGGACTTTCAGGCCAACTGTTAATTTACATGTTTACGTTTTTAATAGGTGCTATTATTTTAGCCGCCTTTCGTTGGAAAAGTTTACCCAAGGATGAAAAGGAAATAGGTATTTACAACAAGGAGTTTTGGATTTTTGTGGGAGCTTCAGTGCTGACTTTATCGGCATTCCAACTCATCTTTACGACATCTATTCCCGTATACAATAAAATTGCAGAGGCCTTTGGCATAGTTTCCAATATGGCTTTGCCGGCAGATCAAGTTGCCCATTACAGTAAAATTCAAATTTGGATATTCATTGCCGTCGCATTATTAAGTGGGATCGGCCAATATGTTTGGTGGGGGAAATTAAAACAATCCACTTCATTTAAGCCACTCTATTCTTCTCTTTTAACTTCAGTATTATTGACGGTTTTGGTCGTTAATTTCGAAAAGGTCTATGAGATTCCATACATCGCTTTATTATGGAGCGGACTTTTTTCATTGGTTGCCAATGGCCAAATCTTGTGGTTCTTAGTTAAGCAAAAATTTTCCATAGCCGGGGGTGCAATTTCCCATGTGGGTCTGGCCATTATGCTGATTGGTGTGTTGTTCTCTTCAGGTTATTCGAAAGTTGTTTCGCTGAATCGATCGGGCTTTGCTATCTCCAATAAAGTAGAGCAATTCACTAAAGATGATAATAAAGAAAACAAGGAAAATTTACCGCTTTGGCTGGGACAAGGGGCACAAATGCAGGATTATTTAGTTACCTACAAGGGCAGAAAAATTGAATTGCGAGGAAAACCTGGCTATTTTAACCGCAAAGATTTTGACATCATTGAAGGTGATTTTCATGCCGTTGCTTTAAAAAATATTGAGAAAGAAGGGAAATCCATTGCTAAAAAAGGGGATACCCTGACCGTGGAGCCCGAAAATAATTACTATGAATTAGAATTTAAAAACGCAGAAGGCAAAAGCGTATCCCTGTTTCCTCGTTGGCAAATGAATCCAAAAATGGGAACTGCCATTTCCCCAGATGTCAAACATGCTTGGAGTCACGACATTTACACGTATGTTTCATTGGACCCACGCTTAGCCGCAGAGGCCGGAGCCGAAAAACAATGGAGCCAAACCGTCAATGCGACGGTGTCCATCGGAGATACCTTATTCTTAAATGATTTTGTGGCTATTTTGATGGATGTTACTCGGGTGACTGAGGTGGAAAATGTGGTTTTAGGTCCAAATGATGCAGCCGTTCGGGCTAATTTCAATGTTTTAGGTAAGAATTTTCAGCAGTTCCAGCTAACGCCTACGTTCATAATCAAAAATAGAATGGTGGCTATGCCCGCATTTGAAAGTGAAGAAACGGGGATAAAAATTAAGTTTACAGCGATTAATCCACAAACACAGGAATTTAGTTTTTCTTACAATACAACCCAACAAGATTTAATTATCATTAAAGCATTAGAAAAGCCTTATATAAATTTAGTTTGGATAGGCTCCATTTTGATTTTTATTGGCTTATTTGTCTCCACATTTAGAAGAACAGAAAAAATGATTGCCTAAAATGGGAAGAAGAGAAATTTTAAGTTTAGCCGCCGGAATTGGATTTTTGATCATTTGGATCATTGATCTAAATTCAGCAGTGCCCAAAGATATTCAAGGTCACTTCTGGTCAGAGATTTTTTATCATTATGGTTGGCTCATGTATTGCGTCGCCTGTCTTTTTTACTACCAGTATTCAAAAAATGAGCGATTAAAGAAAGAAGACTCACAAAAACCAAAAAAGAAATAAATTGGATTCAATGGCCGACATACAAACGCCTCAATACCTGGGAATCATCATAGCCATGGTTTTTTCAGCGTTTTTTTCTGGGGTTGAAATGGCTTTTGTCTCGTCGAACAAACTTTATTTTGAACTTAAAGCAAAGCAAAACATCCTAAGCGCGAAGATCATTGCTAATTTCAATCAAAGCCCATCCCAATTTATTGGAACCATGTTGATCGGAAACACCCTATCTTTAGTGGCGTATGGAATTTTTATGGAGGAGTTTTTGCACCACCTAATTTTGGCTAATTTTCCATTATTTACGAGTCAGATTTTGGCCAGACTTTTCGCATCCATCATTGCGACCATTATCATTCTAACTACCTCAGAATTCACCCCTAAAAGTATCTTTTTAATTAATCCAGATGCCATTTTAGAATTTTTAGCCATTCCTATTTGGATCATCAATACCTTAATGTTTCCATTAGTTTGGCTGACCGTGGGACTATCTAGGTGGTTTATTACTCGGGTATTGCGATTAAGTTATTCAGAGGAAAAACCTGCCTTTGGATTGACCGACTTAAACCATTATTTGCAAAATTTAAATCGAAAAATATCCGCCGAAGAAGAAAATGAGGTCGATACTAAAATCTTTCATAATGCCTTGGAATTTAAGCAAGTTAAAGTTAGAGATTGCATGATTCCTCGAACTGAAATTACGGCCATAGAAATCGAAGAAGGCATTGAGGGTTTAAAAAAAGTTTTTATAGAAAGTGGCCATTCAAAGGTTTTAGTTTTTAAAGAAACCCTTGAAGAAGTGGTTGGATATTGTCACTCTTTGGCTTTGTTTAAAAAACCAAAAGATATTCAAAGTATTCTTACTTCCATTCCCATTGTTCCTGAGGCCATGCCTGCCAATGACTTAATGTTAAAATTTTCAAAAGAAAGAAAATCATTAGCAATTGTCGTAGATGAATTTGGAAGTACCTCGGGATTGGTCAGTATGGAAGATGTGATGGAGCAAATTTTTGGTGAAATCCAAGATGAGTTTGACGATACGGAAGATTGGATCGAAAAGCGCTTAGATGATCATACGTTCATCCTTTCCGGACGTCACGAAATTGATTACTTAAATGAAAAATACAATTGGAATCTCCCTGAGGGCGATTATGAGACATTGGGCGGCATGCTAATCCACCTATACGAAGATATCCCGGGTGTTAATGAAGTCATTACTTTGTCAGCGATTCAATTTCAAATCATGACGATAACCGATGCCCGCATAGATACTGTTAAGGTAATTATTTCAGGAAAACCGATCTCAAAATAATAGGTTGGGATTATTCATTCATCGATAAAATCCGTTCGAGAGTCTGGCACTTCATTTCCGTTTCTTCCCATTCTTTTTCAGGATCAGAGTCTTCCGTTATTCCACAACCTGCATAATAAGTAGCTACATATCCGTTTCCATCCTTTGTAATTTTGACCGTTCTTAAATTGACAAATAAATAAATTTCCTCATTTAAATTCACGGGGCCAACATAACCGCTATAAAATCCACGATCATGCGACTCAGCTTGTTTAATCCAATCAATCGCTACTTCTTTCGGAGTACCACATACAGCTGAAGTTGGGTGCAGCAAAGACAGCATAATCCCAGGCAATTGGGAGAAATTAAGCGCCTTTGTATCCACGAGATATTCTGTTTTCAGATGCAATAAATTACCGGCTTGGATCGTTTTGGGGCCATTTTCAATATATTCACGCAACCTAATTTTTTTAAAACATTCAATAATATACCGACTCACAAAAGCCTGTTCTTCAATTTCCTTTTGTGACCAACGAGCATCTTGAGGTTTGGTCAGCTGACCATCTTTTGTTTTAACAGGCTGCGTCCCTGCTAAAGAAATCGTTTTAAATATCCCTTCTTGATTTAGTGAAACTAAAACTTCTGGAGTGGCACAAATCCAAGTTTGCTGAAGCGATGGTATATAAAAGGCAGAAACAAAGGCTTGAGGATAAACCTGACAAAGTGATTCAAAAAAATGCAAGGTCGAATAACGATCCTCTAAAGCCGCCTCATCTGTCCTTGAAAGTACCACTTTTTGAAAATTTCCTGCTTTGATTTCCTGAATACTCGCGTTCACCCAATATAGAAAATTTTCTTTTTTGGGGGATCCAGCTTTTGAAGGAAATACCTCTTTAACAGACACCTGAACGGTTGGCACATCTGAAACAAATAGATAGTCAGCTTTAAAATAATAGGGAGTTCCTATAAAGGGAGCGGCCATAAAACCCGGCTCAAAAGATGGTAAGTCTAATGAATCTGTTAAATTTCCCCCCTGCGTGTCAATTAAAAGTGAACGTTTGTCCGAGTTAGGTAAGCGCCAAATAGCGATGGCCGCATCATGTTGCTGAGCTTCTTTCCATAAGTGACTCCACTCCTCATCCTGTTGATATGTACTCGAATTCTTAGGCATTTTAATACGACAAAATAGCTACTGTTAATCGGCTTACACAAACCAAATTTCCCGATTCATCATGAATTTTGATATCATATACATGCAGCGTTCTCCCTATTTTCAATGCGGTGCAGGTACCTATCACAAATCCTTCTTTAACTGATTTCATGTGATTGGCATTTATTTCAACTCCCACGCCACGTTGGGAACTTGGATCAGCCACGGCAAGTGATGAAGCAATACTCCCTAAAGTCTCAGCTAAAACAACCGAAGCTCCACCATGTAACAATCCATAAGGCTGTTTTGTTCGAGCGTCAACTGGCATTTTTGCCTTGATAAAATCCGGCTGCACATCAATAAACTCAATTCCCAACACATCAATCATGTTTCCATGACCCCATGAATTAAGCGTGTCTAAAGAGATGGATGTATTAAACATAATATTCGTATTTTTGCACGTAAAATTCGTAATAATTTAACGAATTAAACTCCTTTTGACCCAATTTATATGCACGCTTTAAAAGACATTTACCTTATTCGTCATGGTGAAACCGATTACAATCGAATGGGGGTTGTACAAGGAAGCGGAATTGATGCAGATTTAAACGAGTTGGGAAATAGGCAGGCACAAGCATTTTTTGAGCATTATCAGCATCTGGCGCTTGATAAAATTTACACCTCGGCATTACGCCGAACACATCAGTCGGTCAAAGGCTTCATCGAAAAGGGACTACCATGGGAACAATATGAAGGTTTAAATGAAATTTCTTGGGGAATTCGTGAGGGCAGAAACCCGTCAAATGAAGACGATGCCTATTATAGAAACTTAGTGAGGACATGGAGAAAAGGCGACGTTCATATCCCTTCTGAGGAGGGAGAAAGTCCGATCGACGTGTTAGAAAGACAAAAACCAGTCATCGACTTAATTATTTCTAGAAGAGACGAAAAAGCCATTTTAATTGCCATGCATGGAAGAGCAATGCGCGTATTATTAACGCATCTTTTTAATCAACCATTGCAGAATATGGACCATTTTGCTCATCAAAACTTATGCTTATACCATCTGCAGTACGATTATGAAAAAGGGATTTTTATTTCCTTAAAAGCAAATCATGCGGATCATTTACAAACTTTACCAGATTCAATATAAGTTCTATAGGCATGAACCGAAGTAAGTTGTATTGGAAATTTCAATTATCTGGCTGGTTCATTTGGGCGTTAAACGAAGCATTATTGTACACCAATCAATATGGCTGGAAATGGGAATGGATTTTTTCATCGCTTGTCAATATCACATTAGCCATCACGCTGACACACGTTTATCGGAAAATTTCTCATAACTACCGTTGGCAGGACCTTCCATTATTTACCTTAATCCAAGTAAATTTGGTCGCACTCGTTTTGATGTCGGCTTGTCTTGTGGCGCTGAATATCCCATTGGATTACATTTTTCTATCTGAAAACTATGCCGATGAATTAAGCCCATTCATTATATTGCAGATTTTTTTAAATTTTGCCAAACCTGTCGCCATCTGGCAATTGATCTATTTCTTTTTTCAATATTCCAACAAAAAATTAGAAATGGAACGGGAAAATGACCAATTGGAGAGAACAATTTCAGAAACAGAGAGCAAAGTATTAAGGGCACAAATGAATCCACATTTCGTATTTAACGCATTAAATAGTGTCAGAGCGCTCATTACGGAGGATCCTCAAAAAGCAAAAAAGGGCATCAATCAATTGTCAAAATTACTTCGAAGTTCCTTACTGACTGAGCGTAAAAGAACTATTTCACTTTCGGAAGAATTAGATACGGTGACCGATTATTTATCCTTAGAGAAAATTAGGTATGAAGACCGATTAGCTTGGGAGATCACAGCCGATAAAAACTGCCAGAAAGCTCAAATTCCTCCCATGCTCCTACAAACTCTGGTAGAAAATGCCATTAAACATGGTATTTCAAAAAAAATTTCGGGAGGAACCATCACAGTAGACGCAAAAAATCAGGACGGAATTTTAAGAATACAAGTGATCAATCCTGGACATTTTAAAAGTCCCATTTTGTCTAAAGAACAGGGCCTGGGGCTCATTAATTCAAAAAACCGTTTACAAATATTGTTTGGAGAAACCGCTCAAATTAGCTTAAGACCTTTGGACAAAAATCAAGTGATTGCCGAAGTAAATTTACCTTATCTTGAGAATTAAACACGCCAGCCATGAAAGCAATTATTGTTGATGATGAACGTCTAGCTCGAAACGAACTAAAAAGATTATTGGAAAATTTTCCTACCATCGAAATCATCGCAGAAGCATCCAATACAGAGGAGGCCGGCCCACTGGTGGAAGAATTAAAACCCGACGTACTTTTTTTAGATATTCAAATGCCTGGTAAAACGGGGTTTGAGTGGCTAGAAGAATGGGAAGGGTATTTGCCTGAAATTATTTTCACGACAGCCTTTGACGAGTTTGCACTTAAAGCCTTCGATGTCAATGCCTTAGATTATGTATTAAAACCAATTGAGCTAAGTCGGCTTTCTGATAGCATTCAAAAACTAGAAAATAGATTCCATGCAACACATCATAAAACAGCTACCCAGGGGCAAGAAAGAAGCCAGCTTTTATTAGGGGCCTATGATCAGATATTCGTCAAAGACGGTGAAAAATGTTGGTTTGTTCGCTTAGACCGTGTCCGACTTTGTGAATCGATGGGCAATTATGTGCGTTTATTTTTTGACGATCAAAAACCTTTAGTTCTAAAATCATTAAATGCCTTGGAAGATCGACTAGATCCCAAGGTGTTTTTTAGAGCGAATCGGAAGCACATTATCAACTTAAATTACATTGAAAAAATAGAGCCTTGGTTCTCTGGGGGATTGCAAGTTACTTTGTTGGGAAAAGGAGAGAAAATAGAAATTTCTCGCCGACAATCCATCCGTTTTAAGGAGCTTTTGTCTCTTTAATTCGCTTAGGTGCCTCCCCTAAAATAAAACCATATGGCTGAAGGATAGGCACATGATCAAAAATCACTTTGATGATGGCAGTAAAG
>Ga0209829_10001046_pt1 | contig 23454 bp, 17 predicted proteins | sample C_140205_EF_Meta_FD_187311 | JGI IMG/M metagenome (GOLD analysis project Ga0209829, IMG submission 187311) | Freshwater microbial communities from Lake Croche, Canada to study carbon cycling - C_140205_EF_MetaG (SPAdes) (version 2) | ecosystem: Environmental > Aquatic > Freshwater > Lake...
CCTCAACTGGGTCGCGCTTTATCCCGAAATTTTGTTGCTCATCATGGCTTGTGCCATTGCGCTCATCGATTTGTTTGTCACAACAAGATTGCGCTCGCTCACCTATTTGCTCACAATGGTAAGTTTAGGTGCGGTGGCCGCACTGCAAGCGGTTTATGCAAGTGAAGGCACGACTGTTTATTTGTTCGGCAACATGGTGGTGTCAGATGCCATGGGCAATTGGCTCAAATGTTTTGCAACATTGGCGGTGATGACGACCTTGGTGTATGGCAGACCTTATGCGGCCGATCGCGATATGTTGCGCGGTGGCGAGATGTTCACACTTGGCATGTTTGCATTGATGGGTATGTTTGTGATGATTTCGGGCAACAACTTTTTGGTGTTGTACCTCGGGTTGGAGTTGCTCACACTATCAAGCTATGCATTGGTTGCTTTGCGTCGTAACAATGGCATTGCCACAGAAGCTGCGATGAAATATTTTGTACTGGGTGCATTGGCCAGTGGATTCTTGCTTTATGGTTTATCCATGTTGTACGGTGCAACGGGTACCTTAGATATTCCTTCAGTATTCAAAGCCGTTTCTTCCGGTCAAATTAAACATCAGGTATTGGTGTTGGGTGTTGTGTTTGTGGTTTGTGGCTTGGCATTCAAACTCGGCGTCGTTCCTTTTCACATGTGGGTGCCCGATGTTTATCAAGGTGCACCAACAGCAGTTACGCTCATGATTGGTGGCGCACCTAAATTGGCCGCATTTGCAATGACGATGCGTTTGTTGGTCGATGGCTTGTTGCCATTGGCCATCGATTGGCAACAAATGTTGGTGGTGTTGTCGGTTGGCTCTTTGTTCATCGGAAATTTAGCAGCCATTGCACAAACCAATCTCAAGCGCATGTTGGCTTTTTCAACCATTGCACAAATGGGATTCATGCTTATAGGATTGTTGTCTGGTGTTTCTAATGGAAACACTTTGCTCGCGGCTAACGCCTACAGCTCAGCCATGTTTTACGTCATCACTTATGTGTTAACCACATTGGCTTCTTTTGGAGTTATTTTGTTGCTTGCGCGCGCTGGTTTCGAGAGCGAAGAAATCACCGATTTGGCTGGCCTCAATCAACGCAGTCCTTTGTACGCGGGTGTGATGGCGGTGTGTTTGTTTTCGCTGGCAGGTGTGCCTCCCTTGGTTGGTTTCTACGCCAAGCTATCGGTGTTGCAAGCCTTGTTGGCACCGGGCCAAACGGGCGGTTTGATTTTGGCGATCTTCGCGGTGATGATGTCGCTCATCGGTGCGTTTTATTATTTGCGCATCGTCAAGGTGATGTATTTTGATCAACCGCTTACTGCAACTACGGTGTCTGCACCTCAAGACGTCAAAGTCGTTCTCACACTCAACGGCGCACTTATTTTAATTTTGGGATTGGTGCCTGGTGGACTAATGACATTGTGCGCACAATCAATTGTTAAAGCCTTAGGCACTTAAATCGTTTATCTACATGGATGAGCATCTCGTCGAAACAAAAATTCGCAGTGAGGAAATTCTCAAGAGCGATTTTTTGCACACGTTTAGAGATACGGTTGCATTACCCAACGGTTTAGAGGCCACGCGCGAATACGTGGTGCATCCAGGTGCCGCAATGATTGTTCCCATTTTTTCAAATGGTGATTTATTGATGGAGCGTCAATACCGATACCCTTTGCAACAAGTGATGATTGAGTTCCCTGCTGGTAAGCTCAATGCTGGCGAATCATCTTTGCTGTGCGCGCAAAGAGAGTTCAAAGAAGAAACAGGTTACACCGCACGCTATTGGGCGAGGGCGGGGATGCTTCACCCTGTAATCAGTTACTCCACAGAATACATTGACATTTGGTTGGCCAAAGATTTGCAAGAGGGTGCGCGTCAACTAGACGAGGGCGAACATTTGGACCTCATCACTGTGGCTTTTGATCAAGCCATGGATTGGTGTCGTGATGGGCAGATCACCGACTGCAAAACCCTGGTCGGCATGATGTGGCTACAAAATCATATATCAGGCGCATGGCCATTAAATTGGCAGTCTTAGTAGGTTTGAGCACTTTGTCATAATAGATCTATGAAAGTTCTTGATCTCCAATGCGCACACCTTCATAGTTTTGAGGGATGGTTTGCTTCGGAAGACGATTTTCAAAGCCAAAACGGCTGCACTTTGATTGCTTGCCCTGCTTGCGGCAACTCTCAAATTACAAAGCTACTTAGCGCACCACGACTCAATCTCACGTCTTCAAGGGGTGAGCCTCAAGCGGTTGTCGAAGAAGCCCCCAAAGCCGCTCAAGTTGATACGGTTGCGGTTAATGAGAACCAAGCGATGGCCAGTATCAATCCAGAACAATTACAAGCTGCATGGATGCAAGTGATCGCACAAGTGATGAGCACAACAGAAGATGTGGGCAATCAATTTGCAGAAGAAGCGCGCAAAATTCATTACGGAGAATCTGAAGAGCGTGGCATTCGTGGACTTGCTACTTCCAAAGAAAGACAAGAACTCATCGATGAAGGCATTGCAGTCGTGCCTCTCGATTTAGCAGCAGCCGTTATGAAGGGCTCGGTTCACTAATTATGTTGCAACGATGATTCGTTGCCATCCTTGCCAAGTGTGTTTAGGCAAAACTTCAATCGGATTAAAAACTTGCGCCGCCTCGACGCACAACATGTGTTGGTATCCATCGGGTGGCATGTCTGCCAGTTGCGCGCCTTTGACGCTGCCAGGATTCCACACCACGGTGTTTTGCCACGTGTTACTTTGCTCGATCATTAAATGCTGTTGACCATCTTGCAGATGCAATGGCGACGGTATTGATTGATAGACGCGATCAAATTCACTTTTAAAAAACAAGACTTCGTTGGCTTTGGATGTGACGTCGGTGAGTGAGTCCCATTCGGATTGATCTTTGAGACCCGTGAGTTTTGTTTGATCAATGTCAGCCACTTTAAAATAAGTATGCATGGCGCCTGTAAACAACAAAGGCTTGGTATCTGAATTATTCACTGACAACTCGAGTTGAAGTTGTCCTTTTTTGAGTTGAATCGTGAGGTGGGCTTCAAACTGTTGATCCCAATGCGTTTGTGACGTGTCTAAATTTTTGAGAGTAAATATTTGTTCCATCGCATCGGTTGTTTGGGCACTCGCACCCAATTGCCAATGTGAATTTCTGGCGAAACCGTGTTTAACCAAAGGGCCGCGCATATTGAATTGCGGAAAGCAGATGGGTATGCCGCCACGAATGGCTGAGTGACCGTCCCAATGATTGCGCGAACTTAAAAACAATCGTTCTTTAGCGGTGGCAATCCAAGACACGACATGCGCACCCTGATGGCAAATCAAGACTTGATCGTTTGCAGACAAAGCGATGCGTTCACAAACTTGACCGTTAAAAATTTCTTGGGACATGAGTGGCTTCTCGATTGAGCGTTCAGTCATCATACCCATTTTAAAAATTAATAATTAGGCACCAAAAAATCCTGGCTGATATGGTTGCCCAAATCGTTGACGCGATCCATGAATTGAGTGAGATAAGCATGCAGCCCTAGTCCCAATATTTCATCGATAGAGCCGTATTTAATTTCTGCCAATAACTTACCTGCTTTGCGCAGCGTAGCGCTTTGTTGATCATCAACAAGTGCGCGCAAATTGGCAACAACCTCGTTGAGGCTGGCATGCAATGAGCGTGGCATATCGGGCCTGAGGATGAGCAACTCGGCCACACGATCGGGCTTGATCAAGTCGCGATAAACCTTGCGATAGATTTCGAACCCAGAGACGCTTCTGAGAATGGAGCTCCAATGATAGAAGTCATACTCTTGATCGATTTGTTGTCGTTGTCCCAAAAAATCATCGCCCAGTGCATGAAATTTCACATCTAATAACCGCGCGGTGTTGTCTGCTCTTTCCAAAAAAGTACCGAGTCGCATGAACTGCAAAGCCTCGTCAATGAGCATCGTGCCGACCGTAACGCCTCGAGAGAGATGCGAGCGAAATTTCACCCATTCAAAAAAAACAGGAGGGTCTTTTTCAAACTCACCCGCTTTGATTTTTCGAGTCATTTCAAGCCATGTTTGATTTTGGGTTTCCCACACTTCGGTGGTGAGCGTGCCTCGCACAGCGCGTGCATTCTCGCGTGTATTACGCAAACTCGAAATGATCGAATAAGGATTGCTTTCTTGCGCCACCATAAAGTGCATCACACCCTCGGGGGTGATTTGAGGGTGTAATTGAAAATAAGCGGGTGCCAACTCGCTGATAGAGAGCAAACCCTCCCATCCCGTTTGTGCTGTTTGTGCAGACTGAGGTAATAGCGATGTTTGATAGTTAACGTCCAACAATCGCGCTGTATTTTCGGCGCGCTCGGTGTAGCGTGACATCCAAAATAAATGATCGGCTGTGCGACTCAACATATCAAACTTCCAATATCCAAGTGTCTTTGGTTCCACCGCCTTGCGATGAATTGACAACCAAGGAGCCTTCTTTGAGTGCAACGCGCGTTAAACCGCCTGGCACCATTTGTACTTGTTTGGCGCTCAACACAAAGGGGCGCAAATCGATGTGTCGCGGTGCAATGCCAGATTCCACATAGGTCGGGCAAGAAGATAAACCTAATGTGGGTTGTGCAATGTAACCGCTGGGGTTTGCGATTAATATTTTTTTAAAATTTTCAATTTCTGCTTTTGTTGACGCAGGCCCAACCAACATGCCGTAACCTCCTGCGCCATGCACCTCTTTGACAACCAATTCACCAAGATGTGCCAACGTGTATTTCAAATCTTCTGGATTGCGACACATGAAGGTAGGAACGTTATTGAGAATGGGTTTTTCGTCTAAATAAAATTTAATCATCTGTGGCACGTAAGGATAAATTGATTTATCGTCTGCAATACCTGTTCCTACTGCGTTACAAATGGTGACGTTGCCTTCTCGATAGGCCTTCATCAATCCGGGACATCCCAAAGTTGATTCAGATCTAAAAACAGAGGGGTCTAAAAAATCATCATCTACACGACGATAAATCACATCGACTCGTTTAGGCCCGCGCGTGGTTCGCATGTAAACAAAACCATCGCGCTCAAATAAATCTTTTCCTTCCACCAATTCAACGCCCATTTGTTGAGATAAAAATGCGTGTTCAAAATACGCACTGTTATACATGCCTGGTGTGAGAACCACCACTGTTGGGTTGTCGGTTGTGGCGGGGCAACTCGCACGCAATGTATCAAGCAACAAATCGGGATAGTGGGCAACGGGCGCAACGCGATATTGATTGAACAGCGATGGAAACAATCGCATCATCATTTTGCGATCTTCCAACATATAACTCACGCCGCTTGGAACGCGTAAATTATCTTCGAGCACATAGTACTCGCCAACGCCTTGCGCATTGGGTGCGCGCACAATATCAATGCCACTGATGTGTGAATAAATTTGATTGGGCAGATCAACGCCCAACATCTCGGATCTGAATTGCGAGTTATTCAAAATTTGATCCGATGGAATCAAACCCGCTTTTAAAATTTCTTGATCGTGATAGATGTCGTGCAAAAAACGATTCAATGCTTCAACGCGTTGCACCAATCCTTTTTGCATGCTTTGCCACTCTTGTGCAGGAATGATGCGAGGAATCAAATCAAATGGAATCAGCCGCTCTGTTCCGTGACCGTCTTCGTCTTTATCGCCATAAACTGCAAAAGTAATTCCCACATGCCGAAAAATCATTTCAGCTTGCGTACGCCGAGCCAACATCTCAGTTTCGCTTTGACTGCTCAACCACTGCTCATACACCTTGTAATGAGGTCTAAGGCCCGATTTGTCCATCGGCAGTTGCTCGTACATCTCGTCAAACTGTGGCATTTTATTTCTCTTTTAATTGCAGTGTGTTTAGCAATTTAAATGCCATATTTTTATTTTGAATCTGCAATTGCCCAAAGATGGCTCGTGTTTTGCTAGATGTGGAGCATGACTATTCATGTTGCTTTAAGTCACGTCACGACGTACGACTACGATCGCCCGATTCAATTAGGACCTCAAGTGATTCGCTTGCGTCCAGCTCCGCACTGCAGAAGCCCAATACTCTCATATAGCCTGACGGTAGAGCCTGAACAGCACTTTATCAATTGGCAACAAGACCCATTTGCCAATTACCAAGCGCGCTTGGTGCTTACAAAACCTACGCAGCGCTTCAAGGTATCCGTTGATTTGCTCGTTGAAATGGCGGTTTATAACCCTTTCGATTTCTTTTTGGAACCCAGTGCTGAAAATTTTCCATTTGAATACGAGCCCGACGTAGCCCAAGAGTTGGCGCCGTATTTGGTGCATTTGCCTCTTAAAAGTTCACTCAAATCTTATTTTAAAAATTTAGATCGTTCCAAATGTCGTACGATTGATTTTTTGGTCAAGACCAACCAACAACTATTCAACGACATCAAGTACCTCATCCGCTTGGAACCAGGCATTCAAAAACCCGAAGAAACTTTAGAGAATAGAAGCGGCTCGTGTCGCGACAGTGCATGGTTGTTGGTTCAACTCTTTAGGATGTGTGGTTTGGCGGCGCGCTTTGTTTCGGGCTATCTCATTCAATTGGTGCCCGACGTGAAGTCATTGGACGGCCCCAGCGGTACAGAGGTGGACTTTACTGATTTACACGCGTGGTGCGAGGTTTATTTGACAGGTGCTGGGTGGATTGGTTTGGACCCTACCTCGGGTTTGTTAGCGGGCGAAGGGCATATACCTTTGGCTTGTACGCCCACGCCCACCAGCGCAGCACCGATTGAAGGCGTTTTAGAAAAAGCCGAAGTGGTTTTTGCGCACAATATGAATGTCACGCGCATGTACGAGTCTGCGCGTGTGACGCAACCCTATACCGATGAACAATGGCAAAGCATCATTGAATGTGGTGTCCAAGTCGATCAACGTCTGTTAGATGGCGACGTGCGTTTGACCATGGGCGGCGAGCCCACTTTTGTTGCAACCAGCGATCGTAATGCACCAGAATGGAACACCGATGCACTAGGACCCACCAAAAGGGGGTTGGCTACTGAGTTGGTGCACAAATTACGTGCGCAATATGGCGAGGGTGGTTTTTTGCATTTTGGCCAGGGCAAGTGGTATCCCGGTGAGCAACTGCCGCGTTGGGCGCTCGGCATATATTGGCGCACTGACGATCAAGCGTGTTGGAAAAATCCACAAATTTTTGCGGATGAAACAAAACCACAATTGTTGAGTCATGCCGATGCCTTGCGCTTTACTCAACAACTTGCCACGCATTTGGGTATGCCTACTCTTTACATCACGCCAGGTTATGAAGACACTTGGTATTACTTGTGGCGCGAGCGCCGTCTGCCTGTTAATGTCGATCCCTTCGATTCACGCTTAGACGATGAAATGGAGCGCGTTCGTTTACGTAGAGTTTTTGATCAAGGCTTGGATCATGTGGTGGGTTATGTACTTCCTCTGTCTGCGCGTCAAGATCGCTTAGGAAAAACAGTTTGGAAAACAGGCCCATGGTTTTTACGCGATGAACGCATGTACCTCACGCCAGGGGATTCGCCCATGGGATATCGATTGCCACTCGATTCATTGCCTTGGGTTCATCCCGATGATCGTGTGGGTGTCGTCGACAACGATCCATTTGCAGCACAAACACAATTGCCAACAGTTGCCAATGTGCGAATTCAAGAAATGGGCGATCAACGCGCAGAAAAACCAAACCCGTTCGACTCCGCACACGAGTTTACGCGCACTGCTTTGTGCGTTGAGATTCGAAGCCCGAGTCGCGCCAATGGTGCCAAGCTTGAATGGCAATCGCACGAATCCAAACAATCTCAATTGGGTGTGATGTATGTGTTCATGCCACCGTTGCAACGGCTAGAAGATTATTTATTGCTCTTGCATGCAATCGAAACAACTGCGCAACAATTAAAGATGACGTTGGTGCTCGAAGGTTATCCACCTCCGCGTGATGTGCGTTTGCAAGTGTTGCAAGTGACACCTGACCCTGGTGTGATTGAAGTCAACATTCATCCAGCCAAAAATTGGCATGAGTTGGTGAGTCACACCGAATTTTTATACCAAGCTGCATTTGAAACACGACTAAGTGCAGAAAAATTCATGACCGATGGTCGTCACACGGGTACAGGCGGTGGCAATCACATTGTGATGGGCGGCATCACACCTGCAGACAGTCCTTTTTTGCGTCAGCCAGAATTGCTCGCTAGTTTGTTGTTGTATTGGCATAACCATCCTTCTCTCAGTTATTTATTCAGTGGATTATTTATAGGGCCAACAAGCCAGTCTCCGCGTGTCGATGAGGCACGCAACGATCAAATTTATGAATTGGAAATTGCATTAAAAGAAATCAAACGCAATCGACAAAAGTATGGCACTGATATGCCGCCTTGGTTGGTGGATCGAACGCTTAGAAATATTTTGGTCGATGTGACAGGTAACACGCATCGCAGTGAATTTTGTATCGATAAATTGTATTCGCCCGATTTGGCAACGGGTCGATTGGGCTTGCTAGAGTTGCGCTCGTTTGAGATGCCACCGCATGCACGCATGAGTGTTGTTCAACAATTATTATTGCGCGCATTGATTGCAAAATTTTGGAATCAACCGTATGACGTGCCTGCAACGCGTTGGGGTACGGAGTTACACGATCGATTTTTACTGCCTTACTATGTGCGAATGGATCTTGACGATGTGCTCACCGAATTGGGTGATTTCGGATTGCATATCGATCCCGCATGGTTCGATCCAAATTTTGAATTTAGATTCCCCAATGTGGGGCAACTCGATGTTTGGGGTATTCAATTGGAATTGCGCAATGCATTAGAGCCGTGGCATGTGATGGGTGAAGAGGACTCATCGGGTGGCACTGTGCGTTATGTGGATTCTTCATTGGAGCGCATTCAAGTGCGTGTGCGCAACATCAACCCCAGTCGTCACACCGTCACCATCAATGGTCGTCCGATTCCATTGCAATCAACAGGAACAGTTGGCGAATATGTCGCAGGTGTTCGATACCGCGCATGGGCACCCGCTTCGGCGTTGCATCCCACTATTGGCGTTCACGCACCTTTGGTGTTCGATATTGTGGATACATGGATGAAGCGTTCTCTCGGTGGTTGTCAATACCATATTGTTCATCCAGGTGGCAGAAGTTATGACACTTTTCCAGTCAATGCTTATGAAGCTGAGAGTCGACGTTTGGCGCGATTCTTCAGATCGAGCCATACAGCGGGCTTGTTGGATGTTCCGCCAGCGAACAGTCAATTGATCGGCAGCAGAGAATTTCCATTCACATTAGACATGAGGCGATAAATAAATCTAAAATAAGATGATACCTAAAAAACATTGTGGATAAATCCGAGCAATCATTGCCCCCATCAATACAACCTCTGTCACCGCAAGAGGTTGCCATGCAGATGCTGAAACCAGCAGGGATTGGGCACTTCAATGAATTTTTAGGTCAAACTCAATCAACTGCATCTGACTTATCGATTGCATCTCACTGGCAATCATTCATTGAGCATTTGGGTGTGGATGGATTTACAGATCTTGATCCCCGCACTGAATTATTGGAGCGACAAATTCGCGACAACGGTGTCACCTACAACGTGTATGCCGATAGCAGTGGACCGCAGCGTCCATGGTCATTGGATTTGTTACCACTCATAATTGATCAAATCAGTTGGCAACAAATTCAAACGGGTGTGTTGCAACGCGTCAAACTTCTCGATCGAATTGTGAGTGACGTTTATGGTCCACAAACATTACTCAAAAAATCGTTGTTGCCGCCTGCCTTGGTGCAGGGGCATCCTGGTTATTTGCGCTCCATGCATGGGTATCAACCGTTGGGTCAAACGCATTTGCATGTGGCTGCATTTGATTTGTCGCGTGGCCCCGATGGTAATTGGTGGATTATTTCTCAACGCATGCAAGCACCATCGGGATTGGGTTATTTGTTAGAAAACAGATTATCGATTTCTCGTTTATTTCCTCAGGCCTTTGATGCCATGCCCGTGCAACGATTGGCCAGAGTGTATCAAGCGTGGATTGAAGGTCTCAAGCGCATGAGTCCTGCGGGTGGACAAGCGCACGTGGTGTTGCTGACCCCAGGCCCTTACAACGAAACATATTTTGAACACGCTTACCTTGCGCGCTATTTGGGTATCTCATTGGTGCAAGGCAGTGATTTGTTAGTCAGAGATCAACGCTTGTATCTCAAAACATTGCAAGGATTGGAACCTGTTCACATCGTACTCAAACGTGTGGACGATGTGTGGATGGATCCACTCGAATTGCGTCCCGACTCTACTTTGGGCGTTCCTGGTTTATTGCAAGCGATTAAAGCCAATCACGTGTTGATGGTGAATGCGCCAGGCACTGCATTTTTAGAGTCACCTGCCATGATGGGTTTTATGCCCGCCTTATCCGAATTTTTATTGAGCGAAAAATTATTATTGCCTTCATTACCCACATGGTGGTGCGGTGAAACCGCGGCATTACACGAAGCACTGCCGCGACTCAATGAGTGTGTAATCAAGCCCACTTATGAGGGCTCTGCATTGCACGAATTGTTTCAATCGCAATTGGGTCGTTTAATGAATCAACGACTCAAAGACGAATGGAGTGGACGCATCTTGCGTCAATCGTCAGACTACACCTTGCAATCCGAATTGCCGTTGTCACAAACACCTACTTGGCGTCGACACCAAGTGGCTCAAGGCTTGGTACCCAAGTCGTTTATCTTGCGCGTTTTTGCGCTCAGCGATGGGCCTAGCTCTTGGCGTGTATTACCAGGAGGATTAACCCGATTGGCGCTTGACGCCAACGGCATGGCCACGATGCAACGCGGTGGCAGTAGTGCTGACACATGGGTGTTGACCGAAGGAGAAGTCGACACCACATCGTTGCTGCAAAAAAGTTTTAATGTGTCGTATCGATCCAAGGCCAAACAATGGATTACAAGTAGAGCGGGTTCTAATTTATTTTGGTTGGGCAGATACACAGAACGCACAGAAAACAGTGTGCGTTTGGTTCAATTGATCCTCAAAGCTATTAATGGCGAAGATCAAACGTCGCCCGCAATGATGTCATGGCTGGGTGAAATGGCCAAGCAACAGTTGTTAATGCCAAAGGGCACGCCCACCATCACACAAGCACCGCGTGTGTTTGAGCGATCCATTATTGCGAGTTTATGTGAAACCGAACATGCAGCAAGCGTTGGCTTTAATTTGCGGGCCATCAAACTCACGGCTTCTGCAGTTCGCGAACGTTTGTCGCATGAGCAATGGAGTTTGACCGAACGCGCTGAGCGAGATTTTTTTAAACGCGCATCCGAATACGCGCACCAAGGCGATTATTTTTCGGTTAGCGCATTGCGTGTGCTCGAATCCACGAGTTCATTTTTGGCGGCCATGACGGGTGCGCAAACCGATCGCATGACGCGAGACGATGGTTGGCGCTTGTTATCGGTGGGTCGACAAGTTGAGCGTCTGGGGTTTTTTGCATCTGCCCTAGCAAGTGGGTTAGAGATGAATTCATTACACGACACAGCAGGCTTTGAATCCATGATTGCTTTGTTTGATAGCACGATCACATTCCATTACCAATTTCAACAAAACCGACAGTTGCCCGCGTTGCTCGATTTGTTGGTTCTCAATACAGAAAATCCGCGTTCATTGGCGTGGGTGATTCAAACGCTAAGAGGACGCTTGTCCAAATTGGCAGGTTGCGCTTCGCATGAACAAGATGAGTTAGCCCGCCTGTTGCCCGATCCATCTACATGGAATTTGGATGATTGGTGCGAGTATACGCAAGCAACGTCAGCGTTGTTGCAGTTTTTAAAAGATCTATCTGAAACGGCTTGGAAAATTTCTGATCGAGTGAGTCTGCGTTATTTCTCGCACGCCAAAGATGCATTCAAGATGGCGGGTTTTTGATGAAACTTTCAATCAATCACGAAACCAAGTATGTTTACACCACCGATGTGGAAACAGCGCAGCACACCACGTGTTTAAAGCCGCTTGAGTTGTCTGTTCAACATTTGCTATCGCATCAGTTACAAATTGTTCCTGAGCCCATGCATATCGCGCACACCACTGACGTTTACAGCAACCATCGATCTTTTTTTAGTTTACAAGTGCCGCACGACGAGTTGAAAGTTATTTCAAGCAGTGTGGTCAAAACTTCTTCGCTTGATTTGCCGCCCAGCACCATCGCTTGGGAGACGGTGCGTGATTTATTTGATTATCACTCCAACGCTGAATTTTTAAACGCAACCGAATTCACATTTGCATCCAACCATGCCAAAGCGCACTCCGAATTTTTATCTTACGCCAAGACAAGCTTTGCTGCGGGTCGATCCTTGATGGAGGCGTCCATTGAATTGATGCAACGCATGCACCAAGATTTCAAATACGAATCCAACAGCACAGAAATTGAAACGCCAGCACTCGAAGCGCTGGCGCAAAAAAAAGGTGTCTGTCAAGATTTTGCGCACATCATGATTGCATGCTTGCGCAGTTTAGGTTTGTCAGCGCGTTATACAAGCGGTTATCTGTTAACGCATCCAGCATCGGGACAGCAAAAACTAATTGGCAGCGATGCTTCACATGCCTGGATATCGGTATTTTTGCCTGATGCAAAAGATACATCGACAGAAGGTTGGTTTGATTTAGACCCGACCAACAATCGATCTGGTTGGGGCTCGCCCGGTGAAGACTACATTACCGTTGCCACAGGTCGTGATTTTTCAGATGTATCTCCCGTGCGTGGCGTGATCAACGGTGGTGATAAACACACCTTGCAAGTGGCCGTAACCGTTACGCCACTCGATTAAAAAATTAGGAGTACTTATTCGGGTTTATTTTTGAGTTTGCCACGGGGCGCAACAAACGTGGTGGGCGGCATGGGACGATCCGACGTTGATGTTTTTGGAGCAGACGTGTCCTTCTTAGGCTTCTTCGTCATTTTGTTACTGCGTTGTTCACCTTTGGCCATAGAGCCTCCGTGGTTGGTTTGAAAATAAAAGAGAGAGACTTACTTGCCCCAACTGTCTTTGAGGCCTACTGCTTTATTAAATACAGCTTTGTTTGATGTGTGATCGTGTGCGTCGGCAACAAAATAGCCGTGTCTTTCAAATTGAAAATGTTGACCCGCCTCGGCCTTTGCCAAAGAAGGTTCCATCCACGCTTGAGCTACTTGCAAACTATGGGGGTTTAAGCAACTTAAAAAATCTTTACCGCCCGCATCGGGTTGCGCATCTTGAAACAATCGATCGTACAAGCGAACTTCGCAAGCCACTGCTTCGTGCGTACTCACCCATGTAATGACACCTTTGACTTTGACGCTGTCTGATCCAGGAGTACCGCTTTTGGTATCAGGGATGAGTTCAGCAAGAACTTCCTTCAATTGTCCTTTGGCGTCGTAGGTGGCACCCTTGCATTCAATCACGTGACCGTACTTAAGTCGCACGCGATTGCCCGGGAACAATCTAAAAAATCCTTTTTGAGGAGTCTCTTCGTAATCGGATCTTTCAATCCACAAAGTTTTTCCAAAATTAAATTGTCGTTTGCCTAATTCTGGAATGTGTGGATGAATCGGCGCTTGACACGCATCCAATGCGTCGACGCCGTGCAAAGTTTCCCAATTGCTAATGACCAACTTGATGGGGTCTAACACCACCATGGCGCGAGCACCCTTGGGGTCTAAATCTTCTCGCAAACATGTCTCGAGTGTGCTGTAGTCGATCCAACTATCGCTTTTGGTCACACCAATGCGCTCAGAAAATAATTGTAAACTTTGTGGTGTGTAGCCGCGACGACGCAGTCCAACAATCGTTGGCATTCGAGGGTCGTCCCATCCATCGACTTTTTTTTCTGTAATCAACTGCGCCAATTTTCTTTTGCTGGTGATAACGTAGGTGAGGTTAAGCCTTGAAAATTCATACTGTCGCGGAGCAGGAGCGCTTAAAAGCTTTCCTTCAATCAAACGTTGCAGTAACCAATCATAAAAAGGTCTTTGATCTTCAAACTCTAAAGTGCAAATGCTGTGCGTGATTTGTTCGAGCGCGTCTTCGATGGGATGCGCAAATGTATACATGGGGTAGATGCACCATTTGTTGCCCGTGTTGTGGTGCGTTGCAAAGCGAATACGATAGATAGCAGGGTCACGCAAATTGATATTGGGAGATCCCATATCGATCTTGGCGCGCAAAACCGCAGAGCCTTCGGTTAATTTGCCGTCGCGCATTTCGCGAAAACGTGCCAAATGCTCCGCAGGTGTTTTGTTTCTAAACGGACTGTTTTTTCCAGGAGTACTGAAGTCGCCGCGATTGATTCGCATTTCATCGGCGCTTTGTTCGTCCACATAGGCGTGTCCCGATTCAATCAAATATTCGGCAGCCTCATACATAAAATCAAAATAATCGCTGGCGTGGTAGAGATGTTCGATTACTTGATTGTTAAAATTAGATTTCCATTCAAAACCCATCCAATGTACCGCATCAATAATAGCGTTCACATATTCGGTGTCTTCTTTTTCTGGATTGGTGTCATCGAGTCGCAGATGACAAACTCCACCATAGTCGCGCGCCAATCCAAAATTGATACAAATACTTTTTGCGTGTCCGATGTGCAAGTAACCATTGGGCTCTGGTGGAAAACGTGTGCGAATTTTTGCAACGTCAACTTGACCTTGTTGATGGTGCTTGGCGTTGCCAGGTGAGCCGCCCCATTTTCGGAGGGCGTAGGTTTTTTGAGTCAGATCATTTTCAATGACTTGACGCAAAAAATGACTGGGCTTGGCGCTATCTTTGTTTTCGTCGGAAGGTGAGCTCATACGGCTATTTTAGGGCTCATATTGCAATTTTCGCAGTCTTCTTGGAGTCCGATGGATAATGTTGTGATTAAAGGGAGATTTTGTGGATTGGATTTTTTTATTAAAAGCTGCCGTCATGGGCATTGTGGAAGGATTGACGGAGTTCTTACCGATCTCTTCAACAGGTCATTTGATTTTGGCTGGTGCACTCCTTGGATTTGAAGATGAAAAAGCCAAAGTCTTTGATATCGCCATTCAAACGGGTGCAATTTTGGCCGTCATCATTGTGTATTGGCAAAAAATTTATCACACGGTTGTAGAGTTACCCACGCAACGATTGGCGCGTCGTTTTGCAATCAATGTGTTGATTGCTTTTATTCCTGCGGTGATTTTGGGACTCTTGTTTGGCCAGATGATCAAAGCCCATTTGTTCACATCTACGGTGGTCGCCAGTACTTTTATTTTGGGTGGATTGGTGATTTTGTGGGTCGAGGGCTGGGGCAAAACACCTCCGCCAGGCGAGCATCCCGATGACCGCGCGCGCATTCTCAACGTCGAATCCATGTCACCCTTAGACGCGTTCAAGGTGGGACTGGTTCAATGCTTGGCGATGATTCCAGGCACGAGCCGCAGTGGTGCAACCATCATTGGCGGCATTCTCTTGGGTTTGAGTCGCAAAGCAGCCACAGACTTTTCTTTTTATCTCGCCATTCCAACCTTGATTGGTGCGGGTGCTTATAGTTTATACAAAGAGCGCGCCCTCTTTAGCATCATGGACTTGCCGATGTTTGCTGTTGGCTTGTTATTTTCATTCGCCAGCGCATTGCTCTGCGTGCGTTGGTTGCTTAAATACATCGCCACACATAGTTTTGTACCCTTTGCTTGGTATCGGATTGTGTTTGGTGTTGTTGTATTATTTACCCACTGGCAGGGTTGGGTGGTTTGGGCGGCCTAATTTTTATTCGATTGGTTTTGAATTTTTTTCAGCGCATACAAGGCATCTAATGCTTCACGGGGACTCAATGCGTCGGGATCAATCGATAAAAGATGCACTTCAATCGCGCTGGGTCCTTGATCAATGGGTTTAGGTGGCGGTGCAAATAAATCAACCTGTGATTGCGAGGCCTGCGCTTGCGACTCGAGTGCACCGAGTACATGTTTGGCGTGATTCAAAACAGGGGTTGGCATACCTGCCAAACGCGCTACTGCGACGCCGTAACTTTTGCTAGCAGGACCAGCTTGCAAATTGTGTAAAAACACCACGTCAGCGCCACTTTCTGTGGCGCTCACATGCATATTGACGGCGCCTTTGTGTTGTGCAGGAAATTGAGTCAATTCAAAATAATGCGTTGCAAACAATGAAAAGGCTTGAGTTTTGTCGTGTAAATAAGTGGCAATCCCACTGGCCAATGCAAGACCATCAAAGGTCGATGTTCCTCTTCCGATTTCGTCCATCAACACCAAACTCAGTGGCGTTGCAGCATGTAAAATTTGCGCGCCTTCGCTCATCTCCATCATGAATGTGGATTGTGCGTTGGCCAAATCATCGGCCGCACCAATGCGCGTGTGAATCGCATCGATGGTGCCGAGTTTGCAAGCCTTGGCGGGTACATAACTGCCCATGCTCGCCAGCAACACAATCAAGGCTACTTGTCGCATGTACGTGGATTTACCGCCCATATTAGGCCCAGTGATGATTTGCATACGATGCGGATGACCGAGCAATGTATCGTTGGCAATGAAGGACACACCGCTTTCTGCCAGTCGCGCTTGAACCACAGGATGTCGTCCTTGTTCGATATCGATGCACGGTGTTTTTATAAATTGGGGTGCACGCCAATCCAAATGTAGTGCGCGCTCGGCCAATGTACACAAGGTATCAATGGTTGCGACTGCACGCGCGACTTGTCCCAATGGAGCGACAAACATTTGCAATTGATCGAGCAGTTGTTCAAACAAAAACTTTTCACGGTTTAATGCACGCTCTTGCGCAGACAAAGCCTTATCTTCAAAAGCTTTGAGCTCGGGCGTGATGTAACGCTCGGCATTTTTAAGCGTTTGTCGACGTCGATAATCTTCAGGTACACGATCGGTTTGACCGTGGGTCACTTCAATATAAAAGCCATGCACTTTGTTGAACTGAACGCGCAAGTTGTGAATGCCTGTGCGCGCACGTTCACGTGTTTCAAGATCAAGTAAAAAATCATCGCAATTAGTTTGTACCGCGCGCAACTCATCCAAGTCGGCGTCATAACCGTGGTTGATCACGCCACCATCGCGAACCAATGCAGACGGTTCGGGCAGGATGGCGCGCGCTATCAGTTGCGCGCAATCGGGCGGCATTTTTAAATCGTTTGAGATGTGGCCCAACCAAGAAGTAGCAGGGATGTGCTCTGGTAGTTGAGACGCTTTTACTAATGCCAATGACAGCGCAATCAATTCACGCGGTCTGACTTGACGCAAAGCAATACGCGCCGCAATGCGTTGCACGTCAGCAAATCCTTTCAGCGATTCGCGAACGTTTTTCCAAGAACCATGTCCGTGTTCACCCATTAAAGCGCCAATGGCTTCTAAACGCTGCTCAGGCAATGTGCGATCGCGCGGCAACTCCAGCATCCAACGTTTGAGTTCGCGTGAACCCATGCCCGTCATGCAGGTGTCCATCAATGAAAACAAAGTGGGCGAGTCTTCGCCTTTGAGCGTTTGAGTGAGTTCTAAATTTCTGCGTGTTGTCGCTGGTAAATCAATCAAGCGGTCGTCGCGCGCCACTTGCAGATTTTGTACATGCGTGAGGCTTCTACCTTGTGTGTGTTCTGCATAACAAAGTAATGCTGCTGCTGCTGCTTGCGCCTGTTGTAAATCTTCAGCTTGCCAGGTGGACAAACTGGCCGCGTGTAATTGTTCAAGTAATTTGCGTTGCCCCAACGCACTTTCAAACTCCCATGCGGGTCGACTGCTGATGGCGTAATGGCCATGTAGCATTTTTTTTAAATGATCAGGAAAATCTTGACTGTGTATCAATTCGTTGGGTGCGATGCGATTGATCCACGCGGGCAATTGCTCGGCAGAACACTCGGCCAATCGCACAATGCCTTCGGTCACGCTCAGCCACGCCAGACCACAACCGTTGTCTTTGGCAGCGCGATTACTTGCATGAACGCTCAGTAAATACGCTTCGCTTTTGTCGGCAAGTAATTCTGCATCGGTGAGTGTGCCTGGTGTCACCACTCTCACGACTTTTCTTTCAACAGGACCTTTACCGCCAACTTCTCCCACCTGTTCGCAAATCGCAACCGATTCACCCAAACGAATCAGCTTGGATAAATAACTATCGACCGAATGAAAGGGGACACCCGCCATCACAACAGCTTGACCTGCCGATTGACCGCGTTGTGTTAGTGTGATGTCTAATAATCGTGCGGCTTTGAGTGCATCATCAAAAAACACTTCATAAAAATCGCCCATGCGATAAAAAACCAAGGTATCTGGAAACTCAGCCTTGATGCCCCAGTACTGGGCCATCATCGGCGTGTGTTGCGATAAATGGGTCGACGCCATCGGTATTAAGGTTTGTTAATGCGCAATGTTTTTTGCAATGCAGAAACCGCTTGAGTGGCTTCTTCTTTTTCTTGAACACTTGCAAACTTGGAATACTTTTGCAACACGGTTACCAATTGCGCATAAATTTTTGGGTTGCCTGCCAAACATTCGCGTTGTTCCAAAAAATTAGACTCGCCTGTGAAGTTACCAATCAACCCACCGGCTTCGGTCACCAACAATGCACCAGCGGCCATATCCCATGGCGACAAACCTGTTTCAAAAAATCCATCACAAAAACCAGCTGCGACATAAGCCAAATCCAAAGCAGCTGCACCTGGTCTGCGCAAACCCGCTGTGCGCTGCATCACTTCAGACATGAGTTGTAAATAATTTGCAAAATCGTCATCGGGTCGAAATGGAAATCCAGTGGAGATGAGCGCTTCGTTCAATCTAATGCGTTTACTCACACGTAAACGTCGATCGTTCATGAACGCACCGCGTCCTTTGGTCGATGTAAATAAATCATTGCGATTGGGGTCATAGATCACCGCTTGTTCGAGTTTTCCGCGCACTTGCAAAGCAATGCTCACGCAATAAAAAGGAAAGCCATGAATAAAGTTGGTGGTTCCATCCAGCGGATCAATGATCCAAATATGATCTGCATCGGGGTTGCCATGCGTGGAGCCAGACTCTTCGGCTAATATGCCGTGATCGGGGTAAGCATTGAGCAAAATATCGATAATGGCATTTTCAGAGGCCTGATCGATTTCGGTGACAAAGTCATTGGCTTGTTTTTGAGAAACGCGGACAGACTCTACATCGAGGGCGCCTCGGTTGATAATCACACCTGCAGCGCGCGCTGCTTTGGTGGCCACATTGAGCATGGGATGGATAGAAGATGAAGATGCAGAGGATGTCATAAATTGTGCGCCAGGTGCCCCGCATCAAGATGCAGTGCCATTCCAGCAAGAAGAGCCAAACAATACTTTCGGCGATGCGAAAGCAGAAAACCCTGATTTTAGACCTATGAAGACCCGATTCGTTTTAATTGAAACCAGCCACGCAGGAAATGTCGGTGCAACCGCACGTGCAATGAAAGTCATGGGCTTTGATGATTTGGTGTTGGTGGCACCTCGTTGGGCCAATGTTTTGAGACGTGAAGAAACCATTCAACGCGCGAGCGGTGCGCTTAATGTGCTTGAAAACGCACGCATTGTGGAAACTTTGGATGAAGCACTCGACGGCATGACTCATCTGTGTGCAACCGCAATGACGCCACGCGATTTTGGGCCGCCCACAAGAGCGCCTCGTCAACATTTTGAAGCACTCACACAACAAACACCGTCTATCGATGGCATTGCATTTTTGTTTGGCTCCGAGCGTTTTGGTATGCGCAACGAAGATGTTTATCGGTGTCATGTGGCGCTCAGCATACCTACCAATCCTCAATATGGCTCGCTTAACCTTGCGGCGGCGGTGCAATTGGTTGCTTATGAGTGGCGCATGGCTTTGGGTGGATTTGACGTTCAATCGGCCACACCCACAGATACATTTGCAGATGCGCAACAAATTGCAGGACTCTTATCGCATTGGGAGCAGTCCTTGGTGGAGATCGAATTTTTGGATCCTGAGTCGCCCAAAAAACTCATGCCTAGACTCAATCAATTGGCCAATCGCGCCCAACTCACCCTCGAAGAGGTGCATATTTTGAGAGGTGTTGCAAAGGCCATGTCTTTGACGCAACGCAAACCTTAACTGCATTTCAAAACAGGACATTCATTTTTCGCTAGACTGTCACTATGTTCTCTCGTATTCAATCTGATATTCAATGCATTCTCGATCGTGATCCTGCGGCGCGCAGTCGTTGGGAGGTCATAACCTGTTATCCAGGACTGCATGCATTGATCTTGCATCGCTTGGCTCATCGTTTATGGGGATTGGGCTTGCATTGGTTGGGTCGATTTATTTCTCATCTCTCGCGTTGGTTCACCGGTATCGAAATTCATCCCGCTGCAGTTATTGGCGAGCATGTTTTCTTTGATCACGCGATGGGCGTGGTGGTGGGCGAAACCGCTGTCATTGGTGACGGATGCACGATTTATCAAGGCGTTACTTTAGGTGGCACCTCTTTATACAAAGGCGCCAAGCGTCATCCCACGTTGGGTCGTGATGTCGTTATTGGTGCGGGTGCCAAAGTATTGGGTGGATTCACTGTTGGAGACGGCGCCAAGGTTGGGAGCAACGCGGTTGTCACCAAACCTGTTCCTGCAGGTGCAACTGCCGTTGGCAATCCAGCGCGCATCATCGAAGCTCAAGACGACGCCAGACGCGAAGAGGTGGCATCCAAAATGGGTTTTTCAGCTTACGGCGTCACACAAAACGACGATCCCGTCAGTCAAGCCATGCGTGGATTAATTGATAACGCCTCACTACAAGAAGAGCAGATTGCTTTGTTGTGGCAAACACTACAAAAATTTGCAGAGCTAAACAATCAATCCGATTGCATGCCCAAAGATGTACCTGCGCATCAAAATTTTGAGGCTGACAAGTTCAATCACATCTTAGGAAAATAATTTTTATTTCTTGACGGGCTTAACCGCACTCTTGGGCCTAAACGCTTTGCAAATATCTTCTCGCGTTTCTATATAAGGACCGCCAATCAAATCAATGCAATAGGGCACGGCTGCAAAAATACCATTCACTTCAACGTGTCCTTGTTCATTTTTAAGACCACCTAAAGTTTCATGTATTGACTTGGGTTGTCCGGGTAAATTAATTACGAGGCTTTTTTTGCGAATCACAGCCACTTGTCTGGACAAAATAGCAGTTGGCACAAAACGCAAACTGATTTGTCGCATTTGCTCACCAAAGCCTGGCATTTCTTTGTCTGCAACGGCCAATGTAGCCTCTGGTGTGACGTCCCGCAGTGCTGGTCCCGTGCCACCTGTGGTGAGAACCAACGAACAACCCTCGTCGACCAATTCGATTAAAGCCTGACTAATTTGTTGTTGTTCATCAGGAATTAAACGCGCATGCCATTCAATGGGATTGCGCAAGGCCTGCGTTAACCATTCACTCAAAGCGGGCAATCCTTTGTCTTCATACACGCCAGTGGACGCACGATCGCTCACAGAGACGATGCCGATATGCACGGTGTCACAACTGGGGTCTGGATGAAAAGTAATTGTATCCATGGTTAATCGCTGGGTTCTTGATTTTTAATTTGCTCGCGCACCATTTGAAACAATTCATGATACGCGCGTCCATGACGGGACAATTTGCCTTCAGAAATTTCTGCTTTGCTGGGTTTGCCATCGCGACGCGCTTGACGTGCGAGTGCGCGCAATTGTTGTGTGTCGGTATTGGGAAATTCACGCATCCAATCATCCAAGGTCTCATCTTCTTCAATCAAGCGATCGCGCCATTGCTCGGCCAAATGCAATGCAAGTGTTTCGCTGGCGCTACCTTTGTGTTGCGCTTCGATGGCTTGGCGCATTGCTTGTACTTGATCGGGATCCAATTTGCGCATCAGTTTGCCCACATATTGCATTTGACGGCGCTTGCCTTCAAAATTGGTGATGCGTTTGGTAGCTTCGATTGCTTCGTGCAACAGTTCTGGCATGTGGCCATTTTTAATTAAATCTTCGGTCAGCGTATCTCCGAGCGCGAGCAAATCAACGCCTAGTTCTTGCAACTCTGCGCTTTCGCGTTTGAGGTCTGTTTTGCTCGCCAAATCTGTGCCTTTGAGTTCGCGCTTGAGTTCTAAATCAAGCTCCGATCCCTCTGCAACAAACTGGCCCTTAACAAAGTAGCCTTTTTTGGGTTTTCGTGACATATAAAGAAAGTATCCTTAGGGAAGTATCATAGCGGTCGATGAAGAACACCAATCCACACCCCACAAAGCCCCTCATAGGTTTCAGTCACAGTCGTGCAGATTTTGAGTCGCTTGTTGATGCGGCCTTGCATCACGCCAAAAAAATAGGCGCAAGCGACGCAGCGGCAGAGGCCTCTGAAGGATGCGGCCTGAGCGTTTCGGTTCGCAAAGGTGAGCTCCAAAACGTTGAACGTAATCGCGACAAATCATTGTCAGTTACGGTGTACGTCGGTAAAAAAAGAGGCAACGCAGGAACTTCTGACTTTTCTCAAGCTGCCATCGAGAGAACTGTTCAAGCTGCTTTTGATATTGCAAAATTTACCGCAGAAGATTTGATGTCTGGTTTGCCTGACGCGGATCAGATTGCAAACGATCACCAAGAGCTTGATTTATATCATCCATGGAATATCGATGGTGAGCAGGCCGCTCAATTGGCATTGAGGTGTGAAGCCGCTGCGTTTGAAGCCAATCCTCGCATTACCAATAGCGAAGGCGCAGGCGTATCTGCGCAACAAAGTCATTTTTTTACCGCGCACACGCAAGGGTTTAGAGGCGGTTACGCAAGCTCAAGGCACAGCATCTCAGTGGCTCCGATTGCAGGCGAGGGCGACAACATGCAACGTGATGCATGGTACAGTTCTATGCGTTGCGCTACAGATTTAGCAAAACCTGAAGTCGTTGGGCGTTATGCAGCCGAGCGAGCACTCAGTCGCTTGAATTCCAAAAAAATCCCAACGCGCCCATGTGCGGTTTTATTCGATGCGCCTTTGGCCGCTGGCTTGTTGGGCTCATTTGTACAAGCCGTGAGTGGTGGGTCTCTTTATCGAAAAAGCACTTTCCTTGTTGATTCATTAGGCAAACAAGTTTTTCCTGATCACATCGATATCACCGAAGATCCTTATGTGATGCGTGGAAAAGGAAGCTCTCCTTTTGATGACGAAGGCGTTAAGGTGCACGCGCGCAATGTGGTCCAAGCAGGCCGCGTTGAAGGTTATTTTTTAAGTACGTACTCGGCACGCAAATTGGGCATGGTCACCACGGGTAATGCAGGTGGTTCGCACAATTTATTTTTTAAATCCAAACAAACAAAAGCGGGTGACGATCTCAAACAAATGCTCAAAAAATTAAAAAAAGGTTTGTTTGTGATTGAATTCATGGGGCAGGGCGTCAACTCGGTTACGGGCGACTATTCCAGAG
>Ga0209829_10001047_pt1 | contig 23413 bp, 12 predicted proteins | sample C_140205_EF_Meta_FD_187311 | JGI IMG/M metagenome (GOLD analysis project Ga0209829, IMG submission 187311) | Freshwater microbial communities from Lake Croche, Canada to study carbon cycling - C_140205_EF_MetaG (SPAdes) (version 2) | ecosystem: Environmental > Aquatic > Freshwater > Lake...
AAAACAGATATACATGGCGGTGCAGGAATAAATCGTACATCGGCATTGCGAAAACTTCTGGAGGCAAAAATGGGAATCGCTGAAGGAAATGAGTTATCCTTTATTAATGCCCTGCCGATTGATGAAAATGAAAAGAATCGGCTGCGGCAAACTTATTTACGTCCCGCTCAACCAGTTGCGTGGAAATCGGATCCCGATATGTGGCTTGATAGTACAAATATAAAGGATGTTATGGATCAATATGAAAAAGATTTACCTGATTTTAAGTTTCTCGGTCCCTATCCGATTGACTTTGCGGCACCGGATCCATACAACCAAACCAAGACAAAATGCTTAATCAGCGAAATGTGTAGCATTGATTCAAAAGCACTTTTACGACAGGGTATTCATCGGATTGGTATTATTTACAATCTTGATCCCCATACAAAGAATGGAAGTCATTGGGTCGCAAACTATGTTGATTTGAAGAAACATCATTGTTATTATTTTGATTCCTATGGAATGGCTGTACCGGATCAGATTGAAAAGTTTATGCAATGGCTTACACTCGAAGATCCGAAGATGAAACTGGCTCGATGTGCTCGTCGATTCCAGTTCAAAGGTTCAGAATGTGGTATGTATTCAATGTATTTTATTATTCGTATGCTCATGGGCGAAGAGTTTCGCCATTTCTGTCGTCGCGCACCACGTGACGGTGCTATGCTTTCGCTTCGCAGTTGGTTATTCAGCACATAGACGAAGATCAGTGCCCTCTTTAAGGGCCTAAACCTTCGGATTCTCTTTACACTATAAATCGTAGGGCGTTTTAGATGTCAGGCACCCGTGAAGCCTTCTTTAGTGAAAAGAATGAGCAAATGCTAGATCGCTTACTCTACGACCATGTTCAACGTAAAAATGGTGTTGGGATTGATGATCGACAGAAGCAACGACTGGTCAAAACAGTCAAACATTATATGGGTGAAGTCTATCGTGTAAATACAGGCGCAACGATTCAAGTGCTGAACAAGGAGGTATTAGGTGCAGTGCTTCCCGACTATACGGCCTATTTGGATCGCCAACGTCAAATCGAAGTAAGCGAGCAGACCGAAGTTGAGGTGGTCAACTCCACCGACCCCCTCCGGACAGACGTAGGTACGCGATTTGCCCTCATGCAAGAATCGAGAAATGAAGTAAAGGCCAAGCCTCCCGCACCTCCTGATTTCCGGATTCCGCTTGAGGAAGATGAATCTACAACTGCGCTGACACTGTTTGAGCAGGCACGAAAACAGCGTGAAGCTGAGGCCGCACGGACGGCTCTTGCTGTTCAGGAACAACTTCGACCCACGGAGGCAGGAACTATACCGAGGCCGCGCACACTTGAAAATGAGATTCCGAACTCAATGCCCATGCCTCCGGATATGCGAAGCTTATTTGGTATGCCGTCAAATGGACGTACACTCTATACCAAGGAAGCGAGTTCACTTCCCCAGGCTAATCCTACGATTGCGACTCCGACAGTGCGTTCAGAGCGTGGTGTATTACCCCAGGATTTTCTTCAAAAAGAAGATGATACTGTAAACTACAAGGAAAATGAGTTCAATCTCTTTTGTTACAGTGCGGATCGTGATTGGACGGTAAATACAGGTGAAAATCGTTACAACTTTACTGTAAACTTTAATCCTGGCAATGTTGTCACAAATAATGGTGTCCGTCCCAATACATCCACGCAAATCCGCTTTAAGAATATTGTTCGCATTGAACTTGTAAAGACACTTGTACCGGTTGAAGGCATTGATACACTCATCAATCGCGATATTTCAGGTACAGCAGTTGGTGGTGCCTTACAGACTCGTATTTTTAACACGACTATCAATACAAATGCACTGTCATTTCCATATTTAATGCTTCGTGCTCCTGAACTTGAAACCAACAATGTAGGTACAAACTATGCGATTGACAGTGCTTTTGGATTAATCCAATATGATGCGAACTGGATCAGTGATAATGCGAATGTTACACAACGTGGTGGATATTTGGCCATGATTCCAAAGTTTATGAAATGCCAGAAGGTTTATCATCCAACACCTCTCTCCACTCTACAGAAACTTACACTTCAGATTCAGCGTCCTGATGGAACTTTATTAAGTAGTGTTCCTGATACACTTGATATTAGTGGATTTGTACTTTCCAACTCAATTGGTGATCAGAATCTGTCAACCTATTATTCTAAGAATGGCGCAGGGGCTGGATACAGTCAATATATCTGGATTCAGACAACAAACTTTTTCAGTCGTTTTATGTTTACACAGGGTGATCGTGTACAGATAAAAAATCTAGCCTTTACCTCAGCCTTTTCAGGCGCAGCAGGACCTACACAGGATTTTATTAACTTTGTAACAGGTTCTCAAGGACTTCTCATTATTAATATTGGTTGGAGGAATGGAACTGTATATACAACGGGTTCAAATAATGTTGGTTATGCAAACTATATTATTGTGGAGGCTCAATACTATGATCCGACAACAGGTTCATCAAGTGTAAAACCTTTCGGTGGAGTGACAAGCGATGCATTTGCTACTGCTTTGAATAACGCAGGTGTAGTCCAAACGGGCCGTTTAATCAATCTAAGTCATCAGGTTCAGGTAGTCTTCCGTGTAATCACACGTGATATGGATGCCGCCAGTCGTTTACGTCCTGATAATCTCAACTAACAAGTAGAGAAATGGACCCGGGTCTACTTTTATTAGCCGGCGTAACAGCCGGTGCTACAGCCCTTCTTCGAGTCTTTAGAAAACCATCGAAAGAAGGATTTGATGCTGTCCCCGCAAATAACTATCCTGCGACGGTGACAACAGGTCAACAACTTTATAACAATCTTACACTCTCTTCAGATCCACGCGTACAGGCAGTTGAACTTTCAAGGCTACCGATTGAGCAACAAAATGCGATGGCAGGCGCAGTGAATGCTGCCCTTACGCCAACTGATGTTGATATATCAGATCCAAATAATCCTGTTGCGGGACGAGGCGTGAATACAAATCCAATGTATGTTCCTAATGATAACTCAATCATGTTAAAATCCGCATATTGCGAGAATATGAAGATTACAGATAGTGTATTTAATGATACACAGTTCAATCGTGATTGTGGAGTCTGTTTATCAGGAGGTACAACAAATAGCGGAACAGCCTTTACAGAAAAGAAAGGACTGTATATTGATCCTCAGGCAAAAATGGATATGATCTCCGCTCGTGATACCGCAGGCAGTCCATACACAAATGCGAAGCCTTCAACGGGTAGCTGTACTGGCGCAACAGGAGGTGTAGGCAATCAATATAGTTTTGCCATCACAAGCGATGAACTCAAGAACTTTTCACGTCGCCATGACTGTGCGCAAAATAAAACACTCGATGGAAACTGCGCAGTCTGTTTACAAGATGGATCGTATACATATGTTGATAGTGGTAATATGGCAGTAGTTGATGTTGTTACATTCTATGTAGCGGGTCTTGGAACAATGAGCGTATCCGTAGGTGGTAAAACAATATCATTTGGAAAGTCAACAGTGGTTCAACTCTCGACAACTCCTATTTCCTTTAAGGCACAACTGAAAGAAGATTCATTTATGAACTTTACCATTGCGGCTCCTGATGATATGACTCCTGCGGAGTTCTATGGAGTTGTTGAAATCCCTCTTCAAACTGGGGGTGTATCTCAGATTCCCCTGGATAAACTTTTGTTAAATGACGATCAACTTGGTGGCAAGCCGCGGCGTGCCACTGATTTTCCCACTGTACAGACTCCAAATGGAACCGCACGATGTGCGCATCTTATGTCTGGCTTTTCAAAGGAATCCATGATTTTAACAGGATCATTTCCCTTTTTACTGCCGTCGACCTTTCCATTCAAGGGAGTCGATTGTCGCGGATCCATTCTACAGGGCAAGCCCTCCTCGGCAAGTATCTATGGCGCGGATCCTTGTTATAAGCCCGCTGGACAAGGACCTGGAACATGGTCAGATGCCTGCCTCAAAGATCGTATTCTCAACAGTGGATGTACAACACAAGGAGATTTATATAAGGATCCATCCTCTCTTCAGTCACTTTCATTAGCAGACCTCCAAAAACAGCTGGATGTAGTTTCACAGAATCAATATTCGGATCCCGTTGCTTCGAAGAAATGTAATGGACGTGATATCAGCAGCCCATGTGATCAATATGTTAACTTTGATGTAAACTATACACCTGATATCTCACCTCAATGTATCAAGTTCCTATATTATAATGGAGGTGCTGGAAACCAGAATATTGGACCGACCTATACTGGACCTACAAATACATATTATAGTCTAGATTCCAAGGGAAATAAGATCTATTGTTTACCCGGTGCTGGATATGATCCCGATAAAAATACACGCATGGTCAGAGATTTACAAAGAAACAGTCGTACTGGAGCAGGCACAGGACGCATTGGAATCCCGTATATCCAGGACTTCTTCAATAAGGCTTACCAACGCGCAACTAACACAGGACTCAATGCGAATCTCCCGGATTCACAGGGCGGACGTGCTGATAGTGTAGGACAGTGTTTTGCGACCCTTGCCGCAGTCCCTGTTAGTATTGTTCCCGCAACAACAATGCCGAATGCGCGCTATGTTCGTCTATCCAATGCTTATCAGTGCCTACAGATTTCTCAGATCGCCTGTTATGACAACCAGGGAAATAACCAGGCCTTTGGAAAGCCCACGTCGTATTCAACAACCTATGGATATGGAAGCAAGGCGAACTATGCGGTGGATGGAACTATGAGAGCAAGGTCCTTTCCACAGATTTTCCATTCTGGATGCCAAGCGAATGATTATTTTATGGTGGATATGAGTGCTGTATATCCGATTAAGCAGATTGTCTATTATAATCGTGCCGACTGTTGTCAGAATCGCGCAACGGGTATTGTAGTTGAACTCTTAGATGCGAATAAGCAAGTTGTCTGGAGTACAACTTTACAAGGAAATCAGATGAGTGAGTCAGTTCTCACATTTGCGAAACCGTATAATATTTAAAGTAGAAAGTAGATAGAAGGATGTTTCGAAGCCTGTATGAAGCATTTGATCCAACTGTTCAACAACAGTTGGATGCGAATATAACTCGCTATGCGACAACAGAACAAAATCTTGTAACTGGAAGTACAACAAGTAACTATAGCTTTCCGAACACAGGGCTTCAAACTCAGCAACAGCAGAGTTCAGATTCAGCTCTTCAAGGAGCTCTAGGAATCCTTGGAAACTCTTCGACTGGAGGTGGAGTGGGTTTGGCCCAGATTCTAACAGGTCCGCCCGATGACCTCGGTGTAAATCTACAGGCGTGTCGGCAATATCAAGGACTTACTGGTCTATCAAATCTACAGGCATCTCCACTTGGTACGGCGAGTGGAGGAAGTCGGTGTGGATGGCGATACAAACCTGGTCTAGGTCCCGTTCCGCAGGTTGCGCAAGCGGCCTATGGAAATAGTAGTGGTCCTCTCGATACATCAAGTCCGCAAACAGATTCTATAGGAAATGGAACAAAATATTATTGGGATCTTCAGGCTGCTGACAAGGCCATGGTAACTGATATCTGTAAATCCGCAACTTCTTGCATGGATATGACGGCGGTTCCGATCACCGCGGTTGGAAACTTTAAAGATCTCTGCGGATATTGTACAACAAGTCAAAAGGTCATACCCATCAAGCGCCAGGGAAATACAGTAATGCCTCGTTATGGTGATGTAGATTCTCAATGTAGCAGTGATAAGATCATTACAGCGGACAATGCGAAGACACAATGTCCTGCGCCTGATCCTGGCGCGCCGCCGCAGGCTCAGCAGCCGTATTGGAAATGTTTTAATACTCCACTTGATCGTGATTGTGTTGCACTGACTGCGCAGTTTGCTGGATGTAGCCCTGGAGGAACACTTGCGGCAGCGTTGAGCCAAGGCACAAATCAACAGGATTATGCGGATAAGCTTCGTCTTAAGAAATCTTTTCAAGTCTATCAAAGTCTCGCAAATCCTGTACTAAATGATGATGTGATTCGTCAAGGCAATGGAACACTCTTCGCATCTTTTATGAACTTTTGGAATGTAAATCGTTCCATGTATGCAACTGATAATGAAAAGTTATCGGTCTCTGCGCGTGATTTATGTCAACAGACAGGTCTGTATGAACAATACAACTTCTGTTCTGATTTAACAGATGGAACACGGGAGTTTGAAGCGAACTGTATGCAGAAGGAGTTTTTAGCACGGGGTGGAAATGTTCAGGGCACTGCATATCCTAAGGATAAAGCGGCTGCTTCAGGTAAAACCTGGGGAGAGTACAAGAAGAGCCTTGATACACTTGTCACAGCTACACGATCAACAGATGCGACTACACAGAGAAATGCATTGAATCAGTTGACAGGTCTTGGACTTCAAGCGATCCCTACTTCGCTTCCGCGTGGCGAGAATAATCAAGGCACGGAGGTTTTCTGGTTTGATCGTCAGAATGGTGGTGTATTAATGGGTCGTCGTCCTGTAATGTCAGTGACAGGAAGCAATATTCCTAACTTTGATGTGGGCGGTGGAGAGGTTGAGGGTACAGGATTATACGATTGGGTCGAGTTTGTAAGTTTCTGCGATTTACGTCCAGTTGGGAATATGAATCTTAAGTTTGGTGTTGTCACAGACGATGGATTCGCATGGGCGATTAACCAGGATATCTTTAATATTACAGATTGGTCAAGGGCCTTTTCTCGTTATTATGATCAGGCGCCTTCCTGGCACCAGTCTGACTGTGTGCCGGTTTCAGCCGATTCAACCAATCGGCCGAATATCTTTAGTCTTACGTATTTTGAAACAGGCGGCGGTGCGACTTTCCGTCCATATTTCATGGATTGTGCGAAAGGAAACTGGGAACAACCGGCAGCCAATGGAAATGTGAGTGCGGTCTGGAAGGACATGTGTTATTTTACACAGGAAGTTGAGGCACCGGCTCTTTCTTTTCAGCCGTATCAACGTAAAAATACTTTACAGTTTTGTGAGAAGCGTATGTGGAGTAAGTTTCTGACAGCAGCTCAGCCGAAAACAGTTCGATATGGTCCCGTTACAAACTCTGTGCTTGCTCCTGGAACGAATGCGATGACCCTCGCAAACTCAACTTGGTTTATGAATAAATCGATTGCCTTTACTGGATTCCGTACAGTAACTCTATGTTTTTCTCTTCAGGATTTTAATTCAAATGGTCAGGCTCCACTTTTCTTATGGGGATTCCAATATGGATATGTAATGAATATTGCGAAAGTAAATGATGTTAACTATACCGTAACTTTACAATCGTATTTTCCTGGACAAAATGGAGTTACATCGACGGCATATACAATCGAAATAGGAAAATGGTATATGGCGACACTGATTCAAGTACCGATTTCAAGTTTCAGTAAAAATATTGGATCTATAAAGTTCTTTGTACAAAGTGTTGAAAATCTTGCCGCAGGTAAAATCGCCCCTGCTGGTGGAATCTACAGCTTTTCAGCAGGAGGAACCTTACTGAAAGAATATAAAGCAGATCGTAGTTCTAGAGGATCTGTTTCTATAAATGGATTTTTTGGAAATAATCCAGCTCAAATGACAACATCTGTTGCATGGGTTCATTTCTTTGATCAGGAGTTCAATACAACGGATCCTGCTGTCTGGAAAAAAGAGGTTACATCTGGATGGCAAGGACGCTGGTTTGAGTAAAATACAACATAGGCTATTTGAAATAGAGGTTGTTGTATTACGCATGGGTGTTGGAAGCAGACGCAGATGCGGATGCTGAAGGAGATGGAGAGGCCGAGGATGAGGATGAGGATGACGATGAGGATGAGCTGGTTGAAGTGCTTGTTGGTAGCGAAGAGGGCGTTGAGGCTGGACTTGTTGTAGGAAATGATGAGGGAGTTGCGAGCGGACTTGTTGTTGGCAAAGAAGATCCGCTTGGAACAGATGACGGAGATGAAGAGGCTGATGTACTTGCCGAGGAGCTGGATGAGCTGGTTGAAGTGCTTGTTGGTAGTGAAGAGGGAGTTGCGAGTGAACTCGTCGTTGGCAAAGAAGATGCGCTTGGAAGAGATGAAGGAGTTGCGAGTGAACTCGTTGTAGGGAATGATGATGCGCTTGGAACAGATGAAGGCGTTGCGAGTGAACTCGTCGTTGGCAAAGAAGATGCGCTTGGAATAGATGAAGGAGTTGCGAGTGAACTCGTCGTTGGCAAAGAAGATGCGCTTGGAATAGATGAGGGCGTTGCGATTGAACTCGTTGTAGGGAATGATGATGCGCTTGGAACAGATGAAGGCGTTGCGAGTGAACTTGTCGTTGGCAAAGAAGATGCGCTTGGAATAGATGAAGGAGTTGCGAGTGAACTCGTTGTTGGCAGTGATGATGCGCTTGGAATAGATGAAGGAGTTGCGAGTGAACTCGTCGTTGGCAGTGATGATGCGCTTGAAACAGATGAAGGAGAAGCGAGTGAACTCGTTGTAGGAAGCGAAGATGCTGATGTACTTACGCTTGATGTTGATGTAGAAAGAGGAGACATAGTTGGCAGTGATGATAGTGTTGCCATTTGACTCTTCGTAGGTAGTGAGGAAGCACTTGGAAGCGATGAAGATGTTGCGGGTGGACTCTTTGTTGGAAATGCAGATTGACTTGACATTGTACTCTTTGTTGGAAGTGAAGAGAAACTTGCTGTCGCAGTACTTGTACTCGTAACCGATGCGGATGCAGAAGGAGATGCACTTGAAGATACACTTGCGGATGAACTCGCATACCCTGTATATGTTGCCGTAACAGAAGCAGACGCAGAAACACTTGCGGATTGACTCGCAAATGCGCTATATGTTGTAGTTGCGCTCACTGAATATGTTGCGCTTGGACTCGCAGAATATGAAGCAACACCTGAATATGTCGCAGAACCGCTTGTCGATGGCCACGCAGAATAACTTGCGGTAGCACTTGTGGATGGCCATAAAGAATAGGTTGCTGTTCCGCTTGCCGTAAAGGTTGGAATCGGTCCAACAGAAACAGTTTGATTCCCTCCAAGAAGAGATGGATTGTTCGTACTCGCAGGAACTGGCTTAGAATAGACAACACTTACTGAAATAACTGCTGCGGCGAGGCCCGCAAGCATAGAAAGCTTAACAATACCAAGATTAGCCTGAACCAGATTTGAGAGAAACTGTAGAAGAGGCGGGGGAGGAGGTGATAGCGCAGGCGGAGAGGTTGGATTCGATAGCTTCGGTGTAGATGGGGGTGTAAGTGGACGTACATGAGTATATCTCACAAGCAGCGGGTTATCATACTGAATATTTGGTCCTTGCTGCATTTTTACCGTTCTATCTATTATATTTGTGGATTCAACAAATCAATTTTAGCCGCTCGCGGCCTGCGTGAATCTATATCTTTTTCATTCTTTTGTTCGCTGTAGTTGGATGGATACGATTGATAAAATCTATGTATTAGTTCATCCAGTGTATGAAAAAGATAGGCTTAATCGTATTCGTAAACATATACTTGAAGTTGGATTACCGGCAGAGAAGATTATGTTTGCCGCATCCTGTTGGGGATCTGAACTTTCTTCACAAACTATATTCTCAGTATGGGATCCTTTTATACGTAGAGGAATACCAAATCTAACCTGGAAATCAAGGTGTCTAAGTAAAGGCGAAGTCTCTCTTGTGATGAACTTCTATGCGGCTGCGATGGATGCCGTAAAAAATGGATACAAAAATGTAATTATTTTTGAATCAGATGTATATCTCCGATCTGATTTTATGAGCCGTTTCGCAGATCTTATGCTGGATCTGAAGGATCGTGAATGGGATTATGTGAGTCTTGGTGAGGGTGTAAATACTCGACCCGAAGGTTCATCTTCCTCCTATTGGGCACCTACAAAGGCCTATACTGCGCCGCATCAGTTTGTATTTCGTTGTACAGATTCTATGCTTCTAAGTGGACGATTTTTACAGAAAGTCACACAAACAATACTTCCGTTCCGCGAATGTCTTGATTGGGAACTCAACTATCAAATAGCCATTCATCGTGGAATCCCTCTTTGGGCAGATCCACCGCTCGCAGAACAAGGGTCAGGTCGTTGCCGTGATGTAAGTTTACTTCCCGCATAAATATTTTCTTCATTCAAACTAGAACTTAATGGAAAATGTCTACGATTAAGATTCTAAACGAGAGCCACTATCCTATGGTATGGGCTATTTTTCACGGTGTGTTTGAACATAAGTATATTACAGAGTTTCTTGATGTCTGGAATGCAAGAAATAAAGACCTAAGTATTGGTGTTTTTGATGATCAACAGATCCTACTAGGATTTTTGCTCACCAAACAGGTACAAAATAGTCATCAGCAAATCGAGTTTATTGGAGTAAATCCAACCGTTCAAAAAGGAGGCGTTGGAACATCTCTTCTACGGTTCATTGTAGACTACTGTCAACAAAATGGACTTACAGTAACTCTTATACCAGTGAATGATGATAAAATCATCGGATGGTATAAAAAAAATGGATTCAGAGAATATGGTGCCCCTGTGATTTCCAAATATACTGGAGATCTTGAGCAAACTATGATCTATGGAAAATGATATCAAACTAAACGCCGTTTTTTCCAGCAGGTGTGCCAGTACTTAGATGAACTTTTAAAGCATTAAAGGGATCAGTTTTCTTACAATCAGGACATTGAATGTATTGCGGTCCCTTGTCGGGTTGAACAATAACCGACCGATTAAAATGAATTCTATTTGTCTCCGACCATCCATAAGTTGCGGCGACTTCAAGAGCCTTTTTAATGTTGCACGAATAGAAGTCTAAATAATATTCAAATATATCACCCTTATCCAAATTTGCTTTACAGTGGCGACACGTATAATCCATACTTGATACGTATAGACTATAGTGTTTTATAATTCAAATTTATTAAACCAAAAAAAGATTTCCTTACTATACACTTACGAAAAATTTGAATTAAAGCAGGCTATGAATATTAGCTAGAACTAGTATACAATGGCACAACCTTTTGTAAAGATTGATGGACATGATCTAAAACTCATGACAGATATGAAGTTTTCTGGTCTAGGATCTACTCGAGTTGTCAGTATTCTTGGTAAGGCGCGTATGGGAAAGTCTTCTTTTCTAAACTGTCTCGCATATCAGATTAGCAAGGAAAGTAAGAAGATCTTCGCAACAAAGGGAACTTTTGAACACGTTACAAAGGGTGTTGATTTCTATCATCTTCCTAAGCATAATCTGATTCTTCTGGATACTCAGGGTCTAGATCATGAGGATTCAAGCCATGATCCGATTCTTCTCCTCTTTGTATATCTTATTAGTGATGTAATTATCTTCAATGGTACTCAACAGCTTCAGAATGATACTCTGAAACTATTGGAACCTATTTGTGCCTTTATGCATTCAGTTGATCTTGATGATATTGTAAAGCCACATCTCTTCTTTCGGATCGCAAATGCATTTCCTGTGGTACTTGATGATCCTCGAAAGAGTTTGGATACGATTAATGTGAGTTACAATGATCAGTATCAGTCTATTCGAGATAGTATTAAGCTTCTCTTTGATGATGATATTGATATAGTGGCCACAGATCATCTTGGCAAGTCATCAACTGCGTACATTGATGCCGGTACATACAAGCCTCTACTTGAAAATGAAGAGAATGGTTTTGCCGCAGCGATTGAGAAGATTCTTAACTCTCTTGAAAAGCCTTCAGAGAAAAAGAATCAGTATCTTACAAAGTTGCCTGAAGTGATCAAGCAGATTAATAATAATGAGAAAATCAATATTTCAAAGCTGGATGTTGTGGCTCTAACGACTAGTAATGAGATTCTTCAGTGGCTTCAGACTGTCGACCAAGCTGATTTTGCGGCTATTGAAGTAGATGGTCTTCAGAAGACATTTGTAGAGCGCGTTGAGCCTCGCAAGGCAAAGAAGAAGTCGATTCTCACCGCATTTACCAAGCGGTTTAAGTCGGTGCCTGAGAAGATTAAGGAGAGTTATTATGCTGAACTAAATGTAAAACTGTCTACACCAATCGATAAGGCTGTGCACGAGTCTGAAGTAAAGGCGATCGCACGAGTTGCTCATATACATTCAAGTGCAACTGCTGATCGCGAGTTTCAGCCTATTAACTCGAGTCACAACTCCTTTACAAGTATTGATAGTATCTTTATAAAACAGTATTTGCGCGTTATCTATACATTTGAAGAGGCATGTGCTGATTTGTATGAACCTGTTAAGGAGAGATATGTTAAGTGGTGCAATGGAATCTACAAGGCATTTGATGATACTCTTGATAAACTAATAAAGGCTGAAGCAGAGGATATTGCTGCTGTAGATCTACTCTATAAGAACATATTAGCTAACTATACTAAGGAATGTACTGAGTATATGAATCAATGCACATCAACTGATATTCTTCTACAATCAAATGAGGATATTGTAGAGAAGATTCTTCAAGATGAGTATACTGAAACTAGACGCAGTATTCTTGACAAAGTTAAGGTGCGTGAAATGAGGGCCTGGATAAAGGGCGCAATGCCATTCTTTACTACATCCCATAACTCTTCACGAACGAGTGGAGTAGAGGGGTATGATCTAACAAAATCTAAGTGGAGTGAGTTTGTAACCAATCTTAAGGAACTATCAAAGAAAACTATAGTGGATTGGACTACAAAGAAGAAGGAGATGCTCTTTGGGAAGAAGTTTGCTATTACTCATACATCAATGAGTAAAATGATTCATGTAAATCCTGAGATTAAGTTTATCCGTTGTCGAATCACTCACGACACTATGATTGATAATAATAATAATGATCCATACTCATATATGACAATGGATACGTATACTGAGTTCTATCTACCTATTATTAGTTCTGCGGTTAATAAGATGATTTCAAAGGGGTATACAGATTCATCATGGAAATGGTATCACGATGAGTTAGATACAAATCATACAAATCTAACTCTTCGTAAGAGCCCAGATAATAAGTCATCTACAGCGTATTCAAGTAATCTGACAATACTCCTTGACACTCAGATAATGAAGATGTACTGTAAGGCAGTTACTCTAAGAGAAGAGTTCGCGACGGATTTCACTTGGTAAAAAATATACTCAGTATATTCACTTATTTTATTCATTTTTTAAACAGTAATCTTCAGTGAAGCAGAAGCGAGGAATCCAGTATTCTTAACACCCGTATCACGAAGATCAAGTTCACGAAGAGCTGGAAGATCCTTGATTGGCCCAACATTTACAAGTTGTCTGCAACCTCGAAAGGAGATACTTTGGAGTTGCTTTAGATTTGTAATCCATGAAATATCACTTAGAATAGGATCATTGCGCTGAGGAACACACTCCCACTGCTGCCCCGTTGATCTATTACACATAACTGCAATAATATTCAAATGAGTCAAACTCTTCAAGTCACCAAGCTCATAGTTTTTTAGATCTCTTGCTCCACAAATCGTAAGCTCTTGAAGTTGCTTCAAGTATTTTAGATTCTTTACAGAGGAAAGTGTAGTAAATGTATAGGACTTTTCATGTGGTAGGGCTTGCCAGTTCATGGGATGACTCTTTCCATGGTTAGGATGGCTAGTTGGATCATTCTGTGTTATACCCTGCCCCCATCCATTTTCCCATTTATGCCATCGATTAGGATAAGAAGATGAGAATGTTCGTCCATCTTGAAGAGTTCCACCATCGTTAATCAGAATCAGATGTGTAACATTTGTAGGAATCGCATAGTCACATCCTGGCAGAGTAATAGTATCTCCACATCGACTCTCAAGTTCCTCAATACGTGTGGAAAGAGTACGACAGAGTACAATTGCCTCCTCCATCTTCTTCAGGCGAATGCTCATATCCTCTACATCTGCGGTAGCCTTCTCTCGCCGAATCGAAGGAATCTTAAACTGTAGAGTAAGTGGCTTTGGAAGAAACGTATGTGTGAATGGAATGGTAAGATTCAGTTCAGTCGTTGTCTCACTAAGGGTTGGCGTTGGATTTCCAAGTCCTGTGGCAAGAACCTTTCCAACGAACTCAATTCCACCAAGCACAATGAAATCTGCGAAATCACGTTCAAAGAAAGTGCGTTCATACACACGATGATTTTCATGATGCTCAAATCGAAGGATAAGATCCGTCGGATTGAGAATCAGCCGCGTATTATAGTTTCCAGTCTTAAACTCCATACTGTATGCTGAAAAAAATATAACTACAGCTTGTTTCAAATTTTTTAGTTAGCATCGATCAGAGATAACCATTTGTATACTCGCCTTCAAATCAGCAACCTCTTTTCGTAGATAAACGATCTCATTTACAAGTAGAACTGGCCAACTCTCCTTATCCTCGCCAATCTGATCAATAATCTTCTGAAATGCGAGAGAATGTTTTGCCTCTTGAAGAGTATCCAAACATTCGCGAAACTGCTTTTTTTCCCGCAGACGATTCTGTCTACTGTTATTTCGTAGAAAGAACAGGAGAAAGAGTATACCAACAGCTGTATATAGAATCATATAGTTTGTCTCGTTACTAAATAAGAATGATTTCTGTATAGGTGGCTCACTAACAATCAGAGTATTTGTAGGTTCATCTTCTAGAAAGTAGTCCATTGTCTATGCTACCTGTTTGAATGAAAAGTTCACAATTCAAATTTTACAACCATGTAATCGGCGGGGCCGGCTTATCACCCTTTGCGGAAACACCTGTGTATCCCAGGCGTTTTGTAAATCCTTTATCGGCTTCTTCATATAAATCAAATCTCTTAATCTTGCCATCGACTTTAATCGGTTTTAGTAAAACCTCCTTCTTTGTTCCATCCGCAAGAGGAAGTTCACGTACATTAAATGTTTCTGGAGGTACATACGCCGCCTTTGCCGCCGCAGCAGGAGCCACGACACCTCTCTTGAACTCGCGCGCGGTTTTCAGATCTTCTGCGAGGATCGGATGATACATATAATCACCCACCGTTCCATCGAGCGTAATACATCTCTTTGTATTGATTTCATTTTCAGTCGCATTTAGAACACAATCTACCGCAGAATCTTTCATGATCGACTGTAGACTATCAATAAGTTCCTTCTTCCGCTGACTTATGTAAAAGAGTTGTTCATCACTGGTTGTCACGTAGATTTCCTTGAAATCCGCATCTACAGGAAACTTGGCCGCCATCGCCTCTTTTACCTTCAAGTTATCCTTTCGCTGAATCTGCTCCTCAATCTTCAGCGGTCCTTGGCGGGCGATTTGCATCTGCTTTGGAAAACAGGCAATATAGGTGTAAATATCAACATTACGCTCTTCAAGCGGCAGATCAAAATGACTACAGATACGAATCGCACGACCCTTAACTTGCGCAAGACGCACATCATTCCAGTAGGGTTCCATGATGTGAACGGCACGAACATTACGTAATGAAATACCTTCCGCACCCGCCGATGTAATACAGAAGACACGACAGAGTTCACCTGTTAGATTCTTGCTATCCTTCCATTTTGTCAAGTTCTTCCGTAAACTATCAGGTAACTTTTCATATTGACCATTAAATAAGGCCAAGTTCATTCTGCGTTGCTCATCTGCCTCGCCGCCTGTGAACCGAATGTACCGATCTTCCTTTACACCAGGGCCCTTTTCTAAACTCGCCGCGGTCTTTTCTGAGAACTGCCACACACCATTTACATTCTCAAGTTTGATTTCAACAAATCCATTGATTTCCATGACAATCGAGAAAATGCCAATACCTTCCATTTCTAGGAACTGACTATACACAAGGCTGCTTCCATGCGTAGATTCTATATTCGCAAGAATATTCGCAAACTTTGGACTGTATTTGCTTAACTGGCCATCTCTATGTAACTTTCCATATATGACTGGTTGGCCTTTCTTCTGTACATTTTTACCATAGGTTAGTAAACAGTTCTTCGAGCGAACACAATCCTCTTTATAGTTTCCAGTAAATCCCAGACGGCACTGGTACCGGTTGTAGAGTTTGATTTCAGGTCCAGTGAGAATCGTACGCGGATCTACATCAGGATTTTCTTTCTGTGCCGCTTCTAACTTTGCCTTGATTTCCTTCACTTCACCTTCCATTTTTTCTACATCTTCATTCTTCGGCTCAGCGGCCGCAGGCGCAGCTTCTTCCTCCTGCTTTTCCTCTTCATCTGCCTCCTGTCCTTCCTCCTCATCCTCCGTAACCTTGGGAAGCTCAATCGCTCCAAGACGAGTTTCATCTTCATCACGCGGCTCAATCAAATCCTTGACATCTTTTGCCTCGAGCTTCATATCTTCCTTTGACATATGAATCGGTCGCGGGCGAACAACCTCTTCAATAAATGCGAAGTTACATGTTTGACGACTCGTCATTTTATAACTTGTTGATTGCTCCAAAGATTGGATCGCATAGGCATCGGCCCATGTTGGACCAAGTCCAACAGGAAGAGCGCCCTGTACTCCGCGCCCCTTTTTCTTTTTATCTTCTTCTTTCATTTCACGGCCAATCTCTTCACCACGTATTTTACTATATTCTTTTACAAGATACTCACTCATTGGTACAAATACATTCGTATCGCGAGCCACTTCAGGCATAAGTTCTTTCTTGGAGCCCTTATAATATGAAATAAGGCCTGTTAAACGTTTTCCTAAGATAACATCCGTTCCATCATCATTTATTTTTCCATCCTTAATAAATGCGGCGCGGAACTCATCCGCAAATGGAGGTAAGAGTGGTTCGGCCGTGAGTTCAAACTCCATAAACTTTCTTTCTTTTGCGAGTTCCTTTTTGAAGCTCTCTACAATATCAGAAAAGGGTGTGACCTCCTCTTCACGCGTAACTCCTTTCATATTTCCTTGCTTATCAAATAGTTTCTTTGTTCCTTCAGGAAGTCCTGTAACAAGAACAGTTAAGTTTGCTTGGTTGCGTGTAATACGAATATCATCAATATACGGATGTTTTAGTGCAACGGTACGAATGAATGCCTCGTCCGCATCAAGAGCACTTGATTTATAACTAGCCCTCGCAATGTATGTATATTTGTGGAGTATATTTGCAAGAATACCTAACTCTTCAGGAAAGTTAATCATGGGCGTACCACTGAGCCCAATGATTTTACTATTTGTGGAATCCAGTAGAAGACGATAAAGCAGGTATCCACGACTGTACTCCCCGCTCTCATCAGGCATCCATCGTGCGGGAGTTATGACTTCCTTTGCTGGCTTCCCGTCTTTTCCAGGAAGGAGTTTTGATTCAATCTGCCCTTGGATTAGACGCACTAAGTTGTGGATTTCATCCACTACAATCACTGCATTGTCAAAAGGACGCTCACCAGGAGGCATGGCCGCATATTTCAGTAACTGTTTCTTTGTAATACCGTTGTAATGAATAAAAGTGATACTATTTTGAATGGAAGCGACGATTTGATTACGAATCTCATCCTTCAGTATTGCCGGTTGAAGAGTTTCAAAGTTTGACGGCTTGGCAAAATCAGGAACCCAGATTTTCTTTACCTTGTCAACATATTCTTTTGATAACTTAAGAACAATACGGGCAAATAGAATGACTTCTGTGGTCTTTTCAAGTGGTATCCAGTGGTTCTCGAGCCTATAATGGCGAAATCCACAGAAGGTAAGTTCATTAATAAAGTTCTTTTTCAAACTAAACGGTGTCATAACAACGATTTTCTTATCGTATTTCGCATATAAGGCCTCAGAGGCTGCAATCGCAGAACAGGTTTTTCCTGAACCGAGTCCATGATACACAAGAAGACCGCGGTAGGGCGAATCCATATTCATATATTCACGCACGAACTGTTGATATTTGTAGATTTGTGCCTGCTGCTGTCCCTTTACACCCATTTTCGCACAGGCTTCGTAATCAGGCTCCTTTTGAACAGGCAGACGAAGATCATTAAAGGTTGTTTCTATGAAATCAGAAAAGGCACGACGTGTTGTCGGTATAAATACGTCAGGTTCAGCCGTTGTGTATGGATCCTTCTTTTCTTCATTTGGAACAATCTGTTCATGGAGACGACCGAGAAGTTCATTTCCACTGAACAGATCGGCGGCGCGTCCTAGACGTGCCTCCTCATATTGTCTAAGTGCTGCGGCATTTTCATTTTCTTCCGCCGATACTTCTGCGGATGGCCCAGTAAAAGGTGCTTGGTATCCAGGTTCTCCTTCGATTTTCTTTACAAACTCATTTGATTCAGCTGTACGTAGTCGTTTCACATAGTATACAGTATCACCTGAATCCCAGTTCTGTGTAAGTTTAAACTCTTGATCATTTACAACAGCACCCTTTACTGTTACATTGTCAATTAAAATAATATCGCCGCCGCTTTTAGCAAAAGGATCCTTTAGACGAATATTATCGGATCCCTTTTTCTTTTCTTGAATATCACTTTCTAAGGCCACACGCAGTTGCTTACATTTAGGAGGCGATGATTCATCCCATGTAAGGCTAACTACACGATGGAGTGTCTCCTCAATATATTCATCTGTATCATCAGCAGCAAACCAGACTTGATCTCCTGGAGCAAAAAAACAACGAACTGTTGCCTGTTCTTCAAAGCGAGAAATATATTTCTCTGCGTATGGCTTTATAAATGTATAGGGAAAAATATATTTACCATCAACGCGAATCGCATCATAATGCGCGGGAAATATATTATACATCGCAATCCATGGATTTCCATTATCTTGAAGGGTGTGTGTATCTGCGTTAAATAGTCCTTCAGGATATATATAGAAGTTAGGTACACCTTCGCGGCCAGTTGAAATAACAAATATATTAATAGGAAATATTTGTGTTAACATAATAAGTTCATCCGTTTGAAGCCATCCTTTTGAGGTTGTACCACCCTCGTCATCGCTATCAAGGATTCGCGCAACAATTTCAGCCTGCTTCTTTTTCTTTGCTAGCTTTCCCTTTTCACTTTGATCTTCCCCACCTACTTCAAGAAAATGCGGCGTTGTTTTTGCTTTTTTAAGGAACTCGCCATAGCGAAATAACTGAATAAATCCACCCTTCAAATCATAGGGAATCTTTCGGTAGGTGGGACTTACTGATGTTAGAAATGAATGAAGCATACAATGACCATCGCTAACTGCTCGCATAATCGTCCATGCCTGTTGAAAAGGACGCGGATACGGTTCCTTTTTGATTTCTGGATTATGAGGGCTCACAGTTGTTATATCTTGCTTTATTTTCCATTTTGTTGTTTTGTATTTCTTATCTGATAGTTCGGTCACTAACCATGGCTCAAGGCCGATTGTTGTTTCTGCCGAAATAATCTCTTCGGGTGTTGTTGAAATCACTTGAGGAAACTCTCCTTGCTTCGCAGGCTTGGGCGCCGGCTGAGGCGCGGGCACAGCCGCAGTAACAAGCTTCGGCGCAGCCGCAGCCGCAGCCGGCTTGGCCAGTGTGGCCGCCCCAGCAGCCGCCTCAACAGCCGCCGCATCCGCCGCAACAACTTGAGGAAGTCCTGTAGGTCCTTGGACTGTTATGGCTGGTTTCACTGGAACAACAGCCCCATTTGCTTTTTTTACACCAACCTTGACACCTGGCATCTACACTTCCTCCGTATTTTTATTTTGCCCCTTATCCGAAGACATGATTTCCAATGCGAGGCGACTTGCTTCTTGTTCAGCGACTTTCTTATTTCGGGCCGTACTTTTTGCGATTACATTTCCACTGAGATCAAGCACACCCATTGTAAAGATACGATCGTGTGGAGGTCCATTCACTTCGACCTCCTTGTATCTAGGTGGCTGATGATACTGACTTTGAAATAGACGAAGTAGCTGATCCTTAAAGTTCGTATCTTCCGCAATCAAACTCGCAAAATCAATATATTTTTCCAGTAACTGGATCAAAAACTTTTGAACTGTTGTAAATCCTTTTCCACCGCCTCCCTCGTGCATATAGAGGGCTCCAATCCAGGCTTCAAGCATGGATCCAAGAATCCTTAGATTTCTCCGACCATCACAAACATCTTCTACGTGTCGACTAATAATCAGCCACGGCGCGAGTCCCAGCTTAATCGCAAGTTGTCCTAACATTTTATTATTTACGATTCGTGTTCGGAGTCTTGTAAAAAACCCTTCTCCCTCGCCGCTGTACCGTTCGCGTAAATAGAGGGCTACAATACAACCTAGTAAACTGTCGCCAATAAACTCAATTTCCTCATTGTCTGCTTCTTGAAGAGGCAGGCAGTTAGAAGGTCGTTCAGCCATAATCATAGGTTCCCCGGACTCCGACTGTTCTGCCCATAAATCTGGTCGATCTACGTATGATTTATGAACGCACGCATTTTGAAAGGGCGTAACGGAATGAACTTGGAAGCCCTGAAGCCCTACATCGTGAAAAAGCTTACGAACATTTTCCACTTTTATCTTCTTATTATGTACATTCCACGGGTTAAAAAACTTTGTTGATTCGGTAGATGTCATCTGGTTCTAGTATATATTCGTCTTATTTGTTTAGACTCTTTCTCTTCTCTACAATCAGGAATGAGTCTCAGCAGAAAACTGAGAGAAACTAAAGAAAGTTTTTTTCCAACACAATCTGGATATATTATTATTGCTGGCGAACCCTTCATGTTATCGGTTGAAGGGAGTACAAATAGTATTGGAAGTAAACTGTATCATTCAGCTATGAAAGGAGAGGATGCCTTTCAACTCTTATATTTAGGAGGTCTTCCTAAAACAGGAAAAAATAGTAAACAAAACTTTACAAAAGAGGAACAGAAAAAACTTCGCGATATCTATCGATCTGTATTTCGAGTCACAGCGACAAAAACGGCGGGCAGCATCTCTTTGCCGTGTGATGAAGGAGATCTTAATCTTCTTACACAATCACTTATGTACCGTGCTCAGTTACTTAGACAAGAAATCATAAACTATGATGCGGGTCTTGGATCAACTGGAGTTGTAAATATGGAACGTGCACAACTACAGGATCATCTTGAAAAACTAACACAATTGATTGAAAGGGAGATTCCTGGATCGACTGCGCCCTGTGCGGATACTGGACCCTATGATCCAAATAGTCCGCGAAGAGTTCCTGGACTTGATGATACTCGCATGTTGCGACTTCTTGAAATATTCGCATATTTACTTGCGCAAGGTAAAGATCCATTAAAGGTCTTTCGCGATAGTATTCCTGATGCGACGGATATTTTGGGACGGTTTGGAGGACCTGATGCGCCGATTTTACGAAACTATGAAGATGAATATGAGAAAGAGAAAGGAGAAAAACCGAAGCTTTCGCGAACTCTTATTAAAATCAAACGGGTTCTTACAGATGATCCCGAACTCTTGAAGAAGTTTGACTCAAGTGAGTTTTCGGCTGTTTTGAAGGATCTTGAAGATAAGTTGGGTATATCGCCAAAACTAGAGATTAAGGATCGTCAAGCAGATCTAGTTGCGGCAATCGATACACTTCAGACAAATCTTGGTAAGTGTGAAAGTGAAAAGACGACACTTGAGAAAAAAATCGGTGAGCTTGAAGCAGAAAAGGCACAATGTGAAGCGGATAAGTTACTTCTTGAGAACAAAAGTAAAGATCCAAACTTTGTCACATTGGCTAAAGCAGATCATGACAAGCTAAAAGCTGATTTGACGGCTGCTCAGGGAGCACTAGCGACTATGCAAGCTGCGCTCGCAGCTGCTCAGGCAGATGCGGCCACAAAACTGGCTGAACGTGATGCCGCACGCAGGGAGTTAGCAACTGCGCAAGCTGCACTCGCAGCGGAACAGGCAACCTTGGTAGGTGTGCGGCGTGATCTAGCAGAGGCGCATACTACTATTGCTCGATTACGAGGAATACCTGGTGCTGGTGGTCCTGGTGCGGCTGCTGGGGCGGGTGTAGACGCTGCACGACTTCAAGCAGAAATCATCCGTCTTGAACAAGAAGAACAGCGTCTATTAACTGAGATTGCTCGGCACGATGCTCTTGTTCAACAAGTTACTCAAACAGTTCGAAACAAAGAAGCTGAGAATGCTGCATTAACTCGCAGAGTTACTGAGCATGAGACAACGATTCGTGACTTACTACAACAGATTCAAATATCAGATACTCTCATACAACGAGTTATTACCAGCCTTGAACGTAAGGATGCTGAAGTTTCTACTCTTACTGAACAGATAAGACAAAGAGATGTGCGAATCGCCGAGCTCACAGCCGCAGCAGCACCATTTGCTGCACAACTTGCGGATTTACAACGCCAGCTAGCTGAGGCACAAAGAGATCTAGCTGCGTCTAGAGCTGGTCCTGGTGGATCAGGAGCTGGTGCTGGTGCTGGTGCTGGTGCTGGTGCTGGTGGACCAGGAGCTGAAGCGGGTCCACAGAATGATTTAGAACAAAAACGACTTTTAGAACAAATCGCTCGATATGATGCTCTCGTTCAACAACTTCAAGTAGGAGTTGCTGCGGCAGCTGATTTACAACGTGATTTAGATGCAGCAAGAGCAAATCTTGCCACTGCACAAAGAGATCTAGCTACATGTAGGGCGGCAGCCGCAGGTGGATCAGGCGCAGGTGGATCAGGAGCAGGTGGATCAGGCGCAGGTGGATCAGGAGCTGGCGCAGGACCAGCAGCTGTTCCACAGAATAACGCAGAAGAACAGCAACTTCTAGAGCAAATCGCTCGGTATGACGCTCTTGTTCAACAACTTCAAGCACAAGTTGCCGCCACCGAAGGCCTACAAAATGATTTAGATGCTGCGAGAAGAGAACTTGCTGCACTACGAGTATCAACAGATTCAGAGGAACAGCGCCTTTTAACGGAAATAAGTCATTATGATACACTTATCCAAAGAGTTGAAGCAAGGGCTACATCAATAGAAGCTGAACGTGCACGATTAGATGGAGAGAATAGAGAGTTACGTAAGCAGAATCTTGATATTGTTGTAAGAATCGGTAGATTACGTCTTCGTATGGGAGAGCTTGAACGTGAGCGAGTGGTTGGTGTGCCCCCTGCGCAACTCCGTGCAGAAATCGCATTTTTAGATGAGCAAATCGCCACTTTACTCGAAGAGATTCAACACTATGATACTCTTCTCCAACGAACACTTGCTACTATAAATCAGTTAGAAGCTCGCGTTGACTCTCTTAGAGAGCAACTAGTTTTTTTTGAACAACAGATAACACGCCTACTTGATACTCAAGCACAATCAGATGCTCTTATTCAGAGACTTATTGCGAGCAATGAAGAACTTGAAAGAGAACTTGCTCGGTGTACCGAAGATAAGAGATATCTAAGAGCATTGATCCGTACTATATGGGATGGGATTAATCGATTTATTACAGAAAAAGCAGCTACATTTGATCTGCGTGCTCCATTTCCACAACTGACCGATGCAAATTTAGATGCGCA
>Ga0209829_10001048_pt1 | contig 23411 bp, 16 predicted proteins | sample C_140205_EF_Meta_FD_187311 | JGI IMG/M metagenome (GOLD analysis project Ga0209829, IMG submission 187311) | Freshwater microbial communities from Lake Croche, Canada to study carbon cycling - C_140205_EF_MetaG (SPAdes) (version 2) | ecosystem: Environmental > Aquatic > Freshwater > Lake...
CTTTGGCCGCACAATCTGAAACCACAGTCGTGATTCGTTCGGCTGAGGAGGTATTGAATCCTGCTTCAAGACCTGCAAAAGACCGATTGACCTGGAAATTCAAATGTGCAAATGCCCGCGACGTGGCATTTGCAACCTCAAAATCATTTATTTTAGACGCGTCAAAAATCAATTTACCTAGTGGTAAAAAATCGATGGCTGTTTCCGTTTATCCCGTGGAGTCCGATGGGCAAAACGCTTGGGGTCGTTCTACGGAATATATAAAAGCTTCGATTGAATATTATTCCAATTGGCTTTACGAATATACCTATCCGGTAGCGACCAATGTGGCAGGTATTGTTTCTGGAATGGAATATCCTGGGATTATTTTTTGTGGATATCGCGATCAAACCCGCGCGCTGATGGGAGTTACAGATCATGAGTTTGGGCACAACTGGTTTCCGATGATTGTGGGTTCTAATGAGCGGAAGTTTCCTTGGATGGATGAAGGTTTCAATACATTCATTAATTTTTATTCCATGGACGCCTTTAATAAAGGAGAGTTTAAAAGTCAAAAAATGGATATGCATCAAATAGCACCGAGAATGTTCCGTGACTACGCAGATCCCATTATTTCTATTCCTGATGTCATTCAGCCCATGAATTTAGGTTGGGAAGCCTATAATAAACCAGGTATTGGCCTAAAGATTTTGCGTGAAAATATTTTAGGAGCTGATCGTTTTGATTATGCCTTTAAGAATTATATCAAACACTGGGCTTTCAAACATCCTACCCCATTAGACTTCTTTAAAGCGATGGAAGATGGAGCGGGTGAGGATTTGGGTTGGTTCTGGAAGTCGTGGTTTTACGAATTATGGCGCTTAGATCAATCGGTTAAGGATGTGGATTACATTGAACAGGACCCTAGTAAAGGAGCATTGATTACCATAGAAAACATGGAAAAGATGGCGATGCCAGCCGTGGTGGATGTGGAATTAGTTGGTGGGGCGAAGGAACGATTTACCTTTCCGGTGGAAATATGGCAGAGAGGAAGTTCCTGGACCTTTAGAACATCAACTAACCTTCCGATCAAGTCGGTGACCATAGATCCCGACCATGTGTTCCCAGATATTAATAGTAAAAATGATGTTTGGAGGCCTACGGTTTTTAGAGCGCCGAGAGGAAATTAGCCAACCGTAATTTTTCGATTTTTTGTTAAAATCAAAATTTAATACCGATGTAGTCATATAATTATGAGCTCCGTCGGTATTTTTTTTCATTACAATTTCAACGAATTATTATTGTACTATTTAAAGTTTTAATACCAATTTTCGGCTAATTTCATTAGATAATTCAAATATGAAACCATATCTCTTCCCTCTTTAAAAAATGGCCTTGGCATACTTTAAACGCATTTTTTTCGCTAAAGAATTTTTTTTAAAAAAAAGCCTTACTATATTCGGGACAATTATGTCGACTTATGCAACCATAGTGTCGATTAAACTTTTTAAAAAACCTATTTATGAAATCAAACTTTTATCGAAGCAAGTTACTGTACTTGCTGGCCTTTCTGCTCTCCAGTTCATGGATGGCATTTGGCCAAAATCAAACTATTACAGGTAAAGTGACCGATGAAAAAGGCGAGGCCTTGATCGGAGTAAACATCATCGTTAAGGAGACCAATAAGGGAACCACGACGAATGCAGACGGAAAGTATAGCCTTTCTGTACCTGGTAGTTCTAGTAAAATTATTTACACTTTCGTAAGTTATGAAAGTAAAGAAGTAACTGTAGGGAATCAAAGCATCATCAATGTGTCCCTTAATCCTGATGCAAAAAGCCTTTCTGAGGTTGTTGTGGTTGGTTACGGTGTTCAGAAAAAAGCAACGATTTCAGGATCTGTTGTGGCCGTAAAAGGATCAGACCTTCAAAAATCGCCAAGTGTTAACTTGAGTAATTCACTTGCGGGTCGTATGGCCGGAGTTGTTGCCGTTAACCGTTCTGGAGAGCCAGGTTATGATGGATCATCTATTCGTATTCGTGGTGCAAACACCTTGAATAACAATGATGCCTTGATCGTAATCGATGGTATTCCAAATCGTGCGGGAGGTTTAGACCGTATCAACCCTGCTGACATTGAGACTATCTCTGTTTTGAAAGATGCCTCAGCAGCTATTTATGGAGCTCGTGCAGCGAATGGTGTAATTTTGATCACAACGAAGAAAGGAAAGTCAGGAAAGCCTGAGTTATCTTATTCATTTAATCAAGGTTTTTCTCAGCCGACGGTCATTCCTAAATTAGCCAATGCAGCGCAATATGCGGGTATGTTGAATGATTTAGATATTTACGGTCTACCTACTAGTGAGTGGGCTGCAGCTACTGCTGCTTATAAAGCTACTGGGGTTTACAATGGAAGAAAAGCACCTTATTCGCCGACAGACATGCAACAATACAAAGATGGATCAGATCCATGGTTGCATCCAGACACAGATTGGTATGGTGCTACTTTGAAAGCATGGTCTCCACAAACACGTCACAATGTTCAAATGAGTGGTGGTAGTGAGAACATTAAATACTTAGCCTCTTTAGGGTATCAAAATCAAGATGCGTATTACAAAAATTCAGCAACTGGTTATGATCAATATGATTTGCGTTTAAATTTAGATGCAAAAATTAATGAGAACGTAAATTTATCGATTGGCTTAATGGGTCGTGAGGAGCAACGTAGATTTCCTACGAAAGCGGCAGGAGCAATTTTCCGTATGCAAATGCGTGGAAAACCAAACCAACCAGCTTTTTGGCCAAATGGTCTTCCAGGTCCCGATATTGAGAATGGGGAAAACCCAGTGGTTATTACAACAAACCAAACTGGATATGAGACTGACAAACAAAGTTATTTCCAGACGAACGGTCAGTTAGACGTTAAAATTCCTTGGGTTCAAGGTTTGAAATTAACAGGAACTGCTGCGATAGATAAGCGTTTCCGTGCAACAAAGCGTTGGGAGACACCTTGGACTCTATACGAAAAAGGTACTGGTTTTGAAGCGGATGGAAAGACGCCAACATTGGTGGCATCTAAGCGTGGTCCAGCTGAGCCTCGTTTAACTTTAGGAGATGAGAATCAATTAAACGTTTTATTAGGTGCAATTGTTACTTATGAGCGTAAGTTTGGTGATCATAACGTTACTGTTTTGGCTGGATCAAATCGTGAAACCATTGTTGGAGATAACTTTAATGCCTATCGCCGATTCTTTATTTCACCAGCCCTAGATCAATTGTTTGCCGGAGGTGATTTGGAGAAGACAAACACAGGTGGAGCTTATGAGCGTGCGCGTTTAAACTATTTTGGTCGTGCCGCCTATAACTTCAAAGAAAAGTATTTAGCTGAATTCTTATGGCGTTATGATGGCTCTGATATTTTCCCTGAAGCTACACGTTATGGTTTCTTCCCTGGCGGTATGTTAGGTTGGGTTATGTCTGAAGAAAGTTTCATCAAAGACCAATTGCCAGTGATTAACTTCTTGAAGGTAAGAGGTTCATGGGGACAAATGGGTAATGATCAAATCGCTACTTATCAGTACTTATCTACGTATGGATTTAGAAGTTATGTTATTGGTAACGTAGAAACTAAAACCTTGTTTGAAACCAAAATCCCTAATAATAACATTAAGTGGGAGGTGGCTACCAACTCAGATATCGGTTTAGAAGGTTCATTATTTAATGATAAAGTGACTTTTGAATTAGATTATTTCTACAACAAGCGTACGGATATTCTTTGGGTAAAAAATGCATCTGTTCCTCAGTCGACGGGTTTAACATTACCAGCTCAGAATATTGGAGAAGTTGAAAACTCAGGTTATGACTTTACATTAGGATACCGCAATCAAATTGGTGATTTCAAATACAATGTAGGTTTAAATGGTGGTTATGCTAAGAATAAAATCTTATTCTGGGATGAAGCTCCAGGTGCTCCAGAATGGCAACGTTCTACCGGAAGGCCGATGAATACCTACGTAGCTTATCAATATGATGGGGTATTTAAAGACCAAGCGGCTATTGACGCAAATACGATTAGCTACAAAGCCATTGTAAATACCTTACGTCCTGGTGATATGAAATACAAGGATTGGAATGGAGATGGCAAAATCGACCCGAACGATATGGTTCGTAATGACTTTACTCAATTGCCTTTATTCCAAGGGGGCTTCAACATTGGAGCTTCTTATAAGAATTTTGATTTAACGATCTTATTCCAAGGAGCTGCGGGTGCGATGCAATACGTAAGTGCGGGTGAGTCTGGAAACATTGGTAACTTCTTATTAGATATTTACCAAAATCGCTGGACCGTTGAAAATCCAAGCAGTGTTCACCCTCGTTTAGCTAACCGTAATGATCAATATTTCTCTGGAAATAATACGTATTGGTTGCGTAGTAACGATTACATCCGTTTGAAAAACTTTGAAATTGGATACAATGTACCAGGTCAAGCGTTGAGCAAAATCGGTTTGAAGAATTGCAGAGTGTATGCCAACGGTTTGAACATGTTCACTTGGGATGCTCTAGGAGTATATGATCCAGAAACAGTTAATGCAACAGGACAATACTACCCGCAATCTAAACTTATTAATGTAGGATTAACAGCAACGTTTTAATAACTAAATAGACAAAACAATGAAAAAAAGATATTTAATCATTGCGCTATCGGTTTTCGGCACTGTCTTTACGAGCTGTAATGACAGTTTTGTCAACACAAAACCCTTAGATCAACTTTCTGAATCTGTCGTTTGGACAGATCCTAGCTTAGCAGATGCCTTTGTAACTGAACTTTATGGAGGTTTAGGAGTAGGAGGATTTAACGAGCAGATGTTAGCTTCCTTGACGGATGAGGCATCCTTTACGCACCCAGGTCGTAACATTACTACGATTACTGAATCACGTTCACAACCTGCTGACCCAGGTTGGATTAACGGAACGTTAAGTTGGCAAAACATGTATACTCGTATTCGTGCTTGCAACTTGGCTATCGAAAACTTAAAAAAGGCAACCGCATTTCCAGCAGCTACGGTCACACGTTTGACTGGGGAGGCGAAGTTCATGAGAGCTTATTTTTACCATCAATTAGTTCGCTATTATGGTGGTGTGCCTATCGTGGATAAATCTTTCTCATTAGCAGATACTGAGTTCTTGTCAAAAAGAAATACCATGAAGGAGTGTATCGATTTTATCGTAAAAGATTGCGATGAAGCAGCTACCGCATTGAATGGGCTTTCAATGGCTGCTGGCCGTGCGACTCGTCCTGCTGCCATGGCATTAAAATCCCGTATTTTGATCTATGCGGCAAGTGATTTATATGACGCAACTACAGCTAAGTCTAAATCTACTGCCATGGCTGCTTACACAAACCCTGAGTTTGTGGCTTATGTAGATGGATCTCGTGCAGATCGTTGGACTAAAGCTAAGGATGCTGCCAAAGCAGTATTAGACTTGCCAGGTTTTGGTAGTCAATTGAATTTATCTGCTCCTGCAGCGAAAGAGGACGGAAGTGCGAATTACCAAAATATCGCTTTAGCTAGAAATGGTGGTGAAAAAGATTTAATTTTCGCTCGCTACTTCATCAATGCTAAGCAGGAAGATGGTGGACGTATCGGTTTGTTTAATGGACCTAACGGATATCACAACTGGGCTGGAAATGCACCTATTCAAAATTTCGTAGATGATTATGAGATGATGGATGGTTCTAAATTCTCATGGTCTAACGCAGAGCATTCGGCTAATCCTTATGCGAATCGTGATCCACGTTTTTATGTTTCTTTAATGTATGATGGTTCTACTTGGAAACCTCGTACGGCTGACGTAGCTGCCAAAGATCCATTAAATCAAATCCAAACAGGTCAATACGAAATCACTTCGGGTGGTTCTAAAGTGCCATACTTTGGATTAGATACGCGTAAAAGTTCGGTGGAAGACTGGAATGGAAGTTATACAGGATATTATTTCCGTAAATTCTTAGATCCAAATCCAGCGATCGTTGATCAAAGTACTTGGCAACAAATTCCTTGGCCTTTCTTTAGATACACAGAAGCCATATTCAACTATGCTGAGGCTTGTATCGAATTAGGACAAGATGCTGAGGCGCGTGCTTGGTTGAATAAAATCCGTTTCCGTTCTGGTATGCCTGCTTTAACTGAAAGTGGAGATGCATTACGTCAAAAATATCGCAATGAGCGTCGAATTGAAATGGCTTTTGAAGAGCAAAGATATCATGACGCTCGTCGTTGGATGATTGCTGGACCTACTTTAGGTAGAAAAGTTCAAATCATGAACGTAATCGGTACTTTGAAAGCTGGAAAAACCGTTACACTTTATAAATATGATCCTACTAGCTACGATTATCAATATAAAGTAGTTGAGATGGATCCAGGTAAAGAAAACCGTGCTTGGGCAGATAAGATGTATTTCTTGCCTATCCACCGCGATGAAATGAACCGTAACAAAAATTTGGTTCAGAATCCTGGATATTAATCCAAATTAATTTTAAAGGAAATGGGGAAGTTTAACGACTTTCCCATTTCCTTTTTTTATTTTTATCAAAAAATATTTCGTGCCTAAATACTACCTTTTATTACTCTTTCTAGTTGTTTTCGGGTGTCAAAAATCCAATAAATCCGTAGAGGTTTCCGAACCTCAATTGTTCTCCTTGTTAAGTCCGGAGCAAACCCAAGTAAATTTCCAAAATAACATTCAGGAGGGTTTAAATACCAATGTTCTCATGTATGAATATTTTTATAACGGGGGTGGTGTGGCCACAGGCGACCTCAACGGAGACGGGAAAGAAGACATGTACTTTTCAAGTAACATGGAAGCGAATCATTTGTATATTAATGAAGGAAATTTGAAATTTAAGGAGGTGGCACTTCAGGCTGGCGTGACCGGTCGAACAGGTCCCTGGAAGACTGGGGTAAGCTTTGTTGATATTAACGGGGACAATAAATTAGACATTTATTTGTGCTATTCTGGAAATTTGCCGCCAGAGAAAAAAAGAAATCAATTGTTTATCAATCAAGGGAATGATGCCGCTGGTATTCCTTTATTTAAAGATGAGGCCGCCCGCTATGGGTTGGATAGTCCATCTAATAGTACACATGCCGTATTTTTTGACTATGATCGAGATCAAGATCTCGACATGATTTTAGTGAACCACAATCCAAAATCATTGCCCGTTTTGGACGAATCCAGCACCGCCGATTTATTAAACAAACCTGATGAAAATTCAGGAATACAGTTTTTTGTCAATCCAGGCCAAGGAGGAAAATTCATCAATCAAACAAAAGCATTAGGAATTCAGAGTTCCACCCTTTCTTACGGATTAGCCGTGGGAATTTCAGATGTCAACCAAGACGGTTGGCCCGATTTTTATGTCTCCAACGATTATACCATCCCTGATTTTTTATACATCAATCAGGCTGGTAAATCATTCGTTAATACGATGAACTCTAGCATGGGTCACATGTCCCACTTTTCGATGGGGAACGATATCGCTGATGTCAACAATGATCTACTACCCGATATTTTTACCTTAGATATGTTGCCCGAAGATAATTTGAGGCAAAAACTTTTGATGTCTCCCGACAATTATGAAAAGTATGATTTCAATTTAAAGGTGGGTTTTGGGCATCAAATCATGCGCAATATGCTTCAATTGAATCTGGGAAATAATGCTTCAGGTAATACGATATTTTCCGAGGTGGGCCAATTGGCCGGAATTTCCAACACGGACTGGAGTTGGAGTGCGCTGTTCGCCGACTACGATAATGATGGTTGGAAAGACCTTTTTGTGTCCAATGGGTATTTACGAGATTATACCAATTTAGATTTCCTAAAGTACATGGGCGACTATGTTCAAAATAATCAAAATTCGATTCAAAGGGAGAATGTCTTGGAGCTTGTGCAAAAAATGCCAGCATCCAATGTGTCTAATTATATTTTTAAAAATAAAAAGGATGCGACTTTTAAAAATGTAACGGCCGATTGGGGTTTGGAAATGCCGACGAACAGCAATGGGGCCGCTTATGCAGATTTAGATGGCGATGGAGATTTGGAGTTGATTGTCAATAACATCAATAAACTAGCGTCCATTTATGAGAATAAAAGCAATGAAGTTAAAAAAGAAAACAAGTCTATTTCAATTGATTTACATGGTCTAGGTGAAAATACCCAGGGGGCCGGTGCCAGCGTAAGCGTGTTTCAAAATGGCCAAACCCAAGTTGTTTACGCCAATATGTATCGAGGATACCAATCCAGTGTGAGCCCAAGGTTGCACGTAGGATTAGGCAATTTAGCCAAAATTGATTCGGTTAAAGTGCGTTGGAATTCAGGTAAATCCCAAACACTAAAGGGCATTAAAGAAGTTAAAAACCTTTCATTTTTTGAGAAAGATGCTAAGCTAATTCAAACCAAAGAACTTGAAAATAAATCCTTTTTTGCTCGAGCTGCGCCATTAATTCTAACACCTGGCGCTAATCCGGTGAATGACTTTAAACGACAAACACAATTGGTCAATCCTTTATCCTTTGTTGGGCCTGTTTTAAAATCTGCCGATGTCAATAAGGACGGTCTTTCGGATATTTTTGTGGGTGCCTCACAAGGAAACTCTGCTCATTTATTTACCCAACAAAAAGGAGGCCAATTTAAATCTGTCGGAATTTCTGGTACTCAGGGTTTTGAAGATTCGGATGCTTTGTTTGTAGATATGGATGCAGACGGAGATTTGGATTTATATGTGGCTAGTGGTGGTTATGCTAATTTGGAACCCAATGCGCCTTATCTACAAGATCGGATTTATATCAATGATGGGAAGGGCAATTTCTCTTTATCCAAAAACAAATTACCAAATCCGAATGGATCTCATTCTTTTGTGACTCAAATTGATTTAAATGGCGATAAATTACCTGATTTTTTTGTAGGTGCTCGCGTCATTCCGGGCCAATATCCTCAAGTTCCTCAGAGCCAATTATTGTTAAATCAAGGGAATGGGAAATTTCTTGACGTAAGTAAAAGTTATCCAGAGATTCAATCCGTGGGAATGGTCACAGATGCGGAATTTAAAGATTTGAATGGAGACCGGAAATCAGAATTAATCATTATTGGAGAGTTTATGCCATTGCAAATTTTCAATTTTGACAAAGGTAAATCCATCAATGTCACGAAGACATTTTTCGATGAATCCCCTGCTGGTTTATGGAATACGCTGTGGATCGAGGATCTAAATAAAGACGGGAAGCAGGAGATATTAGTTGGCAACCAAGGATTAAACTCTCAATACAAGGCTTCTGTCGCAGAACCTATGGAGTTATATGTGAAAGATTTTGACTCCAATGGATCCGTTGAGCCGATTTTAACGACCTATGTAAAAGGCATTAAAGTGCCATTTTTAACTAGGGATGAATTATTGGATCAGATCTCTATGATGCGACCTCGATTTACAGATTATCAAAGTTTTGCGGAGGCGAAGCTATCAGATGTTTTTACGGAAGATGAATTAAAGGAGGCTCAAATATACAAAGCCACCGAATTAAAAACATCGTTATTTACTTTAAACGCGGGAGGGAAATACGAGTCCAAGCCTTTGCCTTCATTGGTTCAGGCCTCTCCAATCTTTGCATTTCAGGTAGCAGATGTAAATGAAGATGGTTATTTAGATTTGGTTATGGCAGGGAACATGAATCATTCGAAATTACGTATTGGGAAAATGGATGCTAATTATGGACTTTTGTTGCTGGGAGATGGCCAATTAAATTTTAAGGTGGTGCCGCAAAAAAGGACTGGTTTTTGGCTGAAAGGGGATGTAAGATCGATATTGAAAGTGGAAGACCAATGGTTTTTTGGTATTAATTCGTTGGGTGTGGAGTCTTATAAACTACAGAAATGAAGCGGGCCATTTTATTTTTTACGATAGGTTTGTGCGCTATTTTTTCTTGTAAAACAGAAAATAAAAATATTGAATTCTCGGGTCGAGAGATTGATAAGGTGTTGGGTGAAATGACGGAATTGATGGTACACGATGTGACAAATCCACCATTAGCCATGCGGTTTTTTTCCTATACTTGCCTCGCAGGTTATCAGGTAATGGCATCCCACGATTCTACTTTACCCCGCATTTCTGAACATTTAAATGGATATCCATCCTTCGAGAAAATTAATTTCACGAATTCGGATCCTCAATTAGCCGCGATCATTGCCATGATGGAAGTTTCAAAGAAAATCCAACCCTCTGGAAAGCGGATGGAACTTTGGGAGAAAAACTATTTAGATTCTTGTGCAGCGCTTGGCTTGTCGTCGAAAATCATTGAAAATTCAAGGGCGATTGGCGCTTCAGTGGCTAAAAATATGTTAGCTTATGCGAAAGCGGATCGCTATAATACCTTGTCAAATTTCCCACGTTATACGCCTGAAAAGAAGGAAGGATTTTGGTACCCAACACCTCCGGGATATTTTCCGGCCGTTGAGCCCTACTTTTCTAAAATCAGAAATTACACTTTAGCTGAAAAGGATATACCTGCATTTGCTATCATCCCTCCCAAACCATATTCAACGGATCAACGCTCAGAATTTTATACCTTAGCTAACCAAGTTTTTTCAGCTGGTAAAAAACAAGATGAACAGAAAATCGCCGCTTTTTGGGATTGTAATCCTTTTGCGCTGTCCTCTAATGGCCATTTATTAATCGCCATGAAAAAGATTTCTCCTGGCGCGCATTGGATGGGTATTTCTGCCATTGCTTGTGCAAAGAAAAAATTGGATTTCGGGCATAGCATGCTGGTCCGCGCCGTATTATCTGTGAGCATGCAAGACGCCTTTTGGGTTTGTTGGCTTGAAAAGTATCACAGTAATCGCATTCGCCCTGAAACAGCGATTAGAAAATTAATTGACCCTACATGGAAACCTTTTTTACAGACTCCACCCTTTCCAGAGTATCCGAGTGGCCATTCGACTGTCTCATCTACTGCAGCAGTGATATTAACACATTTCATGGGGGAAAACTTTTCGTATGTAGATACGGTGGAAACCAGATATGGCATCGAAGCTAGATCCTTTAAATCGTTTAATCAAGCGGCTGAGGAAGCTAGTATTTCACGTTTTTATGGGGGTATTCATTTTATGGATGGAATCACTTCAGGTCAATCACAAGGAAAAAAATTAGGAAACCATATACTTAAAAAACTAAACTTACTATGAAAAAATTAGGACTGCTTTTATTGTTTGTCTCCACCAGTTTAATGGGGCAAAAAGCTTCGAAAGAAAATTGGATTTCCATGTTTAATGGAAAAGATTTAACGGGTTGGACTCCGAAGATTCGAAACTATGCTTCAGGTGAAAATTTTGGAAATACCTTTCGAGTGGAAGATGGTAAATTAGTGGTGAGATATGATGCTTATGACTCTTTTAATGAGCGATTTGGGCATATTTTTTATAAAGACAAGTTCAGTTATTACCGCATACGTTTGAACTATCGATTTGTAGGTGATCAAGCAATTAATGGTCCTGGTTGGGCCACTAGAAACAGTGGAATTATGATTCATGGCCAGGCTCCTCAAACGATGGGGAAAAACCAAGATTTCCCCGTTTCGATTGAGGTCCAATTGTTAGGAGGAAATGGCAAGGATAAACGAACTACATGTAATTTATGTACCCCGGGAACGAATGTTGAAATGAATGGAAAATTATTTACCCCACATTGCATTAATTCTACTTCTGAAACCTATCATGGGGATCAATGGGTGCAAGCGGAAGTATATGTGTTAGGTGATTCATTAGTGCAGCACATGATCAATGGACAAAATGTTTTGTCTTATCAAAAACCGCAAATCGGTGGGGGAAATGTGAGTGGCCAAGAGGTCGTATTTGGAACAAAGGGACAGTTGTTGACCGATGGCTACATTTCATTACAAAGTGAAAGCCATCCAGTTGAATTTAAAAACATAGAAATTTTAAATTTGGAGGGCTGCATGGATCCTTTGGCATTGAATTACAAATCCTATTTTATAAAATCAAAACCAAGTGATTGCACGTTTAAAAAGAAGCGTAAATAAGGCTTGTGTGAATCAGTGAAAGAACAAATAAGGCCTTTTTAGATCTACTGATGGCCTTATTTGTTTTTATTGTTTAGAATTCTACCTATGTCATTGGCTTTGCTTAACTCATCTTTAAGTTTGTCGTAACTTCCAGCCAGCATTAAGCCTTTATATTTAAGCAGTGTGTTGATGTATTCATCTAAGACATCCAACAAATTTTCTTGGTTTTGGTGAAATATCTGGCTCCAAGTTTCGGGGGAAGATTTAGCTAATCGGACGGTTGACTCAAAACCAGTTGACGCCAATTCAAAAATTCTCTTTTCATCCTTTTCTTTTTCCAAAACGGTGTTAGCCAAGGCGAAGGAACAGATATGGGATATGTGTGAAATATAGGCGGTATGAACATCATGGCCGACGGAATCCATGTAAATCAATTGCATCTGCAGGCCATGAGTATATAGATCCTCAATAATTTGAATGGCGGATGATGAGCTTAATTCTTGATCGCAAATAACGCAAGTTTTGTTCTTAAAAAGTCCTAGAACAGCCGCTTCGGGGCCGGAAAATTCGGTTCCCGCCATCGGGTGTGTCGACACAAATTGGGCTCGTTTTGGATGATTTTTTAAGGCCTCAAAAACAGGGGTTTTGGTAGAACCTACCTCGATGATCAACTGATGAGGTTTTAATTGATCTAAAATTTGAGGGATGAGGTGAACTAACACATCAACGGGCGTTGAAGTGATGAAAACATCTACTTCGTTTAAGGCATTTTCCCAAGTCATCACACGATCAACTAATCGGAGCGAAAGGGCCTTTGATTGATGCTCAGGATTGGTGTCGATGCCGATGATTTCAGAAGCCCAAGCACTTTCACGAAGTCCTAATGCGATGGAACCGCCAATTAACCCAATCCCGATGATGCCAACCTTTTGTTTAGAGTCCATTTGATTTTGTTTTAATGCGCTGAATGACTTCTTTGAAAATGTCTTCTTTGGCACATAAAGATATGCGGATATATTCATTTCCTTGAGAACCAAATATCCCTCCAGGTGTGATGAAAATCGCATTTTCAATTAATATTTGATCCGACAATTCATAGCCGGAGCTAACATGACTGGGTATTTTGGCCCAGACAAACATACCCGATTGCGCTGGGTCGTAGGTGCAACCTAGTAAATCTAGCAATTCAAAAACTAGTTTTTGGCGTGACTTATAAATCGTATTTTGTTGCTCAAACCAAGTGCGATCCGCGGAAAGGGCTTCCACTGCCGCTAATTGCAAAGGCAAAAACATGCCCGAATCCATGTTCGATTTAAATTTTAAAACAGGATTTAAAAATTCCGATTTACCCAATAAGGCGCCAATTCTCCACCCCGCCATATTATGTGATTTAGACAAAGAATTTAATTCAATGCCTACGTCCATCATTCCAGGAATGGCGAGCATCGATATAGGTTCATCGTTTAAAATAAAACTATAGGGGTTGTCATTTACGATTAAAATGGAATGCTTTTCCGCAAAATTTTTCAGTCTTTCAAAAAAGGCATGATCCGCCTTTGCACCCGTAGGCATGTGTGGATAGTTGACCCACATGATTTTCACTTTTGACAAATCGCCTAATTCAAGCGCTTCCAAATCTGGAAGCCAGCCCGTTTTTTCTGATAATTCGTAAGTTAAAACTTTTGCACCGGCTAGAGCACAAGCCGCTTGATAGGTGGGATATCCTGGATTTGGAATTAATGTTTCGTCTCCAGCTTCTAAATAAGCCATGGCGATGTGCATTATTCCTTCTTTGGATCCCATCAGTGGAAGAACCTCAGAATCGGGATTTAATGTTACCTGGTAATGAGTGGCATAAAAATCAGCAAAAGCCTTCCTTAATGCCGGTATTCCTTGATATCCTTGGTAGGCATGGTTATTCGGATTTGCTGCAGCAGTCGTTAGGGCATCAATCGTTTTTAGCGAAGGAGCCAAATCGGGACTACCAATGCCAATATTAATGACTGGAATTCCCTCTGCTTTAAATTGGGCTATCTGTTTTAATTTGGTTGAAAAATAATATTCTTCAACGGAATTTAATCTAGATGCGGTGGATATATGTACGCTCATAAAACAAAAAAACCGACGATGGGCCGGTTGTTAGTAAGTTATTTTTAAAACCTATGTAACCGGCTATATGCAATGGAAATATCCCGCGTAATAATAACCGATATAATATGTTTTGTTTTTTAAATTCATGCCTCAAAGGTATAAAAAAAATATTTTTTAACAAATTAATTCAAAATAGGCCTTTTAATTGGGCCACAATTAGACTCGATTCATATCCTTTTGACATGGCAAAGGCGTAACACTTTTGGTATTTTTGTTGGGCCGTCCCCAACTTTAATTCCGCCTTTTTCTTTAAAATTATTTTAGTCAATTGGACCATATAATCGGCTTCTGCGATTTCATTATACACATTACTCAGCAATGATTCGGGAATGCCTCTTTTTTTTAGCTCAAAAATTATTTTATTTCGGCCCCAATGTTTTTGATTGAATTTCGATCGGACAAAAAGTTCGACAAACCGAGCCTCATTCAAATAATTATTTTCGGAAAGCCAGGATAAGTAAATGGCGTAGTCTGACTCGCCCACGAGCAAGTCCCTCATTTTTTGTTTGATTTCGGATACGCAGCGTTCTTGGTAGGCGCAAAAGCGGGCCAGTTGGTTTAAAACCTTGCTGTCCATGTAGGAGGGAAATTAGGATTCAAATTCTTCAACGTGCTCGAGGTTGAACAATTCGTTCAAAATATCTACCATTTTCTCAGATTCACCTCTTTTGCAAGCTGCTTTTAAATGAAGGATGGGTTGCTTCATGATTTTTTGGACCAAATTAGCGGTAATTTTCTCCAGCTTTTCTATTTCGTCCTTATTCAACCCTTTAATATGTCGGTTGATTTCTTCCTTCCTAATATTCTCTAACGCATTTTTTAATTTATGGATCGTTGGAGAAACTTCCATTTCTTTAGACCAATCATTGAAACTGACGATACTTTCCTCGATGATCACACGGACATCGGGTACGGAAGCCATTCGGGCAGCTAATGCTTCATCGGCCCTTTCTTTTAAGGAGTCAATGTTATAAAGTAAGATTCCTGGATTCTTTTCGATTCCGTCCTCTATGCTCCTTGGCACCGATAAATCGATAAAGTATTTAAAGGAAAGAACTTGAAGCTTTTTTATTTCATCTAGGGTAATGATTGGGCTTTCCGTTCGAACTGATGAAATAATAATATCTGCTTTTGAAATTTCTTCCCATAAATCTGAAAAAGGAGCTACTCGGAATGGCATTCCATGCGCTATTTTCTCCGCTTTCTCTTGGGTCCGATTCATGATGGTAAATTCCGCAAAATCCTTTTCTTCCATGTTCTTACAAACATCTAAGCCGATTTCACCTAAACCCAAAATCAAAACTTTAGGCTGCGGAATCGCTTGGGAAAGCTCTTCAGCCAAGGCTACTGTGGCATAGGAAACAGAAGCTGCGCCATCTCTAAAGGACGTTTCTTGGGCTACCCGCTTATTGGAATAAAAAATTGTATGCATCAAGCGATGCAAATAGGGCCCTGCTAAATTTAAATCAGCGGCTAATTGATACGCTTTTTTAATCTGATTTGGGATTTGTAAATCACCCACTACTTTGGATTGCAATCCTGTTGCCACTTCAAAAAGGTGCCTCAATGAATCTTCCGTTTCATTCAGGTGCTTAAAGTAGTTAAGAAATTCTGAATTTATTTCTATCCCTTTTTCGATTAGAAGGGCTTTGACTAAATCTTCTGAAATGTTTGCGGGGGTCGTATAATATAACTCCGTGCGATTGCAAGTGGATACAATTAATAATTCACTTAAGCCAAATAGGTCTTTGCACTTGATCGCAAACGCCTTGCTTTCTTCCTCATTCAAAGCCACCATTTCACGTATGGTGAGTGGGGCTGTCCGATGAGAAATACTGACTGACTTAAATGGGTTGATCATTCTAATTAAATCGTAAAATTAATTTACAAAAGTACGATGCAAATAGTTAATTTGTATCCTACTTTAGAAGAAAATCGTAATTTTATTGATAAATAAAAAATCAGGTAATATGTTTAAAAATAAAACTGTTTTCATCACGGGTGCTTCTAGGGGTATTGGTTTAGAAATAGCTAAAAAACTAGCTTCCGAGGGCGCTAACATTGTCATTGCCGCAAAAACGGCTACACCTCATCCCAAATTAGCGGGGACCATTTATAGCGCTGCCTCAGAAATAGAAGCCTTGGGAGGAAAGGCTTTGCCATGTGTGGTCGACATTCGTGACGAAAATCAGGTTTTATCGGCGGTCCAAAAAGCCGTGGAAATGTTTGGTGGGATTGATATTCTGATCAATAATGCTTCGGCTATACAATTGACGGGAACCCTAAGAACCGAAATGAAAAAGTATGATTTGATGCATCAAGTAAATGCCCGAGGAACATTTTTATGTGCGCAGGCATGCTTGCCTTATTTATTGAAATCTGAAAACCCCCATGTGTTGACGCTTTCGCCCCCTTTAAATGTGGAGGCGCGCTGGTTTGAAAATCATGTGGCTTATTCCACGGCAAAATTTGGCATGTCATTGTGTACACTAGGGATGGCTGCTGAATTTAAGGGGAAAGTGGCCTTCAACGCCCTTTGGCCAAAAACAATTATAGCCACGGCTGCCATAGAATTTGCGATTGGCAATGCGGATATGATGCAATTAGGCAGAAAAGCGAGCATTATGGCGGATGCGGCCGCCGCGATTTTAAGTCGGGATGCTAAGGAAGTCACCGGCAATTTTTACATCGATGAAGAAGTATTACGGGAGGAAGGGATTGTGAATTTTGACGGATACCGAGTAAATCCTGCGACGCGAGAAGACCAATTAATTCCTGACTTTTTTATATAGTTCTGTGCCCTTAAAACAAACGAGTCGTTCGATTCAATCACCTTTTTGGCTACCAGATGGCCATAGCCAAAGTATATATCCTGCACTTTTTCGCAAGGTTATATTAATGCAGGCGCCCATCCGAGAGCGCTTGAATACGGATGATGGTGATTTTTTAGATGTGGATTGGTATTTAAATCAGGGAGACATTGTTCAAACACCTCTATTAATTATTTCACATGGATTAGAAGGAAGTAGCGACAGGCACTATGTGAAAGGACTTATTCACATAATGCAAAGCGAGGGGTATAATATTCTGGCTTGGAATTACAGAAGTTGCTCCGGGGAAATAAATCGTGCCTTGCGTTTTTACCATAGTGGGGCTACGGATGATTTAGATTTTATCATCCGATTAGCAAACTCTCGTGGTGCGAATCAAATTTCCCTCGCGGGATTCTCGCTGGGCGGAAATTTAACACTCAAATGGCTCGGTGAGCAGGGAGAAAAACCTCCTTATTTCATTCGAAAAGCTGTTGCATTTTCTGTACCTTTACACCTTTCTAGCAGTAGCCGGAAGTTGGCCCGCTGGGAAAACCGCATCTACACACATCGCTTTCTACAAACGCTCTTAAAAAAAGTCAACGAAAAATCGGCATTCTATCCCAGTGATATTAGACCTGGTATGTTGGCCAACATTAAGAGTTTGAAAGATTTTGATGATGTAATTACGGGTCCGCTGCATGGTTTTAATGATGCGGAGGATTATTATGAACAGAATAGTGCGCTGTATTTTTTGGAAAAAATACGCATTCCGGTTTTAATTGTGAATGCACAAAATGATCCATTTTTAACGGAGGAATGTATTCCATATGAATTGGCTAAATCATCGGATTTTGTCCATTTGGAAGCTCCAAAAGAGGGAGGTCATTGTGGTTTTTACCCGAAAAATTACCAAGGAATTACTTGGTCTGAGCAGCGTGCAACGGAATGGTTTAGAATTTGATGAATATAAAAATATGATGTCTAATATACCTACAGATCCATTGACCATTGTCATTGATTTTGATAGCACTTTTACCAAAGTGGAAGGCTTGGATGAATTAGCTAGAATTGCACTTCAAGGCAATCCGAAACAGGAAGAGATTGTGGCAAAAATTCGTGAGATTACGGATAAAGGCATGATGGGTGACTATTTATTTTCTGATTCTTTGCGTGATCGTGTGGCTTTGTTGCCGGCTAATCGTTCACATGTAGACCAACTAATCACCTTTTTGAAAGGAAAAATTTCTGATTCGTTTCAGAGAAATAAGGATTTTTTAGCGGAGTATGCGGATCAGATTTTGATCATTTCTAGTGGATTTAAGGATTTTATTGTGCCGGTTGTCGAAGAAATGGGCATTGCGGCAGACCATGTCCATGCAAATACATTTATTTATGACACGGAGGGGAATATTACTGGATATGACGAATCGAATTTACTTTCTCAAGATAGAGGAAAGGTTAAATTATTGCAGTCATTAGCGCTGGAGGGAGAGGTTTTTGTGATCGGTGATGGGATTACGGATTATGAATTACGCGAGTCAGGATTGGCTAATACCTTTTTTGCCTTTACAGAAAATGTGTCTAGGAAGGCGGTAACGGACAAAGCCGATTATGTGGTTCCGTCTTTAGATGAATTTTTGTATATCAATGGTTTGAGCCGAGCGCAGTCGTATCCTAAATCTAGGATTAAGGTTCTTTTGCTTGAAAATGTTCATCCAGCTGCGGTGGCGGCCTTTAAAAAAGAAGGTTTTCAAGTGGAGCTTTTAAAGGGGGCCTTGGATGAGAATGAGTTGATTGAGAAGATCAAAGACGTATCTATTTTAGGTTTACGATCGAAAACTAATTTAACGAAAAAAGTATTGGATCACCCGAATGCATCCCGACTCATGTGCGTGGGGGCATTTTGTATTGGGACGAATCAGATAGATTTAGCCGAATGTGAAACTCGAGGCATAGCCGTTTTTAATGCTCCCTATTCCAATACACGAAGCGTGGTTGAGTTATCCATTGGACTAATGGTGATGTTGACCCGTGATATTTTTGAAAAATCGACCAAAATGCATGCCGGTATTTGGGATAAATCTGCTACGAATTCGTATGAAATAAGGGGTAAGAAAATAGGTCTGGTGGGGTATGGAAATATAGGAACTCAGATTTCGGTGATTGCGGAGGCTTTGGGCTTAGAGGTTTATTTTTATGATGTTGTCGATAAGCTTGCTTTGGGTAATGCTAAAAAATGCAAGTCCTTAAAGGAGCTTTTTGGGCTTGCTGATTTTATAAGTCTGCACGTCGACGGGAGAAAGTCGAATACTAATATTATCGGAACCCAGGAGTTTTCATGGATGAAAGACCATGTCATCTTTTTGAATTTGTCTAGGGGGCATGTGGTGGATATTCCGGCTTTAGTCCATGCAATTAAATCAGGAAAAGTTTGGGGGGCGGCTGTTGATGTATTTCCTGTTGAACCAAAAACAAATGATGAAGAGTTTGTGAATGAATTAAGGGGTTTGCCTAATGTGATTTTAACTCCACATATCGGAGGAAGCACAGAGGAAGCACAAGCCAATATTGGCGAATTTGTACCCGCTAAATTGCTCCAATTTATTAATAATGGAAGTACCTATGGATCTGTGAATTTCCCTGAATTGCAGTTGCCTCCTTTAGAGAATGCCCATCGTTTGTTGCACATTCACCATAATGTTCCGGGTATTTTGGCTCAAATAAATAATGTTTTTGCTAAATACAAGGTCAATATCATCGGTCAATATTTAAAAACAACGGAGCAAACTGGGTATGTAATCACCGATGTGGCCAAGGAATATGCGGAGGAAATAGTGAATGAGTTGAAATTGATTAATGATACGATTAAATTTAGAATGTTATATTAGCGATGAGCCAACCTAAATCCATATTTTTTACCCCGGGTCCTGCAGCTTTATTTCCCACGGTGGAGGATCATTACCGAGAGGCTTTTCGACAAAATTTGGGGTCGATTTCGCATCGTTCAAGTACTTTCCGTAAGATTTACCAACATACAGTTGAGCAGTTAAGGGAGCTTTTGAATTTACCGGCTAGCCATGCGATTTTGTTTACGGGCTCGGCGACTGAAATTTGGGAACGCGTTCTAATGAATACGGTGGAGCATGAAAGTTTTCATTTGGTCAATGGTTCTTTTTCAAAAAAGTTTTTCGAGTTTTCTAAGGAGCTGCATAAATTTGCGAATGCACTTCAAAAACCTTTTGGTGAGGGTTTTGATGCGAGTGAAATAAGTGTGCCTGAATATGCGGAATTAATTTGTTGCACCGCGAATGAGACGAGTTCGGGTGTCCAAATGCGCGCATCGGAAATTCATAAAGTAAAAAAGGCAAATAAAAATAAGTTTGTGATGGTGGACATGGTTTCGTCCGCGCCTCATACAAATTTGGATTATAATTTAGTCGATTCTGCCATGTTTTCGGTCCAAAAGGCTTTTGGAATGCCAGCAGGTTTGGGTGTTTGGATTGCTAACGAAGCGATGTTGGCGAAGTCGGAGCAAATAAAAAAAAATGAGGGAATTATAGGTACTTATCATGCATTACCTAGTTTGTGGGAGAATTATTTGAAGTATGAAACTCCGGAAACGCCTAATGTGATGGCCATTTATGTCTTGGGAAAAGTGGCTGAGGATCTAAATAAAATAGGGATAGAAAATATACGAAAGGATACCGATAAGAAAGCCAGCTTGTTATATGATTTTGCCAAAAAATCGGATCAATTTGACATTTTTGTTGAAAACGAATCGCATCGTTCTGCCACGGTAGTTGTATTAAATTGCAAAGATTTAGCGGGGGAATTGATTGGCCGATTGAAGGAAGAAACGGGTATGGTGGTGGGTGCGGGGTATGGAAAAATGAAAGAAACTCAAATTCGTATTGCTAATTTCCCTGCGGTTGACGTGAATCAAGTACAAACCTTGATTGACCATTTGAAGAAATAAATTTTAAAATAAACCTATATGAAAACGACACAACCCATTCGTTGGGGTATTCTAGCTTGTGGAGGCATTGCTCGTAAATTTGCAGACGATTTGGCCTATGTAACGGATGGTTATTTAGCGGCGGTTGCTTCACGTGATATTTCAAGGGCACAAGAATTTGCATCTCATTATTCAAAAGATGTCAAGACTTTTGGATCTTATGAGTCAATGCTGGCCAGCGGGGAAATCGATGTAGTTTACATTGCGTCACCTCATGGTTTACATTATGAACATACGATGTTATGTCTGGATGCTGGTTTGCCTGTTTTGTGTGAAAAAGCATTTGCGATTAATTCAGGTCAGGTATCGAAAATGATCGCCAAAGCACGGGAGAAAAACATCTTTTTAATGGAAGCTTTGTGGACACGTTTTCATCCGTCTGTGGCTAAAGTTCAAGAGATTTTAGCCTCTGGAGTGATTGGAGATATTTTACATTTGGAAGCTGATTTTGGAATTAAGTTGCCATATGTCGAGGAGGCTCGTTGGTTTAATCCACATTTAACCGGTGGATCTTTAATGGATATTGGAATTTATCCTTTATTTATTTCGAAATTAATTTTGGGCCAACCGCTTGAATTGAAGGCTACGGGAGTGATGGCAGGAACGGGTGTGGACATGAATTGCTCGATTGTAACTAAATATAAGTCGGGCGCTACTGCGACTCTTTTCTCAACTTTTGCGGCGCAGACGGATACGACTTGTACCATTTATGGAACCTTAGGTAAGATTTTCATGCATGGACGATTCCATGAGACGAAGGGGATTACTTTGTCGGTGTATGAAGGTGAATCCCAAGTGGATACTGTGTTTGAGCCAGAGCGATTGGGCTGGGGATATAGTTATGAGGCAGACGCTGTTCAAAATGATTTAAGAGCAGGTAGAACTGAAAATGGTTTAATGACGCATCAATTTAGCCAAGAGCTTATGGGCTTATTGGATCAAATTCGAGCTGAGATTGGATTGAAATACCCCAATGAATAATTATATGAAAAAGATCCTAGTTTTGTTGCTGTTGGCCAGCAGTTCGGTGATGGGCCATTATGCTTTTGAAAATGAGATAAGAAATTATGAAAAGCAAGATTCTATTTCCTTACCTAAGAAAGGCCAAATTTTATTTATAGGCAGTTCGAGTTTTCGTATTTGGAAAACATTTTCGACTGATTTAGCTGGAATTTCTGCGATTAATCGGGGATTTGGCGGGTCTACAATGACTGATGCTTTGTATTATTTTGATCGAATGGTGGTTAAATATGCGCCGAGTACCGTGGTCGTTTATGAAGGAGATAATGATTTGGCGAAGGGCAAAAGTCCGGAAGAATTAGCTAAGGAATACGAGGATTTTTCAAACCGATTAAAGAAGGCATTGCCTAAAACCAAATTAGTTTATTTGGCCGTTCGACCCAGTTTATCTCGGATAGCGATTGTCGACAAGCAAAAGCAGTTTAATGGTTGGTTAGAAAAATATTGCAAATCTCAAAAGGGGAGGTTCTTTTTGGATATGCATTCCCCTTTTTATTTGCCTGATGGCACGTTGATGCCTGATATTTTTGTGGCAGACCGACTGCATTTAAATGAAAAGGGATATCAAATATTCTCCGCTAAAATAAGGGAGTTTATTTTAAACAAATTGCGTTAATTTATGAAGGATACAGTGTTCTCACCCCAAAATTTTTTACCAGGAATTTCTGTGGATTGCGTGGTTTTTTGTTTTCATGAAAACCAACTTAAGTACTTGACTTTAAAGTTTTTGAATTCAGAGGTTTGGTCCCTGCCAGGCGGAGTTGTAGGGGTTAAAGAAGGTATTAATGATGCGGCAGAAAGAGTTTTGAATGAACGAACGGGTTTATCGGGTATTTTTTTAGAGCAGTTTTACTGTTTTGGAGAGTTTGGAAGAAACGTAAATGCAAGACTAGAATTTGAGAAAATTAAAAGTGATATCTTTAGAACTAAGGAAGATTTGGATTGGATTTCAAGTCGATTTATTACCATGGGATATTTAGCTGTTGTTGACTATGCCAAGGTAAATGTAACGCTAGGAGATATTTCTGATCAATTTTTCTGGCAAGATGTGACTGAATTCAGGCGTTTGTTCTTAGACCATAATGAGATTGTAGATAAAGCCTTGGTTAAATTAAGGGAATGTCTGGATTCCAAATTAATTGCTTTTAACTTATTGCCTGATACCTTTACCATGTCAGAGGTCCAACAGGTCTATGAAACTATTTTAGGAACTTCCATTGTCCGAACCAACTTTCAAAGAAAGATTTTGAGTTTAGATATTTTGGAAAGAATTGAGAAAAAATATTCGGGTGGAGCACACAAAGCACCCTATTTATATCGCTTAAAAAAATAAGATTAGGTCATATTGTGATACACATTCTGT
>Ga0209829_10001049_pt1 | contig 23410 bp, 22 predicted proteins | sample C_140205_EF_Meta_FD_187311 | JGI IMG/M metagenome (GOLD analysis project Ga0209829, IMG submission 187311) | Freshwater microbial communities from Lake Croche, Canada to study carbon cycling - C_140205_EF_MetaG (SPAdes) (version 2) | ecosystem: Environmental > Aquatic > Freshwater > Lake...
ATCCCGTCAGGTTGATTTCCGCTGCAACGGTTCTTGAAGCCTCAATGGTTATTGAGTCGCGCCGGGGCGAAGCAGGCGCAAAAGAATTTGACGTGTGGCTTTATGTGACCGGTGTAAAAATCGTTCCGGTTGACACAGAACATGCGGAGCAAGCGCGGCTCGCGTGGCGTCGCTTTGGAAAAGGGCGCCATCCCGCTAGCCTTAATTTCGGAGATTGCTTTTCGTACGCCCTCGCAAAAATGTCCCGTCAGCCCCTGCTGTTCAAAGGAAACGATTTTTCGAAAACTGACATCGAGGCAGTCTGGCGCTGAGCGGCGCGCCCACAACCCTCGCCACCCCCTAAACCACCATCAACACAAACATCCCAACCGAAGCCGCCGCCATCACGCCCGTCGAAATCCAGCCGATCACGCGCAGCCGTCCGCGCACCGCGAAATCGCCCATGATGGCGCGGTCGGCGCCCATGATCATCATGACCACCATCAGCGGCACGGCGATGACGCCGTTCAGCACCGCCGCCCAGAACAGCGCGCTCATGGGCGAGATGGGGGCGAAGGTGAGCGCCATGCCGAACAGGGTCGCCGCCGCCAGCGCGCCATAGAAGGCTTTCGCCTCCATGGGCTTGCGCGACAGGCCGATGGTCCAGTCGAAGGCCTCGCCCAGCGCATAGGCCGCCGAGCCGCCCAGCACCGGCACCGCCAGCAATCCCGTGCCCACGATGCCCAGCGTGAAGACCACGAAGGCGAAGGAGCCCGCCAGCGGGCGCAAGGCCTCCGCCGCCTGGGCTGACGTCTCCACATTGGTCACGCCAGCGGCATGCAGCGTCGCCGCCGTCGTCATCATGATGGCCAGCGCCACCAGATTGGAGAAGCCCATGCCAAAGAGCGTGTCGAGTTCGATGCGCTCCAGCGCGCCCGGCCCCTGTTCGGGCGCGTCCAGCAGGTCGGCGCGGAAGGGAAACTGGCGGATGTCCTCCGCCTCCTCCGAGGCCTGCCAGAAGAAGAGATAGGGGCTGATGGTGGTGCCCAGCACCGCCACGATGGTGGTGAGATAATCCTTCTCCAGCCGGATCGTGGGCAAGGCGAGGTCCAGCGCCAGGGCGCGCCAGTCCACTTCCACCACCATGACCGTGGCGAAATAGGCCAGGAGCGACAGGGTCAGCCATTTCAGCGCCCGCACATAGCGGGCATAGTCCACGAAGATCTGGAGCCAGATGCAGAAGGCGCCGAAACCCAGCACCAGCAGCCAGCGGGGCGCGGGGATGATGAGGGCGGCGGCGTCCGCCATGGCGCCGAGATCCGCCCCCAGATTGATCACATTGGCCACCAGCAGCAGGCAGACCATGGCGCGCATGAGCAGCGGCGGATAGTTGCGGCGCAGCACCCCAGCCAGCCCCAGCCCGGTGACGCGGCCGATGCGCGCGCTGACCATCTGGGCGGCGGCCATCAGCGGCCAGGAAAACAGCATGACCCAGGTCAGGCCATAGCCGAACTGGGCGCCCGCCTGGGAATAGGTGGCGATGCCGCTGGGATCGTCGTCGGAGGCGCCGGTGATGAGCCCCGGCCCCAGCACATCCAGCCAACGCGCGCGCCGGGCGCCGGAAACGGGGTCCGGGCTTTCGGGATCGTCGGGCTGCCAGGGTTCGGTCATTATGGGCGAAGATTACTCCCGCGAAGGCGCAAATGACAGAGCGCCGGTCATGATGATATGAAGCCCGCATGACACAGACTCCGGATCAGACCACCGCCTCCACCCGCTCCGCCCTGCGCACCCTTGGCCTCGAGCGGGCCGGGATCGCGGCGCTGGAAGCGGCGCTGCTGGAATCCCCCGCTGGCCTCGCCGCCCGGTTCGACGCCGCCGTGGCGCTGATCACCCGCGCCACGGGCCGGGTGATCGTGACCGGCATGGGCAAATCCGGCCATGTGGGCCGCAAGATCGCGGCGACCCTCGCCTCCACCGGCACCCCCGCCTATTTCGTCCATCCGGGCGAGGCAAGCCATGGGGATCTGGGCATGATCCAGGCGGGCGACGCCATTCTGGCCCTCTCATGGTCGGGCGAGACGGCGGAGCTGGCCGACATCATCACCTATTCGCGCCGCTACGGCATCGCGCTGGTGGCGATCACCTCCAACGTCGAATCGGCTCTGGGCCGCGAAGCGGATGTATGCCTTGATCTGCCCAAATCCGAAGAGGCCTGCCCCAATGGGCTCGCGCCCACCACCTCGACCACCATGCAGCTGGTCATGGGCGACGCGCTGGCGGTGGCGCTGCTGGAGGCGCGCGGCTTCACGGCGCAGGATTTCCGCCAGTTTCATCCCGGCGGCAAGCTGGGGGCCAATCTGTCCTTCGTGCGCGACATCATGCACAGGGATGAGGCGATCCCGCTGGTGGCCATCGGCGCGCGCATGGAGCACGCCCTCATCGAGATGACCGGCAAAAGGTTCGGCTGCGTGGGCGTGGTCGATGGCGCGGGGCTGCTGGTGGGCATCATCACCGACGGCGACCTGCGCCGCCGCATGAAGGTGAGCCACGATCTGCTGGCCGAGCCGGTGGAACAGGTGATGACCCCCCGCCCGATGACCATCGCCCCCGACACCATGGCCGCCGAAGCGCTCGCCCTGCTCAACGAGACCAAGCGCTCCGTGGTTCTGGTGGTGGACGACAGCCTGAAGCCCGTGGGGATCGTGCATCTGCACGACCTTTACCGGGTGGGCGTCGCCTAGGTTTAATTGACGACCACTTTCGTCCCAGTCCCGACCCGCTGATAGAGGTCGATGACATCCGCGTTCATCATGCGGATGCAGCCGGAGGACACCGCCTGCCCGATTGTGTCGGGCTCGTTGGTGCCGTGGATGCGGAACATGGTGTCCTTGCCGCCCCGATACAGATAGAGCGCCCGCGCCCCCAGCGGATTGTCCATGCCGCCATTCATGTGGCGCGGCAGATCGGGACGGCGGCGCAGCATCTCCGGGGGAGGCGTCCAGCCCGGCCACGAGGCCTTGCGGCCCACATGGGCCACCCCGCGCCATTCGAAGCCCCGCCGCCCCACGCCAATGCCATAGGCGATGGCTTGACCACCGCCCTGCGACAGATAGAGCCTGCGCGAGCGCGTATCGACGGTGATGGACCCTGCTGATTGCCCGGTGGGATCGGACACCACCTGACGGGTGCCCCCGGACCGTGCCGCGCGCGGCTCGTAACTGCTCCCGGCATAAGGCTGATCGGCCTGCGGCCAGAAGCCCGCCGTCTGGACCCGGCCGGCCTCCCGCTGATCCACATCGCGGGGATCGTGGAAAATGTCCGGCGCCTGACCGCGGCGGGGGAGCTGGCGCTCGGCATAAGTGGCGCCCGGGAATGCGGAATAATATTGCGCAGCGGCGGGGGCGCTGACGGCGACAAGGCCCAGAAGGGCCGAGGCTGCGCAAAGCGCGCGGTTGGAGAAGGGCATAAGGGCCATGGCGGATACACTCTTTCGACGAGAGACGCGACTGAGCTGTTGCGTTTCGAAAACGTCGCCAAAAGAGGAAAGGTTGCGCTGGGGCGGGGGGCCTGCGGTTAAGCCTTGAGTGTTAGCTACCGCTTCGGCCAGGTGAAATCATCCGCCCGGCCCGGGCGCGCGTCCAGCGGGCGGCCCTGCACCAGCGTGCGGTCCAGCAGAACCTCGGCCTCGCTGGGTTCGCCCACGCGCCTGGCGCGGGTCGTCGCCAGTTCGCCGCCCCTGGCGCTCACGGGCCCGGTCAGCGGAACCACATTGCCCGCCGCTGGCCGCACGGGGATCACGACTTCGGGCGCCGGCGCCAAAGCTGGCAGGGTGGCGAGAGGGTCCACCACGGCCTTCACGGGCTCTACCGCCGGGCTGGCGGGCGCGATCGACAGCGGGGGCGGCTCCACGGTCACGCGCGGATCGACGGTGACCACCGCCGGATCCACCTTCGGATGGGCGGCGTCCACCAGACGATTGATCTCGGTTTCGACGAAATGGGCGGCCTTGCGGGCGCCGGGCCTTGTGAAATGCACCCCATCAGCGGCGCGCAGTTTCTGGAACTGGCCATTCACATCGGGTCCATAGGTGGCGAACTGGCCGCGATCATCCAGAAAGGCGTCCCAGACATCCACAAAGGTGGCGCCGGCCTTGGCCGCGCGCTCGCGGATGACCTCGTTCAGCCGCTCCATGTCGCCGGAGAAGCGCTCGCTCTTCATCACGGGCAGGCCGACCCAGATGAGCGGGATATTCCGCGCCTTGAAGGCCTGGGCGATGGCTTCCACCCGGTCCCCATAGATCTGCTTCCAGCGCGGCGCGCGCAGATCGAAGACGCCGGTCTCGTCGCGCAATTGCTGGCGGTCGTTGCTGCCCAGCAGGATGACGGCGGCGTTGACCTTGTCATTGGCGGCGAGCAAGTCCCGGGCGCCCTTCACCCAGTCGAAATAATCATCGCGCACAAGGCCAGTATTCTCGCGCGCCTTGCGCAGCACGGCGATGTCAGGCCGATCCAGATAGGCCTCCGTGAGGCCTTGCCCCAGCAGAACGCCAAGGCTGTCGCCAATCACCGCGATAGTGAACAGCGAATCGGGGGCCCGCTGCACCGCCGCCCTGTCTTCGACAGGGGGGGCGGAGGGAGCGGCAGGGGCGTCGGCGATGCGGGATGCAGGCTCCTCGGGGGCGCGGGGCGCGGGGCTCTGGGCGGCGGCGGGCTCTTCGACCGTGACGCCGCGCAGGGGCGCTGCTCTGCGGATCAGATGGGTGGGGCGCTGCTTGATCGAATTGGCCCGCTGCGCCTGCTGCATGCGCTCGCGATCAGCGCGGAAAAACGAGGCGGCGCTCTCGTCATCCACCGCCAGTGCGGAACCGCAGACCGTCAAGGCAAGCAGGAGGGCGGCGGCGAGCCTTGCGGGCACGCGAATGGGGACCGACGCTCCCGCAGGGGCGCCCAATGGATCAGTCCGGGCTGACGTGGTGTGCATGGAGGAATTATAGCGCAAAAGCCCGGAATGTCAGGCCCTGCCGTCCGCGATGGCGGCGATTGGGGTCAGAGCGAGACGATTTCGCTCTGGAACCACGCCTCGGGAGCCGCCTCAGCCCGCGCGGGGGAGCGCCAGAGGCCTAACAAGAGCAGCAGGAAGAGAACCATGACCGCGCCTGCGCGCAATCCCTGCGCCAAGGCCGCGTCCTTGCCGCGAAACGGCGGCGAGGGGCGCACTTGCAAGCTGGGGAGATCAAGTTTGATCATGGCCGGTTCCCTGAACGCGCTGACGATTATGTCCGGGCACAGGATTGGCGTGAAAAAGTTAAGAATTCATTTTCCATTATTCAAAATATCCTTCCGACTTAACGAAATTTTCCGATTTTATCGAATTTTACATTAGAAATGCAAAGTACTTAAGCTTGGCAATTGGTTCTTTTTACTTGGAGAGAACTGCCTGCCTTTTTGGAAATGGCCTCGAATTCGCCTCACGACACAATTGATCGCGCCGCAAGGCTCAAGGCGCAAGCCAAAGGGCGGCTGTGGTTGACAGGGGCCGTGTTTTGATGACTTTCGCAACGCATCAGGGAGATTTCACATGAACAAGTTACGCATGTTGCCGCTGGCCGCAGCTCTCACCGTGAGCGCTTTGACAGGCGGGGCGATGGCGCAGGGCGTCGGCAAGGTCCCCACCATGATCATCGGCTTTGGCCCGGGCGGCGGCTATGACCTGTGGGGCCGCACGGTGGCGCGTCATATCGGCAAATTCCTGCCTGGCAGCCCCAACTTGGTGATCCAGAACATGCCCGGCGCAGGCAGCTATGTGGCTGCGAGCTGGATCTACACCATTGCCCCCAAGGACGGCACGGTGATCGGCATCATCGCGCGCGACGCCACCATGGGTCCGCTCACCGGGGCGGATGGCGCGCGGTTCGATTCCACGAAAATGTCGTGGCTCGGCACGCCCGTGACGGAAACCAATGTGTGCATCGCCAACGCCAATGCGGCGGTGAAGTCGGTCGATGATCTCTATACGAAAGAGCTGATCATCGGGGATACAGGGCCGGGCACGGGCACGCGCTCCTATCCGCTGGCGCTGAATGCGCTCCTGGGCATGAAATTCAAGATCGTCTCGGGCTTTCCCTCTTCGTCGGACGTGTTCCTCGCCATGGAGCGTGGCGAAGTCGACGGTATTTGCGAATCCCTCGACAGCGTCATCGGCAAGCGGCCGGACTGGCTGGCGACGAAGAAGGTCCGCGTGCTGTTCCAGGGCGGCTCCGAGCCCAACCCCCATGTGGATGCGCCCTTCGTGCTCGATCTGGCCAAAACCGACGAGCAGAAGGTCGAGATCCGTTTCCTCTATGCAGGCCAGGGCATCGGCCGCCCCTTCGTGGCGCCGCCGAACCTGCCCGCCGACAAGTTGAAGATGCTGCGCGACGCGTTCGACAAGACCATGAAGGATCCCGACTTCATCGCCGACGCCAAGCGCCAGAAACTGGACGTTGAGCCGAAGGACGGCGCCCATCTGGAGCAGTTGATCCGCGACATCTACGCGACGCCCAAGCCGATCATCGACAAGATCGGGAAGCTGATTCAGTAGGGGGGGCGACAGTCGGCAGTCGGCAGTCGGCAGTCGGCAGTAAGTGATTTTGAATCAGTGACTTACTGTCAAGGCCCATCTTACCGCCGGCCAAACTTTCCTTACTGCCGACTGCCTAATGCCGACTGCCTCTTACCGCACCAGTATATTTCGGAACTGCCAGGGGTCACTTTCGTCGATGTCCTCGGGGAAGAAGCCGGGGCGGTTCGCCAGCGGGGTCCAGTCCGTGTAGTAGCCCTTGACCGGGCCCAGATAGGGCGTCTGCACTTCGAGGCAGCGCTTGTAGTCCATCTCATCGGCCTCGACGATGCCAGCGTTCGGATTCTCCAGCGCCCAGACCATGCCCGCGAGCACGGCTGACGACACCTGAAGGCCCGTGGCGTTCTGATAGGGCGCGATCTCCCGGGTCTCTTCGACCGACAGCTGCGAACCATACCAATAGGCGTTCTTGCCGTGGCCGTAGACCAGCACGCCGAGTTCGTCGACGCCGCTGGCGATTTCCTTCTCGGTGAGGATGTGATGGGCTTCCTGCATCACGCCCGCGCGGCCAAACAGCTCGTGCAAGGACAGGACCGCGTCATCCGCCGGGTGATAGGCGTAATGGCAGGTGGGGCGATAGACGACCTTCTCGCCATCGCGCACGGTGTAGTAATCCGCGATCGAGATGGCCTCGTTATGAGTGACGAGGAAGCCATATTGCGGGCCGGGGGTCGGGCACCACGAGCGCACGCGCGTATTGGCGCCGGGCTGGTTGAGATAGATCGCCGCGCCGCAGCCCGCCTTGTGGGTTCCGGCATTGGCGGGCATCCACTTTTCATGGGTGCCCCAGCCCAGTTCCGCAGGCTGCATGCCTTCCGACAGGAAGCCCTCGACCGACCAGGTGTTGACGAAGACGTCGCGGGGCTTGGCGGACTTCGCCACCTGCGTATCGCGCTCGGCGATATGCACGCCCTTGACGCCAAGACGATGGGACAGGCTGGCCCAGCCCTCGCGGGTGGTGGGCTCGGACTCGTCATGGCCGAGTTCGCGGGCGATATTGACCAGAGCCTGCTTCACGAACCAGGACACCATGCCCGGATTGGCGCCGCAGGTGGAGACCGCCGTGGTTCCGCCGGGATTGCGACGGCGCGCCGCCAGCATGGTCTCGCGCAGGGCGTAGTTGGAGCGCTCGTCTGGACCCAGCGTGGTGTCGAAATAGAAGCCGGTCCAGGGCTCGACCACCGTGTCGATGTAAAGGGCGCCCAGCTCGCGGGCCAATTCCATCAGCGCCACCGAGGAGGTGTCGACCGAAAGGTTGACGCAGAAGCCCTGGCCCGCGCCATTGGTCAGCAGCGGGGTGAGCAGCTCGCGGTAATTGTCCCTGGTCACCGACGCCTTCACGTAGCGGACGCCGCGCTCGTCGAGCAGGGCGCGGTCGCGGTCATCGGGATCGATGACGACGACGCGGCTGCGGTCGAAGTTGAAGTGCCGTTCGATGAGCGGCAGGGTTCCCTTGCCGATCGAGCCGAAGCCGATCATCACGATGGGGCCTGTGATGGTCCCGTGGATGGGCCAGTTGGTCATGCATAGTCTCCAAACAAAGCGGGGTCCGATGGACGGACCCCGGGAAAGTCGCCGCGTTTCAAGCAAGCGCGGCAGATGAGGTCAAGCTTCGATCACGCCGCCCGGACGATCCGCCTGCGCTCCATGACGCCATCGGCGATCACCATGCCCTTGGCATGGGCGAGGGCGCCGGGAGCGAGTTCGAGCCCCAGGAAGCGGGCCGGGTCGTACCAGCCCGGCAGATCGAGGCCCTGAACAGGGGCGCGGGCGAAGCCGAAGCGCTTGTAATAGGGCTCGTCGCCCACAAGGATGACGGCTTGATGACCGAGCGCCCTGGCCCGGTCGAGGCCCATGCGCATGAGCGCGCCGCCAAGACCAAGCGCGCGATGGCTATCCGCCACCGCCAGCGGCCCCAGCAACAGCGCCGACGCGCCGCCCGCCTCCAAATGCCAGAAACGCAAGGTCCCGACGAGGGAGTCGCCGTCCTTGGCCACGAGGGCGAGATCGCGCGCGGGCAGGCGCCCCTCGCGCAGACGCTCGCAGGTCTTTTCGAATCGGGCCGGGCCGAACGAGGCGTCGAGCAGGCGCTCGCGCGAAGCCACATCGCCCATGCGTTCATCGCGCAGGCTGACGTCGGCGTGCCGGAGGATCAGCGGAAACACGGGCGCGACGAAACGCGCAGCAGCCATCAAGGTCATGCAAGCCTCCTTCGGAGACGAGACGACCCTCGCACCCACAAGGGGCCGTTCGGGACAGGAGCGGATGAAGGCTCCCCGCATACCGACGCGCCGGGCGGGGAGTTTCGCTGCGGGAGATGAACCCGTCAGATCACGTAGGACTGCAAGGGCGGGAAGCCATTGAAGCCGACGGCCGAATAGGTGGTCGTATAGGCGCCCGTGCCCTCGATCAGCACCCTTGTTCCGATTTCCAGACTCACGGGAAGGAAATAGGGGTCCTTCTCGTAGAGCACGTCCACGGAATCGCAGGTGGGACCAGCCAGCACGCAGGCCTCGACCTCGTCCCCGTCGAACTCGGTGCGGATGGGATAGCGGATCATCTCGTCCATGGTCTCGGCGAGGCCATTGAACTTGCCGATGTCGAGATAGACCCACTTCACCGTATCGTCAGCCGACTTCTTGGAGATCAGCACCACCTCGGCCTCGATGACGCCGGCGTTGCCCACCATGCCGCGGCCCGGCTCGATGATCGTCTCGGGGATGCGGTTGCCGAAATGCTTGCGCAGGCTGCGAAAAATCGCCTGACCATAGGCGCGCACCGCAGGCACGTCCTTGAGATACTTCGTGGGGAAGCCGCCGCCCAGATTCACCATGGACAGGTGAATGCCGCGCTCGGCGAGATCCTTGAAGATCATGGCGGACGCCTTCAGCGCGCCGTCCCACATGCGCGGGTTGCGCTGCTGCGAGCCGACGTGAAAGGACACGCCATAGGCCTGAAGGCCAAGCTGATGAGCTCGATCCAGCACGGTGGTCGCCATCTCGGGCACGCAGCCGAACTTGCGCGACAGGGGCCATTCGGCGCCCGCGCCGTCGCACAGGATGCGGCAGAACACCTTCGAGCCGGGCGCCACGCGAGCGATCTTCTCGACCTCTTCGACGCAATCGACCGCAAAGAGACGGATGCCCAGCGCATAGGCGCGGGCGATGTCACGCTCTTTCTTGATCGTGTTGCCGAAGGAGACGCGGTCGGGCGAGCAGCCGGTGGCCAGCGCCTGCTGGATTTCGACCACGGAAGCCGTGTCGAAGCAGGAGCCAAGGCGGGCGAGCAGGTCGAGGACTTCCGGCGCGGGATTGGCCTTCACGGCGTAGAAGACGCGGGTGTCGGGCAGGGCCTGGGCGAAGGCGCTGTAATTGTCGCGCACGACTTCGAGGTCGAGGACCATGCATGGCCCTTCATCACGACCCTCTTCGCGGCGAACGCGCAGGAATTCTTGAATACGGTCAGTCATCGCGGCATCCCTTCGACGCGTGCGGCTTTAGCGCACGCATTCACAGTGGCTTCCTGGATGACGATGCATCGCCTGGCGCGCGGTGGAGACGCGACCATGGCAATTGAACCGCCAGCCGTGACCTTCAGCACTGCGCCGTCAAAAGCGTCAGAACTTCGGGTCGGTTGAAGCGCCGTGGACACTTTCCCCCGCAAGGCACGAGCCAGCGAGTTGAGTGGCCTTCGTTTGGATGGGATGAGCTCCCCTCCGCACGTGCGGCAAGATAGACAAGCCTCTTCGGTGAGTCGGCTTTGGAGGCCGACAGAGACGAAAAAGCCCGGTCCGTCGTTGCTTTAAGTCGCGTCCCCCGTTTGGCGGGGTTCTCCGGTTCGCTCCGGCTGCCGGTTTTTTCTGACGGTTAACCGGCCTCTTGTCCGGATCCCCGCCAACCGACACACGACCACAGGCACGTGCGATTTGGGCAAGCTGATCAATACTGCGATTCTCAGCGGACACAAGCGAAAATTTGCCCTTTCCGCCCCCTGTACCGAAAAAAACTTATTCGAGGCGGTGGTGTGGGGCTGGCGCCACGCTTGCCGACCCGCAGAAAGCCCGTTACCTCATCATAGGCGCTTCAGCCGCAGGGACTCTGCTTCATCCATGTTCCAGATCGACCGTCGCAAGCTCGTCGCGTCCCTGGCCCTCGCGGGCGCCTCGACTCTCGCCGGGCGGGCGAGCGCCCAGCAACAGCCTGCTGCACCCAGCGGGACGCCGGGTTTCAGTCATGAGGATGTGCTGCGACGGGCGCGCGAGCTGGCATCGGTTCCCCTGAGCCCCGCCCCCGCCCTGCCCGAGCCCCTGGCCAAACTCGACCCCCAGGCATGGCGCGACATCCGCTTCCGGCCGGAACGGTCGCTGCTGGCCAATAACAATGGCTCGTTCCGCCTTCAGACCTATCACCTTGGCGCCAATCACCGCCGTCCCGTGACCGTGAATGTGATCCGCGACGGCATCGCCACGCCCATGCCCTATGCCGCCAACCTCTTCGATTATGGCGCGACGAAATTCGAAAAACCCCTGCCGGTCAATCTGGGCTTTGCGGGCTTCCGGCTGACATACCCGCTCAACGACCCCCGCGCCTTCGAGGAGGCGATTTCCTTTCCAGGCGCGAGCGCCTTCCGCTTTCTGGGACGCGGCCAGCGGGCCGGCGTCTCGACCAGGGGGCTGGGCGTGAACGCGGGTGGAACCAATGAGGAGGCGCCATTCTTCCGGGAATTCTGGGTCGAGACCCCGGAGCCCGGCGCTGATCGCATCACCATCCATGCCCTGCTCGATGGCGAGAGCGCGACGGGCGCCTATCGCTTCGAACTGCGGCCGGGCATGGACACGATGCTTGAGGTCAATCTCACCCTTTTCCCTCGCAAGTCCGGGGCGAAGATCGGCATAGCGCCGCTCGCCTCCATGTTCCTCGCTGGCGAGACTGATCGACGCGCGGCGCCGGATTCGCGGGGCGAAGCGCATGATTCCGACGGCCTGCTGATCCATACGGGGGCGGGGGAATGGCTGTGGCGCCCGCTGCGCAACCCCGCCGCCGTGGAGGTCTCGGCCTTCATGGGCAAGGATGTGCTGGGCTTCGGCCTGATCCAGCGCGACCGCACCTTCGACCATTATCAGGATCTCGATCTCGCCTTCGAGCAACGCCCCAGCTACTGGGTGGAGCCCATCGGCGCCTGGGGCAAGGGCCATGTTGAACTGGTGGAGACGCCTGCGGGCGATGAGCCGTCCGACAATATCCTGGCCTCCTGGATCCCGGCGCTTTCGCCAGAACCCGGCAAGCCCTTTTCGCTGGCCTATCGCATCTGGTCGACCCTTGACATGGCGAAGCTCTCGCCGGCTGGGCGCGCCATCGGCGCCTGGCAGGCGCCAGCCAAGGCGCAAGGCGCGAAGGAACAGGCGCCGCCAAATGCCCGGCGCTTCCTCGTGGACTTCGCGGGCGGCGACCTGCCCTTCTTCCTCACAGAACCCAACTCCGTCGAGATGACCGCCACAGCCTCCAATGGTCGCGTGCTGCGGACCTTCGTCACGCCAAACCCACATACGAAGGGCTTCCGCGCGGGCCTCGATGTGCAGCTCGACCCCGGCCAGGCCACGGACCTGCGGGTGTTCCTGCGCAATGGTTCGCGGGCGCTGACGGAAACGTGGACCACGCCGTTCAAGGCCGAGTGATCGGTCTTGCGCGCCGCGCCGTAAGAAGCCAGAACCAGACATCAAAACCACACCGAGCGCCCGCATCGGCCGGAAGGAGCGTCGTGAAACATTTTCTCGCCATCTTGGGAACCACCCTCGCCCTTCTGGGCCAGATCGCCGCCACCCCCGCGCAGGCCGCCGACAAGGTGACCTTCGGCACCAACTGGCTCGCCGAAGCCGAACATGGCGGCTATTATCAGGCGGTGGCCGACGGCACCTACGCCAAGTATGGTCTTGAGGTGAAGATCCTGCCCGGCGGCCCCCAGGCCAATAATCGCCTGCTGCTGGCCGCAGGCCGCATCGACTTCTACATGGGCGCGAACATGATCCAGGCCTTCACGGCGCTGGAGCAGAATGTGCCGACCCTCGCCATCGCCGCGAGCTTCCAGAAAGATCCATTCATCTTCATGTCCCACCCCGGCGTGGGCCTCGACACATTCGCGGACCTGCCCAAGGCAACCGCCTTCGTGGGCAAGGACACGATGGTCTCCGCCTGGCAATGGCTGAAGCTGACCTATGGCTTCAAGGACGAGAAGGTGAAGCCCTATACCTTCAATCCCGCGCCCTTCATCGCCGACAGGAACTCCATCCAGCAGGGCTTCCTGACGTCCGAACCCTTCGAGGTGGAGCGGCAGGGCAGGTTCAAGCCGAATGTCTTCCTGCTGGCGGACCATGGCTACGACACCTATTCCACCACCATCGAAGTGCGCCGCGACACGATGGAGAAGAACCCCGACATGGTGCAGCGCTTCGTCGACGCATCCACTATCGGCTGGTACAATTATCTTTATGGCGACAACGCCGCCGCCAACACCGCCATCAAGAAAGACAATCCCGACATCGCCGACGACCAGATCGCCTTCTCCATCGCGAAGATGAAGGAATATGGCATCGTGGATTCCGGCGACACGCTGACCCTTGGGATCGGCGCCATGACCGACGCACGCATCAAGAGCTTCTTCGACAAGATGGCGAAGGCGGGCGTGGTCAAGGCGGATCTCGATTACAAGAAATCCTACGACCTGCGCTTCGTGAACAAGGGCGTCGGCCTGTCGCTGCGTCCGAAGAACTGACCGGGCATGGCGCACATGCTGAGCCTGCGCGGCGTCGACAAGGTCTTCGCCACAGGCGCGCAGGCGCTGGGCGGCCTTGACCTTGAGGTGCGCGAGGGCGAATTCCTGAGCCTGCTGGGGCCTTCTGGCTGCGGCAAGTCCACTGCCCTGCGCATGATCGCGGGCCTCTCGGCGCCCACGCGCGGCGCCATCGAATGGCGCGCGGGTCGGCCAGAGATCGGCTTTGTGTTTCAGGACGCGGTGCTGATGCCCTGGGCCACTGTCTTCGACAATGTCTGGCTGCCCCTGCGGCTGAACGGCGCCTCGCGGGCGCAGTCGGCTGCGAAGATCGAGGCGGCGCTGGAGCTTGTGGGCCTGCATGGTTTCGCGAAAGCCTATCCGCGCGAATTGTCCGGCGGCATGAAGATGCGCGTCTCCATCGCCCGCGCCCTGGTGCTGCGCCCCGCCCTGCTGCTGATGGACGAGCCCTTCGCCGCGCTGGACGAGATCACGCGCCTCAAGCTCAACAACGACCTCTTGCGCCTGAAGCAGGAGCTGGGCGCGACCGTCATCTTCGTGACCCATTCGGTGTTCGAAAGCGTCTATCTGTCGAGCCGCATCGCGGTCTTCAGCGCAAGACCCGGGCGCGTGGCGGCTGACATCGAAGTGGCGGCGCCGCTGGCGCGCGACGACGCCTTCCGCCTGAGTCCGCTTTATGCGCAAGCTTGCAAACAGGCCTCCGACGCCCTGCACAAAGCCATGGGAGAGGCCTGAGATGCGCCGCTCTTTCGCCGATTATGCGCTGCCCCTCATCGTCTTCCTCGCCATGCTCGGCCTGTGGGAGGCGCTGGTGCGCATCAACGACATTCCGCCCTATGTGCTGCCCGCGCCCTCGCTGATCGGCGCGACGCTGGTGAAGGATTGGGGCACCCTGTCTGGCTCGCTGCTGGTGACCCTGCAAATCACCTTCGAGGCGCTGCTGGCCGCCACCATCGGCGGGGTGGGACTGGCGATCCTGTTTGCGCGTTCGCGCTGGATCGAGCGCTCCTTCTTCCCCTTCGCGGTTGTGTTGCAGGTGACGCCCATCGTCGCCATCGCGCCGCTGCTGCTCGTCTATCTCGACGCCAACACCGCCGTGCTGGTCTGCGCCTTTCTCGTCGCCTTCTTCCCCATCCTGTCCAACATGGCGCTGGGGCTGGCCTCGGCGGACCACAATCTGATCGACCTGTTCGAGCTCTACAAAGCCTCGCGCTGGAAGCAGTTGATCCTGCTGCGCCTGCCCGCCGCCCTGCCCTATTTTCTGGGCGGGCTGCGCATCGCGGGCGGGCTCGCCTTGATCGGCGCCATCGTGGCGGAGATTGCGGCGGGCTCTGCGGGACAGGGCGCGGGGCTGGCCTATCGCATCGTGGAGGCGGGCTACCGGCTCAACATTCCCCGCATGTTCGCAGCATTGGTGCTGATCTCGGCGAGCGGCATCCTGATCTATCTGGTCTTCACGCTTCTATCGTGGGCGCTGCTGTCGCGCTGGCACGACAGCGCGCGGGAGCGGGGGCACTAGCTCACAAGGCCAAGCGCACCACAGCGCCCAGCCCCGCCATGGCGAGCACCACCTGCACAAGCCCCCAATGCAGCCGCATGACCAGCACGAAGGCCAGCGCCGAGAGCAGCGCGGCCTTCCAGTCGAAACTTGCGGGATCGACATTGGGCCAGCGCAGCGGGCCAAGAGCGCCCCAGCCGCTTTCGCCAAACAGCAGATGCAGGCCGAACCAGGCGGCGAGATAGGACATCACCCCCACCACCACAGCCGTGATGGCTGACAGCGCCGCCGCCAGCCGCTTGTTGGCGCGCAATTGCTCCATATGCGGCGCCCCTGCGAAAATCCACAGGAACGAGGGGGCGAAGGTCGCCCAGGTCGTCATCAGCGCGCCCAGCGCCGCCGCCACAGGGGCCGAGAAGGGGGCGGCGTCGCGCCAGGCCGCCAGAAAGCCCACATGCTGGGTGACCAGAATGGTCGGGCCGGGCGTCGTTTCCGCAAGCCCCAGCCCATCGGCCATTTCGGCGGCGCTGAGCCAGCCCTTCACGCTCACCGCGTCCTGCGCCAGCCAGGCCAGCAGCGCATAGGCGCCGCCAAAGGAGAGCATGGCGAGCTTGCCGAAGAAGACCCCCAGCGTGGTGATGATATGGTTCGGTCCCAGCGTCAGCGCCGCGAAGACCACCGGCGCCCACCAGACCCCGATCCAGATGACGATGGCGCGCAGGGTCTCGGCCCAGCGCCCCTCGCGCGCGGGCTCCGCCGGCACAGGCGCGCCGACGCCGAAGACGCCGGGCGCATGGGGCTGGGCGAGATAGCCGATGAGCCCAGCGCCCACCACCACCAGCGGAAAGGGCGCGTCGAGAAACATCAACAGACAGAAGGCCAACCCCGCTATGGCCACGAAGACCCAGTGCTTGAACGCTCGTTTGGCGATGCGCGCAATGGCGTGGAACACCACCGCCAGCACAGCCGTCTTGATGCCGAAAAAGAGCCCGGCGACAACAGGCAGATCATGGCCGTAGGCATAGAGGAAGCTCAGACCCAGCATGATGGCCGCGCCGGGCACGACGAACATCAGCCCCGCGAAGAGCCCGCCGCGCACCCCATGCAGCAGCCAGCCGATATAGGTGGCGAGTTGCTGGGCCTCGGGGCCGGGCAGCAGGGTGCAATAGTTCAGCGCGTGCAGGAAGCGCGGCTCGTCGATCCATTTGCGATCATCGACCAGCACCCGGTGCATCAAGGCGATCTGCCCCGCCGCGCCCCCGAAGGAGGTGAGGCCGATGAGTGTCCAGACGCGGGCGGCCTCGCCGAACGACACCTGCTGCGGGGTCGATATGTCCTGATCATTCGTCATGCGCTGCGGCCCCCGGTCGAGGCCGAAGCCTTGGACAAGGGGGCGCGCGCTGTCAAATCGCCGATTTCGCGGGGCGCCGCCTTGACCGCGCCCGCGCAAAGCGGCATCCGATTAGGAGCAAATGTCGGGAGATCGACCATGGACCAGACCAGCCCGCCCTCACGGCGCAGCTTCCTCAACGGCGCCGCCGCCCTGACCCTGGGCGCCAGCCTGCCCCTGCCCGCCTTCGCTCAGGCCTGGCCGAGCAAGCCCGTGCGCATTCTCGTGCCCTTCGGCGCGGGCGGCATCGCCGACATCACCGTGCGCATCGTGGCCGAGCGGCTCGGCGACAAGCTGGGCCAGCGCTTCGTGATCGAGAACCAGCCCGGCCCCGGCGGCATCAATGCGGCGCGCTCCGCCATCCAGGGCGGCGCCGATGGCTACAGCCTCGCGCTCTTCTCCAATGGCACAGCCGTGGCTTCGGGCCTGTTCAAGACCCTTCGCTATGATCCGGTGAAGGAATTCGCCCCCGTCTCGGCGCTGGGCTATTTCGATTTCGTCTTCGCCACCGGCGGCGAGAGCCGCTTCAAGACCATGGGCGAGTTGCTGGCCGAGGCCCGCGCCAAGCCGGGCGTGCTCAACATCGGCACCATCGCCACCGGCAGCACCCAGAACCTCTCGGGCGAATTGTTCAAGACCAGCGCCAATATCGACGCGCGCATCGTGCCCTATCGCACCACGCCGGATGTGATCCTGGCGGCCATGCGCGGCGATGTGGACCTGATCGTCGATTCCTACGCCTCCATGAAATCCAATCTGGAGGACGGCAAGCTGCGCGCGCTGGGCACCTCGGGCATCGCCCGTTCCGTGTCCCTGCCCAATGCGCCCACCGTCGCCGAAGGCGGCGTGCCGGGCTTTGACGTGACCTCGTGGAACGCGATCTTCGCGCCCGCAGGCACGCCCCAGCCGATCATCGACACGCTGAACAAGGCAATTGTGGAGGTTCTCGCGCTTCCCGACACGAAAAAGCTCCTGCTTGACCTCGGCATCGAGGCCAGGGGCTCGACGCCTGCGGAACTGGGTGACAAGCTGCAAGCAGATATCGTGAAATGGACGGGGATCATCGACAAGTCCGGCATCGAGAAGCAGTGAAGGGTTGAGTGACGACAAGGGAGGCGCGCATGGCGCAGGTCGATTTGCTGATGCCGGTTCCCCTTCCGCCGCTCGTGCAGGAGGGGCTGGCGAAAAGCTTCCGCCTGATCAGGCTCTGGCGGGAGCCCGATCAGGAGGCGACGCTCGCCGCCGTGGGGCCCGGCCTGCGCTTCATCGCCACCGGCGTGCCGATTTTGGCCGAGGGCGTCTCCCGCCCCATCGACGCCGCCTTTCTGGCGCGGTTCCCCAGGCTCGAACTCGTCGCCAATCTGGGCGTGGGCTATGACAACATCGATGTCGGCGCCTGCGCGGCGCAGGGCGTGATCGTCACCAATACGCCAGACGTCCTGACCGAAGAGACCGCCGACACGGCCTTCGGCCTGCTGCTCTGCGCCATCAGGCAGTTTCCGCAAGCCGACCGCTATCTGCGCGCGGGCAAATGGCTGGAGGCGGGCTTTCCCCTCACCGCCAGCCTGCGTGATCGCACCATGGGCATCGTGGGGCTGGGCCGCATCGGGCGGGCCATCGCGCGCCGGGGCGAGGCCTTCGGGCTGAAGATCGCCTATCACGGGCGCAAGCCGCAGGCGGACGCGCCCTGGCCCTATTACGAGCGGCTGGAGGACATGGCGCGGGCTTGCGACATTCTCATGGTCGCCATCCCCGGCGGTCCCTCAACGCGCAACCTCATCGACGCGTCCATTCTGGACGCGCTCGGCCCGCAAGGGGTGCTGATCAACATCGCGCGCGGCACGGTGGTGGACGAGCCCGCCCTCATCGACGCCCTGCGCGAGGGGCGCATCCTGACCGCCGGCCTCGACGTCTTCGCGGGGGAGCCGCAGGTTCCCGCCGAACTCATCGCCATGGACCATGTGGTGCTCCTGCCTCATGTGGGCTCGGCCAGCCACGCCACCCGCGACGCCATGAGCGCGCTGGTGGTGGACAATGCGCTTTCCTTTGCGGCGGGGCGCGGGCCGCTCACCCCGATCGCGGAAACGCCTTGGCTTGGGCGCGCGGAGGCTGCACATTGAGCAAAGGTTCAGATGATCGATTCTCGGGCGTGACGATCACGGGGAGGGAAGCTCACATGGACGCCAGAAATTATAAATCGCCTCGTTTCGCGCTGGCGGGTCTGCTTCTCACGCTGGCCGCCCAGGCGAGCAGCGCTCAGGGTTTGCAGCCGACGCCCGGCATCATCACGCGGGAGCTGCCCGGGCCAGCGACGACCACGGCGCCGGCAAAACCTACCCCTGTCACGGAGAAGCCTCTGACTGCGGCCGAAAAGACTGCGCCAGCGCCAGTAGCGGGCGCGGCGGCGCGTCCCAATGACGTCGCGGGCCGCTACATCATCCTGCGCGAAGGCGGCAAGGATGTGGGCTGCATGCTGACCCTCGACGACAAGGCGCGCGCCTCGAACGGGGATCTGAAGGCCCAGCTCGCCCCGGCCTGCCGCGATCAGGGCATCGTCGTCTTCGACCCCGTGGCCTGGCGCGTGGAGCGCGGTCGTCTAGTGCTGACCGCCCGCAAGGGCCATGCGGCGACCTTCGACCGGCAAGGCGACGGCGCCTGGTGGAAGGACCCATCCGAAGGCGGAAAGCCGCTGGGCGTGAAGAAAATCTAGCAGCCCCGTCTCGCGCCCAAAAGCGCGGCGGGCTGCGGCTCAATCCGGCAGCGGACTCACATGGGCGGCGGCGATGCGCCAGCCCTCCGCCGTGCGCGCCCAGACCTGCGACTGGCGATTGGCGACGCCCGCCGTATCGCGAAAGATGGCGTTGGTGGATCCGAAGTCACGCCCGAAGGTGATCACCGCCAGGCTCTCCAGCGCGCGCGGTGCGCCGGGCTTCCACACGCCCGTGCGGAAATTGGCGATCTGGTCATAGCCGAACAGATGCTCGCGCGGACCGAAGCGCACGGTGAGCGGCGAGTTCCAGAAGAAACTGTTCAGGACGGCGCTGTCGCCGGTTTCAATCGCCTGATTGTAGCGTGTGAAGGCGTCCGTCACTTCCGCCACGATTTCGGGAATGTTGACGTCGTCGATCATGAAAGTCTCCGCGAGATCAGGGCTTTTCAGCCTGTTTGAAACCATAGGTTTGCGCAAAGCGCGAGGCCAGATAATCGCCGACCGTGATGGGCGCATAACGCGGGGCCTCGCCGGGTGCAACGCAACCGGGAATCGCCACCACCATGGCGTCGGCGTTGGCGTCGAGGAAAAACGCGATGGAATAGCGATCACGCCCCAACGGATTGGTGACCCGGTGTGGCGTCGAGCGATAGACGTCATTCGTCCAGCGCATCAGGCAATCGCCGATGTTGCAGATGAAGGCGCCCGCCAGGGGCGGCGCGGCGATCCAGGCGCCGTCGCGCCGCTGCACTTCGAGCCCGCCCGCATCATCGGTGAGCAGGAGCGTGAGATTGCCATAGTCCGTATGCGCGCCCGCGCCAAAGGCGCCGTCGGGGCGCGCGCAGGCTGGCGGATAATACAGCAGCCGCAAGGTCGCCAAGGGCCGGTCGAGCCGCGCGTCAAAATAGTCTTCCGCCAGCCCGAGGTCGCGGGCGATGGGACGGTGCAGATCTGCGCCAAGGCGCAGCTGACGGCTGAAATAATCCGCCATCACCGCGTCAAAACCGGGCAATTGGGGACATAAAGGAGAGCGCGCATGATCATGCGCCTCGATGCGGATGTTGAACGCCTCCTTGTCATCCACATTGTGGCCCGGATCGAGCGCTTCCGTGCGCAGGCCCACATAGCCCTGATTGCCGCTCGCCGCCGATATTTTCAGCGCGTCCTTATCCGCCTGAGGCAGCGCGAAAAAGGCGCGGGCCTGCGCCATGACGCCGTCGAGCGCCTCTTGCGGGACGCCATGCGCGCGCACATAAAAGAAACCGACCTCGCGACACGCATGCGCGATCTCGACCGTTATCCGCGCAAGCGCTGCGGGCTCGCGCGCCGCAAGGCCGCCAAGATCAATGACAAGAATATCGCTCATGAACCTGACCCGATGACGAAAGCTGACGCGACCTCGTGCTGATTTATAATTTATGGCACGAGACTTGATTGCCGTCATCACGACCTTGCGTCGCAATGACGAGATTTTTTAAAAAGAGGCGCATCATGACCACGGTTGCAGGACTGACGATTCTGGGCGACGACATGGACGCCTCCGCGCAATCCATAGACATATCCGAAGGCGTCATTGCAAACATATCGCCAACGCCCGGCGCACTCTCGCGCCGTTTGCTCGCCATGCCCGCCATGGTCAACGCCCATGATCACGCGCGACCGCTCTCGCCAACCTCCTTCGGCGCCGCAGGAAAGCCGCTTGAAACCTGGATCCTGCGCCTGGCCGCCATGCCCTCCACCGATCCTTATCTCGTCGCAGCCGCAGCCCTTGGCCGCGCCGCGCAATCGGGCTGCGCCTCCATCATGGCCCATGTGACGCGGCTTTATGGACCAATGTCCGTTACTGATGAGGCCAGCGCCTATGCGCGCGCCGCAAACGACATCGGCGCCCGCGTGACCTTCGCCTTTTTCATGCGCGACCGGAACCCGCTAGTTTATGGCGATGAGCACAATGTGCTCGACAAGTTGCCGAGCGAAGCGCGCCATGAAATCGAGTCGATCTTCTCTTCGCCCATGCCGGGCATCCGCGAACAGATCGAGCGCGTCGAGGCGCTGGCCGCCGCCAACGAAGGCCCGCTGTTCAATGTGCAATATGGACCCAGCGGCGTGCAGTGGTGTTCGGACGCCATGCTGGAAGCCATAGCGGACTCTTCGGCGCGTACGGGACGGCGCGTGCATATGCATCTGCTGGAGACGCCCTATCAACGGGCATGGGCCGACAAGGCCTATCCGCAGGGCGTGGTGCGCCATCTGCGCGATGTGGGCCTGCTGTCGCCGCGCCTGGCGCTGGCCCATTGCGTCCACGCGCGGCCAGATGAGCTGGAGATGATTGCGGAGGCTGGAGCCACCATCGTCACCAACGCAAGTTCAAATCTGCATCTGCGCTCGGGCATAGCGCCCATCGCGCAGGCCATCAAACGCGGCTGCCGCGTGGCCATGGGCGTCGACGCATCAGCATTCGACGAGGACGACGACGCCCTGCGCGAAATGCGGCTCGGGCATTTCCTGCATGGGGGCTGGGGCTTTGATGAAAACATCTCGCGCGAGGATTTCCTGCGCATGATCGTCTCCAACGGACGCTTCGCCAATGGCGCGCCAGGGTCAGGCGCGCTGGCTGTGGGCGAGGCGGCGGATATGCTCGTGCTCGATCTCGACCGGCTCGACCGCGATTCCATCATGCCGGTGGAGCCGCTCGATCTTCTCTTCGCGCGCGCCAATCAATCCCATGTGGCGAAGCTTTTTGTGGCGGGACGACAGGTGATGGAGGATGGCAAGCTGCTGGGCGTCGATCTCGACGCCATCCACGCCGAATTGCGCGGACGGCTGCGTGCGGGCATGTCCACGCGCGCGCGGTTCCTGTCGGCATGGTCGCATCTCGAGCCCGCCGTCGCCGCCTTTTATCGCAGCGCCGGCGGTTGTTGTTAAGTTGCGACCGGCGCCAGCGCGACGCCCTTGATCGCCAGATCTTGGGCGACGCGCAAGGCTATATCCTCGCGCCATGGCGCGCAGATGATCTGCACGCCCAGCGGCAAACGCTCGCCATTGGTCCAGGTGGGAACGGTGACGACCGGCAGGCCGATGAAGGAGATGGGTTGCGTGAAGACGCCCATGTTGGGCCGCACCGCCATCTCCACGCCATCGATGATCACGGTCTTCTGCCCGATGCGCGGCGCGCGGCAGGGCGTGGCGGGGGCGACGATGACATCGACCTCGTCAAACAGCTTCACCACCGCGTCATGAAACCAGCGACGGAACTTCTGCGCCTGCACCACCCAGGCGCCGGGAACCATGGCGCCGGCGAACAGACGGTCGCGCACATCAAGGTCAAAATCCGCGGCGCGCATGCGCAACCGATCCAGATGCAGGCTCGCGCCTTCCGCCATCGTGATGAGATAGGCCGCCGCGCGGGCGCGATGGGCTTCGGGCAATTCGACGCTCTGCTCGGCGCCCAGAGCATGGGCGACCATATCGACCACTGCGAACACATCCGAATCCGCGCCGCGCGCGAAATAGCCGCCAGCGCGCGCGATGCGCAGGCTCTTTAATCCCTCGCCCAACACAGGCGCCACCGCCTGAGCAGCGCGCTTCGCCTGCATGGGATCGCGCGCATCCTCGCCCTGCATCGCGTCATAAGCCAGCGCCAGATCGCGCGGCGAGCGACCCATGGGGCCGAGGTGATCGAAGCTCGACACGAAGGGAAATGTGCCTGCGCGCGACAGGCGCCCATAAGTGGGCTTCAACCCGAATAGTCCGCAGAAAGACGAGGGCACGCGAATGGAGCCGTTGGTGTCGGAGCCCAGCGTCAGATGCACAAGCCCCGCCGCAGCGGCGGCGCCCGAACCACCCGACGAGCCGCCCGTCATATGCGCGGGATCATGCGGGTTGCGCGAGGGGCCATAATGGGCGTTCTCGCCGGTGAAGTCGTAGGCATATTCGCCCATGTTCAGCGCGCCCATCAAAATCGCGCCCTGCGATTCAAGCTGCGTGATGAGGCTCGAGTCCGCCTTTGCGGGCGCATGATCGCGGTTGATGCGCGAGCCCGCGAGCGTGATCTCGCCCGCGATATCGTAGAGATTCTTCACGGCGAAGACGGCGCCCGCCAGCGAACCGCAATCTTCGCCCCGACCATGGCGCGCATCAAGCAAAGCCGCCTGCGCGCGCGCACGCTCCGCCGTGACGCAAGTGAAGGCGCCGAGCGCGGGATCGTGGGACGCGATGCGCGCCAGCGACGCCTCGACCATTTGCGCAGCAGTGAAGGCGCCAGCCTTGAAGCCTGCGACCGCTTCGACTGCCGTGGAGGTGGGGGACGGCGCTCTCATGGCGTAAAAACCGGCGCGACGTCCTGCTCGTCGCCAAGCGGGAAATCCATGACCAGCGGCGCCATGCGATAGGCCACTGCAAGATGCTCGACCACGACCGAAAAACC
>Ga0209829_10001051_pt1 | contig 23380 bp, 19 predicted proteins | sample C_140205_EF_Meta_FD_187311 | JGI IMG/M metagenome (GOLD analysis project Ga0209829, IMG submission 187311) | Freshwater microbial communities from Lake Croche, Canada to study carbon cycling - C_140205_EF_MetaG (SPAdes) (version 2) | ecosystem: Environmental > Aquatic > Freshwater > Lake...
GTGTCTCCAGGAAAGAGGTTGGGCGGTTGAATCATAACACAAATTAAGTACTTTTGCAGCAATGAACACGCCAAAAAGATATTTGATTACCGCTGCCCTGCCTTATGCCAATGGTTTAAAGCATATTGGTCATTTAGCAGGTGCTTACTTACCAGCGGATATCTATGTACGATATTTGAAAGCTCAAAATAGAGATGTTGTTTTTGTATGCGGAAGTGACGAACATGGCACTGCCATTCCCATTCAAGCTACCAAGGAAGGGACCACTGCGCAAGCCATTATTGATAAGTACCATCCCATCATTGAGCAAAATTTTAAGGACTTAGGAATTGAATTTGATATTTACCATCGCACAAGCGATGCTTTACACCATGAAACTGCTAGTGCCTTTTTTAAAGATCTAGAAGCAAAAGGAGATTTAGAAACTAAAACCTCTTTGCAATATTTTGACGAAGCAGCCAATCAATTTTTAGCAGACAGGTATATTAAAGGGACCTGCCCCAACTGTGGACATAATGAAGCTTATGGTGACCAATGTGAAAAGTGTGGTAAAAGCTTAAGCCCCGAAGAATTAATTAATCCAGTGAGTACCTTAAGTGGAAATTCACCGATTAAAAAAGAAACAACGCATTGGTATTTGCCTTTAAATAAACATGAAGATTTTTTACGCGATTGGATTTTAAAAACACATGCCAATGATTGGCGAGCGGCAGTTGTAGGCCAATGTAAAAGTTGGATTGAAGGTGGATTGCAAGCAAGGGCAGTGACTCGTGACCTAGACTGGGGTGTGAAAGTACCCGTTGCGGGTGGTGATGGAAAAGTATTATATGTTTGGTTTGATGCTCCCATTGGATACATTAGTGCAACAAAACAATGGGCATTGAATAATGGAAGGGATTGGTCACCCTATTGGAATGATTCCGAAACCAAATTGGTGCATTTTATTGGCAAAGACAATATTGTTTTTCATTGTATAATTTTTCCTATCATGTTAAAATTGCATGGTCATATTTTACCAGAAAATGTGCCTGCAAATGAATTCATGAATTTAGAAGGCGATAAAATGAGTACTTCCAAAGGTTGGAGTATTGAGATGGACGATTATATTAACCATTGGATTAAAAAAGAAAATGGGGGTACTGGATTAGCTGATAGTTTGCGCTTTTATTTAACTGCTATTGCACCAGAATCCAAGGACAGCGAATTTACTTGGAAAGGATTTCAAGAATCGGTGAATGGTGAATTAGTAAGCATTTTTGCCAATTTTGTTAACAGAACATGGGTATTGATGCATAAATTATGCAATGGGAAAGTACCTAAAATACATACTGAATTTTTAGATGCGGAAGATGAGTCTATTTTACAAAGTGTGAAAGACAGTAAAGAAAAAATAACTGAGCTACTTGAGTTATATAAATTTAGAGAAGCTCAATTTGAAGTGATTAACCTAGCGCGAATAGGCAATCAGTACATGCAGAAAAAAGAACCCTGGATTTTAGCTAAAAGTATTGATACCGATCCAACGGCACAAGCAAAAATTGACAATTGCATGCACGCTTGTTTACAGTTGTGTGCCAACTTAGCCATTTTAGTAAATCCTTTTTTACCTTTTACAGCAAAAAAAATGTGCTACTTGATGAAGGTGGTCGATAAAATGCTGGCTTGGGAAAATGCGGGTAATTTTAATTTATTAAAAGTGGGTTATACCTTACGCGCCCCTGAATTATTATTTAGAAAAATTGAAGATGAGGAAATTGAAGCAGAATTAACGCAGTTGCGCAGCAACCTAACTCAGAAAAAAAATACGATGGATACAAACACAACACCCGACGCAAACATTACGGCCGACGGTAACGCAAAAGCTTTAAAACCTGAGATCGTTTTTGACGACTTTGGTAAAGTTGATTTACGCGTAGGCACCATTTTGGAAGCCAAAAAAGTAGAAAAAGCAGATAAGCTTTTACAACTTGAAGTGGACCTTGGTTTTGAAAAGAGAACCATCTTATCTGGCATTGCAATGCATTTTAATCCTGAGGAACTGATAGGAAAGCAAGTAGTGGTGGTGGCTAATTTAGCGCCCCGTAAAATGCGTGGTATTGAAAGCAAGGGAATGATTTTATTGGCCGAAGACGCCAATGGAAAATTATATTTTGTACAACCTCAAGATGCTATTGCAGCAGGCAGCACCATCAGCTAAGCATTAATCATATTTATAAAAAAGGTCCTCTCGATATTTCGGGAGGACCTTTTTTTATTTGTAGCATTAACTATGAATAGCTAATACATTCTTTTAATTCTTTTTCGGTATAAGCCAAACCATGATGTTTTAAAACATCATCTGGCACGCCGTTCCATTGGTTAGGTACATTACCCATATAACCTAAATCCTTTACGCCAATTTCAGAAGTGTAAAAACCAGTGGTGACAAGATCGCGCATTTTATTAAAAAAGCTAACCCCTTGTGCTACTTCTGGTTTTGCTTTATTTGGATAAGCAATTTCATCAACGATACTTAATTGTTGTGCTTTAGTACATTCGATAAATGCTTTTTCATGTTGCTTATAACAATGTAAGTCTAACCATCTTAAACCACCACGAACGGGCACTTGATGATCAGGCATATCCTTTACAATAAATTCAATAAAAGCTGGCACTTTTGCATCTGACGCCGATCCACTGACTGCGTCCTTTGGCATAATAATATCCCCAAGTACAGTGATGGTGGCCATTTCATGAGCATCAAAAAAAGTAGGTGCCGCATTGACCTTTACGAGGTAATCTTTTTCCTCCTGCATACGATCGTCCATATTCACTTCGGCAACAGTGGTATTGGTATTTTTACAAGCTTCTATTAAAACAGTTGCTGAAACTGTTCCTACGAGCATTGCTTTGATGGATTTTCTTCTGTCCATAGTATTTAATTTTATTTTTTCTAGTACAACATTTTTAAATGATGTCTTAGATATTATGTTTTTGAAGTTGATCTAATATATACTCTGATGTACGCATTGATAATGCTAAAATTGTCCATGTAATGTTTTTATCTGCCTGTGAAGTAAAAACAGAACCATCTACACAGAATAAATTTTTACAATCATGTGCTTGTCCAAATGCATTTAATGCAGATGTTTTTTTATCCGAGCCCATACGCACTGTTCCTGCTTCATGAATAATATTGCCTGGATTAGATAAACCATATTTGTTACTTGCATCATCTTGATCTCCCCAAGTAATCACGGCACCCATTTCATGCATAATTTCACGGAAGGTTTCCTTCATATGCTTTGCTTGCTGTACTTCATATTCTGAATTTTTGCAATCAAATTTTAAAACAGGAATACCGTATTTATCAACTACATCTGGATCAATTTTACAATGGTTTTCGAATCTTGGTACCGCTTCTCCACGACCACCCATTCCTACACTAGCGCCATAAAAAAAGCGTACATCTTCTTTTAATGATTCTCCATATCCTCCCGCTTCCTTGGTTCTACCATTCACTTGAAACTTACCGTTCAATCCTTGCTGACCCATACCAAAACCATATCCAGGTTGACTCATACCACCCCAATATTCAATATGGTATCCGCGTGGGAAATTTAATTTTTTATTATCTAACCACCATGGTGTATACACATGCATACCACCAACTCCATCTTCGTTATAACGCTTGCGGCCAAATAAACTTGGAATTACACCCCCTAATGCAGCACCGGTTGAATCATGTAAATAATGTCCTACTACACCCGAGCTATTGGCTAATCCATTTGGATGTTTAGAGGATTTTGAATTCAATAACAAACGAGCGGTTTCGCAAGTACTTGCTCCTAATACGACCACTTTTGCATTGATTTGATATTCTTGTCTATCCATTTTATTTACATAGGATACGCCTACAGCCTTACCCTCTCTGTCTGTAATAACTTCACGCGCCATGGCGCCCGTAATTAAATCTACATTACCAGTTAATAAAGCAGGTCGCACTAATACTGAAGAAGATGAAAAATCGCCATAAACTTTACAAGAACGATTACATTGACCGCAATAAAAACAAACCCCGCGATCATCATTTATTTTTTTGGTAAGAATAGACAAACGAGAAGGAATCACTGGAATGTTAATTCCAGTAGCCGCTTTCTTAAACATCAATTCATGCAACCTTGGTTTAGGAGGAGGTAAAAAGATGCCATCTGGATCATTTGCTAATCCTTCGTTGGTACCATATACGCCAATTAATTTATCAATTTTATCATAATACGGTTTGATGTCCTCGTATCCTATTGGCCAATCATCTCCTAGGCCATCAATACTTTTTCTTTTAAAATCACGCGGTCCAAAACGAAGTGAAATACGACCCCAATGATTGGTACGACCCCCAACCATTCTAGCTCTCCACCACTCAAATTTATCGCTTCCTGGTGTTTGAGTATAAGGCTCTCCATCTATTTCCCAACCCCAATAGGATGCATCAAAATCGCCAAAGGGGCGCATCTTTGTACTTGCTCCACGACGAGGAGAATCCCATGGATTTTTTAATTGCGCAGAATTTTTTGCAGGATCAAATTCAGGACCTGCTTCCAACAAACAAACTTTGAGTCCTGCTTTGGATAAAACATAGGCTGCCATTCCACCACCAGCACCTGATCCGACAATTACAGCGTCATAATTTTTAGAGGCTATTTTTACTTGAAAATTGGACATAAGGCAATCGTTTTTGCTATATAAATTAAAGAATGAATTTAAAGAAAAAACGGGAGTAAAAACAAAAAAAAGGATGGAAATAAAAATCCCCACCCGTTAACAGGTGGGGATTAAAAATCATATGAAACTTAATTAAGAACAGCCCATGCTTGTTCCGCAGTTTAAACATTTATAACAAGTTCCACTTCTGATGGTAATATGTCCGCAAGTGCTACAAGCAGGCGCATCGCTTTGCATGCTTTTCGCCGCTGCAGTTACATTGTCCATTGAACCACCTTCGTTAACGGCTACAGCTACATTGGCTTTCGCTACTGGAGCTGCCGTAGGTGCTGTAACGCGAATGCTACTAAGTTCAGGCTTTCCCACTAATGTAATATCGCCCTCCTCGCCTAAATTTTCAACTGAAGGTTTATCTAATACATGCACCAAATCCGTACGGCCTAAATATTCATACGCTAAAGCACGGAATATAAAGTCAACGATCGAAGTAGTTGTTTTGATATTTGGATGGTCTACCATGCCTGATGGTTCAAACTTAGTAAACACAAATTTTTCAACAAACTCTTCTAAAGGAACACCATACTGTAAGCCAACTGAAATAGAGATTGCAAAGCAGTTCATCAAACTACGAAGGGTTGAACCTTCTTTAGCTAAGTCAATAAATATTTCACCTAAAGTGTTATCATTATACTCACCTGTTCTTAAAAATAAAACTTGACCACCGATTCTTGCTTTTTGTGTAAAGCCTCTGCGTTTTGCTGGCAATGATTTGCGTTCAACAATACGAGACAATTGACGTTTAAACTTAGTATCTGTTGAAGCAGACATTCTTTTTTGAACCTCTTCTAATAACTCATCTACATTAAGCTTGCTCAAGTCTACTAATTGAGAACCGCCTTCTGCACTTAGTTCTTCTTCAACCGAAGTGTCTGTTTTTTTCTTCTTATCAGATTTTGTACTTAATGGTTGGCTTAATTTTGAACCATCACGATATATAGCATTCGCTTTTAATCCTAATGTCCAACTCATCAAATAGCTATCTGCAATTTCTTCAACTGTAGCTTCGTTTGGAAGATTGATTGTTTTAGAAATCGCACCAGATAAGAAGGGTTGACAAGCAGCCATCATTCTAATATGTCCGTGTGCGTGGATATATCTTTCTCCTTTTTTACCATTTTTATTGGCGCAATCAAATATGGACAAATGCTCTTCTTTCAATGCTGGCGCACCTTCTACGGTCATTGTTCCGCAAACATAATCGTTGGCAGCATCTATTTGATCTTCGCTAAATCCTAAAGCTTCTAATAAATTAAAACTCCAATCTGCGAATACTTCTTCTTTAAAACCTAATCTTGTTAAACAAGCATCACCTAATGTGAAACGGTTAAAAATAAATCCAATTTCAAAAGCAGATTTAGCTGCCCCATTTAATTTTGTAATTTCTTCTTGCGTAAATCCTTTCGCTAATAAGGATTCATTATTAATGAATGGCGCACCTGCAAAACTTGCATTTCCTACAGCAAAGTTTACAATGGCATCATTTTCAGCTTGAGAATATCCTAAATTCTTTAATGATTGAGGTACCGATTGGTTGATAATTTTAAAGTATCCACCACCCGATAATTTTTTAAATTTCACTAAAGCAAAATCTGGCTCCACACCTGTTGTATCACAATCCATTACCAAACCAATCGTTCCTGTTGGAGCGATAACAGTTGTTTGCGCATTACGATATCCGTATTTTTCTCCTAATTGTACTGCATCATCCCAAGCCTTGGTCGCTGCTTTTAATAAATAATCAGGTGTGTATTGTGCTTTAATTCCTTGTGGTTTAATTTCAATACCTACATAAGCGTCTTCTGCATCATAGGCAGCCGCACGGTGATTACGCATAACACGTAACATGTCTTCTTTATTTTCTTCGTATCTATCGAAGGCTCCTAAGAAGGATGCCATCTCTGCAGATGTCTTGTATGCCACACCCGTCATGATGGCGGTGATGGCACCTGCAATACCACGCGCTTGTTCGCTATCGTAAGCAATACCACTTACCATTAACATAGAACCAAGGTTGGCAAAACCTAAACCTGTAGTTCTGTAGTCATAAGATAATTGTGCTACTTCTTTAGAAGGGAACTGCGCCATTAAAATAGAAACTTCTAATACAGTCTGCCATAATCTTGTAGTATATTCAAAACCAGTTACATCAAAACTATTGTCAGACTCGTTGAAGAATTTACGCAAGTTGATGGAAGCTAAGTTACATGCCGTATTGTCCAAGAACATATATTCTGAACATGGGTTAGACGCATTGATTCGTCCCCCTTTTGGACAAGTATGCCACTCGTTAATAGTAGTATCATATTGTGTACCTGGATCAGCGCAACGCCATGCAGCATTTGCAATTTGATCCCATACTTCACGAGCAGGGATAGATTGCATCACACGGCCATCGGTTCTTGCTTTTAATTCCCAGTTGCCATTTTCAGACAATGCTTTAAAGAAGCTATTTGGAATACGTACAGAGTTATTGGAGTTTTGGCCAGACACTGTTGCGTAAGCTTCTCCTTCATATCCGTTGTCATAACCAGCCGCTATTAATGCAGCTACTTTATCTTCTTCTTTTACTTTCCAGTTAATAAAATCCATTACTTCTGGATGGTCTAAATCCAAACAAACCATCTTAGCAGCACGACGTGTAGTACCACCACTTTTGATCGCACCTGCTGCACGGTCACCAATTTTCAAGAAGCTCATTAAACCACTTGATGATCCGCCACCGCTTAATTTTTCATTAGCTCCTCTGATTTGAGAAAAGTTAGTACCCACACCAGAACCATATTTAAAAATTCTTGCTTCTCTTGTCCATAAATCCATAATACCGCCTTCGTTCACTAAATCATCACTTACGCTTAAGATAAAGCAAGCGTGAGGTTGTGGACGCTCATAAGCACTTGTTGATCTTTTTAATTGTTTATCGATAGGATCTACATAATAGTGCCCTTGTGCACCACCTGTGATACCATAACTTTCATGTAACCCTGTATTAAACCATTGTGGTGAATTAGGAACACATGCTTGATTTAAAATACTATATACTAACTCCTCATAAAATACTTGTGCATCTTTTTCAGTAGCAAAATAACCATATCGCTCTCCCCACACTCTCCAACAATTAGCCATACGATGCGCTACTTGCTTCACTGTTGTTTCACGACCTAATGAACCATCTGGTTGTGGAACACCCGCTTTTCTAAAATACTTTTGTGCTAAAATATCTGTTGCAATCTGGCTCCATTGTTTTGGAACTTCCACATTGGTCATTTCAAATACTTTCTCACCATTTGGATTTTTAATAATGCTGTCTCTGTAATCATACTCGAATTGATCGAATGGAGAAACATTCTCTTTAGTAAAGCGGCGGGTAAATTGCAAACCCGTTTTTGTTTTTGGAGTAGCCATGTTCTATTCTATTTAGGATGTTAGTAGGTTATCCCACTAGGTTTTTCAAAAACCTTGATGGGTATACGAAAATATCTTTCTAAAACCATACTTCAATCATGGAAATATCAACAGCTGTGGAAAAGAAATGTGGATTATTTTAAACCCTATATCCCACTTGATTTTGGCGATTTATCCCCAAGCCATGTTAGTTTCTGCGAAAAAAAAACCTTGGATGTTTGAAATTTTTAGTATTTATCACAGAACCCTTAATGCTGTTGATATTAAAGCAATATAGATTACTTTTATTGGCAAGCCCTCCTCCTACCTTAAAAGGACTCTTGGGGGTGAATAATTTATAAAATAACTAGTTTTTTACCTCCATTTTATGTGCTATTTTGGAAAAAATATTGCACCTTACACGGGCATTCAAAATGTCAAATAAAATTTACGATATTATTACTCAAGGGAAATCAAGTTCCCAAAAAGCATTTGCTGTTTTAATTGACCCCGATAAAATTAATGATGCAAGTTTAAACCAAACAATTGCTATTGCAGTAAAAGCAAAAGTGGATTATTTTTTTGTTGGCGGAAGCTTGGTAGTAACAGATACCTTAGATGCTGTTGTTGCAAATATTAAAAAGCAATGTTCCATTCCAGTTATTTTATTTCCTGGATCACCCGACCAGATTACTCCCAAGGCAGATGCCCTTTTATACCTTTCATTGATATCTGGAAGGAATGCCGAACTATTGATTGGGCAACATGTCACTAGTGCTCCCTTTATAAAAAAATCAGGGCTTGAAATTATCTCAGTAGGTTATATGCTAATTGATGGAGGCACTCCAACCACCGTTTCTTATATATCTAATTCCAACCCCATCCCTTCCAATAAAAATGATATTGCATTATGTACAGCGATGGCAGGCGAAATGTTGGGGTTAAAGTTAATTTATATGGATGCTGGTAGTGGTGCTCAAAAGGCCATTGCGTCAAATATGATTCAAAAGGTTAGTCAACATATCAAAATTCCATTAATCATTGGCGGCGGAATTACCACCCCCGAAAAAGCAAAGGAAAATTGTATTGCAGGCGCTGATATTATTGTGGTGGGGAACGCAGTGGAAAAAGACCCCAATTTAATCCAATCCATCTCCGAGGCCATCCATAGTCTGAATCATTAGAAGCTCATCATCTCCTTAAACTTAACTGTTTGACGGCGACTGATTTCAATTTTTTCACCTCCCTTTAGTTCCACCAATAAGCCTCCATTAAAATAAGGCTCTATTTTTTCAATCCAATGTAAATTAATAATATGCTTACGATTGGCTCTGAAAAATACATGATCGTCTAACCTGTCTTCTAAAGCATTTAAAGATTTTAAGATAAGCGGTTTATTAGTTGAAAAATAAACTTTAGCATAGTTGCCTACACTTTCAAATAATCTAATTTCTGATAATTTAACAAACCAGCATTTTTCGCCATCTTTTACAAATACTTGGTCTGCTTCTGACAAAGGCCCTCGGGTTGTTCCCAATAGACTTGCCTGCTCTAAAGATATTTCTGTTTGTAATTTTTGTATTGCGTCACTTAATCGATTGGGATCAATTGGTTTTAATAAATAATCCAAAGCATTCACTTCAAATGCCTTTAACGCAAACTCATCAAAAGCAGTAGTGAAAATTACTTTTGGCGATTTTTCTATTTCTGCTAATAAATCAAACCCTGTTTTGCCAGGCATTTGAATGTCTAAAAAAATTAAATCAGGACGTGCCATATCAATTTTTTCTACACCCTCATCCACACTACTGGCCTCATCTATGATTTGAATTTCAGGATGTTGTTCCAATAATTTTTTAAGCTCATTACGGGCTAATCTTTCATCATCAATGATAATGGCTGTAATAGGCATACAATTAGTTATTTGATATTGAAATAGGTATCACCAATTTGGCGGTTACCTGATTGGGTTCACATTGATATATTTCAAATTCGGCCATGCCGCGATATAAAATATTTAATCGCTCCCTTGTACTTTGCAATCCAAAGCCATCCTTTTCCACTTTTTCCAACACGCCCGAATTTTGAACTAATAAGACATGTTTATCTTGGTCAAATTTAGAAACTATTTTAATAAGACAGGTTCCAGGCTGTTTACTTAAACCATGTTTAATTGCATTCTCCACCAAGGTTTGTAACATCATAGGAGGTACCTTATTTTGCAAAGTAGCCGCTTCAATTTCGTACACCACATTTAATCTATCTTCAAATCGAATGTACTCCAATGCTAAATAATCCTTCACTATTGCTAATTCTTTTTCAAGGCTTGTAATTTCAATTTTATCTACTTGAATACTACTTCTTAAAATATTACTCAATTCGGTAATAGCTTGCCTTGCTCTTGTAGGGTTTTCATCCACTAACGCCCGAATACTATTAAGTGCATTAAAAATAAAATGAGGATTAATTTGTGATTTAATAGTCTTTAATTCTAACTCCTTAATTAATGATTCAAGTTTAATTTTATTGATGGCTTCAGAATTACTAAATTCAATAAAGTGCCATAACATATATACTGATATCCAAATCACAGAAATAGGTGTATCAAAAACAAGACTTATTAAAAATCGCTTTGTTACTCGAGCTGGACTCCATTCGGTAATTATATTTTGAAAAGATAAATCTGGCAAAACATAATGGGTCATTTTACGACCCGCATCATACAATTTAAAAATTTCAAAAATACTACTGATCAAAAAACTATATAAAATAGTGTAAGCAAAAAACAACATTAATATTTTCCACCACTGATTGTATGCCATGGGCGGGCGTAAGCCTTTTTTAACCATAAAAACCCTCAGCAAATGAGTTAAGCCAAGTCCTAATAAAATATTAATTACCATCCTAGGATAAAATACAGGGCTTAACTGTTTCTCTAGAATATAGGAAAAAAATATGAGCGTTAACCCATAGCTTAACCATCCTAAAATTTGACAAATCCAATATCTTGACGCTTTCTTTTTCATCTTATCAAATTTACTCAAATTCATGCTGTAAAAGGCTTTTCTTTTGGACCAATGGTCTAATAGCTAGTTGCACGGCAACTGATTTTCGTCATTTTAAACTTTTGCCATAAATTTATGTTATTAACTTACTTTTACATACCAATTATAGTTAATGCAAACAACAGCAGGCCCCCTTTTAAATTCAATCAATACACCTCAGGACTTGAAAAAAGTATCTAGGGAGCAATTGCATCAGGTTTGCGATGAATTGAGACAATATATCATTGATATAGTGAGCATCCATGGGGGTCATTTTTCGGCCAGCCTTGGCGTGGTGGAATTAAGTGTTGCATTGCATTATGTGTACAATACTCCTTACGATCAGTTAGTATGGGATGTTGGGCATCAAGCCTATGGTCACAAAATCTTAACAGGTCGTCGCGATCAATTTGTGACAAATCGAAAGTACAAGGGCCTTAGTGGTTTCCCAAAACGAAGTGAAAGCGAATATGATACTTTTGGTGTTGGTCATTCATCTACTTCTATCTCAGCCGCTCTAGGAATGGCCATGGCTGCGAAATACAAAGGAGAGAATAGAAAGTCCGTTGCTATTATTGGAGATGGATCTATGACAGCAGGAATGGCTTTTGAAGCAATGAACCATGCAGGTGTAGCAGACAGCGATGTCCTAATTATTTTGAACGATAACAATATGAGTATCGATCCAAATGTGGGTGCATTAAGGGAATACTTAACAGATATTAGTACATCTCCCACTTATAATAAAGTGAGAGATGAGATTTGGAGTTTAATGGGAAAACTCCCAATAGGAAAAAAGTTTACGCGTGATATGGCATCCAAATTGGAAGCGAGTTTGAAAGGAGTGGTTTCCAAAAGCAGTAATATTTTTGAAGCATTACAACTAAGGTACTTTGGACCAATCGATGGTCATAATATTGCCAATTTAGTAGATACCTTAAAGGACTTAAAAGAAATTCCAGGACCTAAATTACTTCATATCATTACTGTGAAAGGTAAAGGATATGCTTTAGCCGAAAAAGATCAAACCAAATGGCATGCGCCTGGTTTGTTTGATAAATTAACAGGTGAAATTCTTAAAAAGAAAATTGAGACGCCACAGCCGCCTAAATACCAAGATGTTTTTGGACACTCTATTCTTGAATTAGCAAAAGTGAATCCTCAAATCATGGCTGTCACACCTGCAATGCCAAGTGGTTCCTCTCTTAAATTTATGATGGATGAAATGCCGCATCGTGCATTTGATGTGGGTATTTGCGAACAACATGCAGTTACATTAAGTGCTGGTCTTGCCACACAAGGCATCAAAGTGTTTTGTAATATTTATTCTTCATTTATGCAACGTGCATATGATCAAGTAATACATGACGTTGCAATTCAAAAATTACCAGTCGTATTTTGTTTAGATCGAGCAGGCTTAGTGGGCGAAGATGGACCTACGCATCATGGTTGTTATGATATTGCTTTTTTTAGATGTATTCCTAATATGATTATCAGTGCTCCAATGAACGAGCAAGAATTACGCAATTTAATGTACACCGCACAATTACCCGATACCCTATTGCCTTTTGTGATTCGTTATCCTCGCGGCGAAGGCGTCATGGTGGATTGGCAAAAACCATTTGAAAAAATTGAAATAGGGAAAGGAAGAAAATTGAAAGACGGAAAGGATATTGCCATTTTAAGTTTTGGACATCCTGGTAATTTTGCACAAACTGCAATTCGCCAGTTACGCCCCGAAGGCATTGATCCTGCTCATTATGATATTAGATTTGTAAAACCAATGGATGAGGCATTATTACATGAAGTATTCCAAAATTATTCAATGATCATTACTGTAGAAGACGCAACAGTGGTAGGTGGTTTTGGTTCGTCAATTTTAGAATTCATGAATGAACATCAATACACTGCAAAAATAAAAATGCTGGGTATTCCAGATAGTATCGTAGAACATGGTAGTTTAAAGGAATTACAAAACGAATGTCACTATGACGCCAACGCAATTGTAGAAACAGTAAAAGCGTTGTTAGGTAAAAGCCTACTCACCGAAGTGTAATTATAGTTTATAAAATAAACTTGCATTGATATTGAACACTTTTTCTTGATCTACTATAGACAAACTATTTTCAATGATAGATCGATAAATTTGAATCGTCTTTTCGTAACTACCGGCTAATAAGGAAACGGGCCAATCACCCCCACAAAAACATCGATCCACTCCAAATAATTCAAGCGCATATTCGACCGCAGGCTGAACATCTTGCCCAGTCCATGTTTCAACAGGACCTACCTGCGTTCCTAATCCTGAAATTTTTGCAAATATATTTTTATACTGCGAAGCTTCTTTCATTTGAACGCGCCATTGATCCATCCCATTTGGATTAGACAGAGGAGGATTATATAAATGATCCAAGACCAAGGACAAGGAAGGAATGGTATCCGCTATTTTTATGGCTGATTGGATATGCGCTTCCTTGACGCCTACAATATCATAAGTCAATTGATAATGAGCTAACATTTTTAAACTCTCCATCACTGTATCTTGCAACAACCATTTATCATCGGGTTCATTATGTATTAAATGTCGAACACCTTTTAGATAGGGATTGTTTTTAAATTCGGTTTCAATGATTCTTTGTGTTTCATTCGGGTCAAGCAAAGGCAACCAACCCACTACCCCTTTCACCCAATCATTATTTTCTGCAGCAGCTAACATGAATTGGGTATCCTCCCAATGATTTTCAGCTTGTACTAAAACAGCCTTTGTCACATTGACTTTGCTGAGACTAGGATGAATTTCAGATGGTAAATAATTGCGCGCTAAAATTGAAGTATCTCCTTGAAGCCAACTATAATGGACTTTGTCTAAATTCCAAATGTGTAAATGTGTATCAATGATGGAGAGGTCCATAAATGGCAATGTATTTTTTTAATAACCCCTTTTTATCGTTGATATAAAATAGGATTCAATGGCGTATTCACTATTTCTCCTATCACCGCACCTGGGCACCATGTATCCCAATCGTTTTGTTGATTTTTATTTTCTGGCGCTTTTAATTTTATGTCCTTATCCATGTAGATGATGGTCATGACCTTACGCATTTGATTGCTTTTATTGGGTCCTGCTCGATGGTATAACCAGCCTCTATGAAAACTAACCTCTCCTAAATCAAATGATTCAACAACATGAGGGAAGCCTTTCTTTTTTAAAGCGTCTTCTAAAAATTGCTGGCTATCATCACTAATTTCTTTATCCCGTCCCTCTTTTAATTGATTACTTCCTGCACTAAATTCAAGTGGTCCCCACTCTAATGGCGTCTCTTGTAATGGCATCCATGCAGTAACAGTATTATCCGAAGCCAATGGCCAATAATATTGGTCGGCATGCCAGGGTGTATGTCCACCACTTGGCTCTTTATATAAGGCTTGATCATGGTATATTCTTACCCCTTCCACTTCTAATAATTCAGTCGCTATTTTAGCTAACTTTTTGCCAAACACCAATTCCTTTACAATATCAGAGTTTTTCCAAATATTCATGATTTGCAAAAAAGCTTTTCCATAAGTATCTCTTTGATCCAAAGAAAGTACTTGCTGATTTAATTGATTTACTTGATCTGTAATCACCGTATTTAAATAATCAATCTCCTCCTTACTAAATACTTGTTTTAATTTAATAAAACCATTGTTTCTGAAAAAATCAATTTGACTTTCAGATATTATATAAGATTCATTAATGGACTTTGATATCGAATCGGGTAAGCTGTGCATAAACGTTTATTTAACTGTCTTAAAGTTAAATAAAAAATACATTGAATGATGTCAATTGTATTAAATATTAGTGAAAAGTAATAAGGATGGTTAATTCAAACTTGGATCAAAATCGCCTTCACCTAATGGAGTTGCATCATTGATATCATCCTTGAAGGCCTCTAGATTCGCGGTTTCATATGAATCAAAGCTGTCAACATGGCCAGGCTCCAAATCGTCTTCCCTATTTTCATTCCATTCAATGATGAAATTATTTCGACCTTCCCCCACCAATAACTTCATATATTTTTGTTGAGCTAATTCTAATATAGATAAAAAGAAGAATAAAGCTTGCACTCGGTCTTGACAAACATCAAATACTTTTTCAAAAGCGACTGTTTTGCCTTCCTGTACTGTTTTCAATAAATACTCACGACTACTTTCCATGGTGTAGTTGTATCTTACCACCGTATGCACTGGTCGGTTTTGACGTTCTTGCAAACGAGTCATTACTTTTTCGAATGACTTCATTAATTTAAATAAAGTCACCGTTTGTAATTCGGTGCCCTCTGCTGCCACTTCACCTACAATCGACATCTCCTGTTGAATATTTCCTCTTTTCATCATCAACATACGCAAAGCCTCTAAATCGGCCATTTGTACTGCAGCTTCCTTGTATTTTTTATACTCAAGTATTTTATCAATTAATTCCTGTCTTGGATCAATTTCATTTCCTAATGCATCCAACTCCTTTCGAGGTAATAATAATTTTGCTTTAATACGCATTAGTGTAGACACGAATAAAATAAACTCACTACTTAATTCAATATTTAGCTTTTCTTCCTGATGAATAAAGTCCAAAAAATCATTGATAATTTTAGTGATTTGGATATTGTATATATCCATTTCGTCACGTTCAATAAAAAAAAGCAATAAGTCAAAAGGACCCTCAAATTGGTCCACTTTTATCGAATAATTAGTATGCTGGTTCATTCCTACAAAGAAAAGGAATCGTTATTAAATTAGCGTTAATTGATCGATTATTTATCCACTTTTAATCAAAATATTAGCATCTTTGCCCAAATTCAAGTTCATGAACAAAAAGTTGATTAATTGGGGCATTTTTATCCTCCTTGCCGTAATTTGGGGTAGCTCCTTTTTATTAATGAAAATAGGGATGCAAGCAGGATCTGTTCAGCTTAGCCCATACCAAGTGGCCTCTTTAAGAATGGTTTTTGCAGGTATCGTTTTAGTGCCTTTTGCTTTTCAAGCTTTAAAAAATATTCCAAAAAACAAAATAGGATTAGTTATTTTATCGGGAGTCATTGGCAATTTTATTCCTGCTTATTTATTTTGTATTGCCGAAACAAAAATCGACAGCGCATTAGCTGGCATATTAAATTCACTCACCCCCTTGTTTACCATCTTAGTGGGTATGGCTATTTTTAAAGTAACTATTGACTTAAAAAAAATAGGTGGAATTTTACTTGGACTAGTTGGCTTATGCGTTTCGGTGGTCGCTGGAAAAACTTTACATTTTGAAAATTTTTCGTTTAGCTTTTTTATCATGTTAGCAACCATTTGTTATGGCATCAACGTGAATATGGTGGGTAAGCATATGCAAAATATCAGCGCCATTCATATCGCATCTGTTGCCTTTTCCTTCTCAGTCATCCCAGGTGTAATTATATTATACATGACGGGTTACTTTAATTATGATTTTAAAGATGCCGCTTTATTACATGCTACTTTGGCTGGTGGAACATTAGGCGTGATCAATACTTCGATCGCCTCCATTTTATTTTATATTTTAGTAAAACGCGCGGGCATTTTATTTGCATCCACTGTTACCTATGCCATCCCCTTTGTTTCCTTAGCGATGGGATTAATATACAACGAACCCATTCATCCACTACGTTTAGTGGGACTGGCTATCATCCTAATTGGGGTGTATCATGTAAATAAGCGAAGCGCGACTAAAGAATCCAAATAAAATTAGATCGTCATCATTTCTTTTTCCTTGGCTTCCAAGTGCTTTTCAACTAATGCGATATGCTTATCGGTTAGTGCTTGAATGGTATCTTCTGCGCCTTTGCAAATATCTTCACTCATGCCGTCCTTTTGTAATTTTTTAACCTGCTCGATATGATCTCTCCTTATATTACGAATAGCAACTTTACTACTTTCCCCCTCTCCACTTGCTTTTTTATATAATTCCTTACGACGCTCTTCGGTCAACGGTGGCATAAACAAACGAATATTAACGCCATCATTTTGAGGTGTAATTCCAATATTAGCTGCCATAATAGAACGCTCAATCAAAGGCAACATGTTTTTCTCCCATGGTTGAATACTAATGGTCCTTGAATCCAATACTTGCACATTGGCTACTTGACTAATAGGAGTTGGGGTACCATAATAATCTACATTGATGCCTTCTAGGATGGAAGGGGTTGCCTTTCCAGCTCTGATTTTAGTCAATTCAATTTCTAGGTGATTGATGGCCTTTTTCATGCCGATTTCGGCTTCAGCACTAATTTTTTGTAATTCGTCCGACATATTTGAATTATTTGAGTAAACAAAGCTACGCAAATCATCGTATTGTTCATTGCCCTTTTTTACCCAATTTTAAAAAGTTTTCACCTGTATTTAGGCTACGAATTCTATCTTTGCGGCATACCGATACTAAATTTATGGCAACCACCGAATTAACTAAAATTGCTTCCCAAATTAGAAGGGATATTGTAAGAATGGTTCACGCGCAACAAAGCGGTCACCCTGGTGGCTCTTTGGGCTGTACCGATTTTTTAACTGCCTTGTATTTTAAGGTTTTAAAACACGACAATCATTTTTCAATGGATGGCAAAGGAGAAGATCTTTTCTTTTTATCAAATGGTCATATTTCTCCTGTTTTTTATTCTGTACTTGCAAGATCGGGTTATTTTGATGTAAAGGAATTAGCTACTTTCCGAAAAATTAATTCTCGTTTACAAGGTCACCCTACCACACACGAACATTTACCAGGCATTCGTATTGCAAGTGGTTCATTAGGACAAGGTATGAGCGTGGCGATTGGTGCTGCACTAACTAAAAAATACAATAACGATAATAGAACCGTTTACTGCTTACATGGTGATGGCGAATTACAAGAAGGCCAAATATGGGAATCCATTATGTTTGCTGCTCATAATAAAGTAGATAATTTAATTGCAACTGTAGATGTAAATGGTCAACAAATTGATGGCCCATTAAGCAAAGTATTATCCTTAGATAGTTTGGAAGATAAATTCAAAGCCTTTAATTGGACCGTTTTACATATGGATGGTCATAACATGACTGAAATTGTAGACACGCTTGAAAAAGCAAAATCATTAACAGGCCAAGGAAAACCTATTTGTATTTTAATGAAAACCGAAATGGGTAAGGGTGTTGACTTTATGGAAGGCAGCCACGAATGGCATGGCATTGCACCTAACGATGAACAACTTGCAAAAGCATTAGGTCAGCTTGAAGAAACTTTAGGCGACTATTGATTTAAAAGAGATTTTTATAAAATATAAAATCTCTTTTAAATCCTCTTTTTGATTCTTTTTACTTTCCACTATCACTGTATCTCATGAATGAGATACAGTATCATTTGAATAAGATTTTTTTAAAATATAAAATCTCTTTTAAATCCTCTTTTTGATTCTTTTTACTTATCACCATCCCTTTATATCAAATATGATATAAAGGATCAGCTAAAGGGGATTTTTTGAAAAATAAATCCCCAATAAAATCCTCTTTGTGATTCTCTTTACTTTAAATCTTCTCGTGTAAGGAAGCTGCCGCGCGTCGCGCAGGAATCCATCCCGCTAAAATAGAGATGAATACGACCAATCCAATAATGGCGATATAGTCTACTAGCATTGGTTTTACAGGATAGTAATCAATTACAAATGAATTTCCTTCCAATTTTATTAAATGAAACTTAAGCTGTAGCCAACAAAATAAACTAGACAGCACACCACCAATCATTGCCCCCATAAAAGCCATCACGCCAGATAATAGTAAAAATATTTTTTGAATATCCCATGAAGATGCACCCATGGAATGTAAAACATGAATATCCTTTTTCTTTTCTAACACCAACATAGTAAGTGCTCCCACCAAATTAAAGGAAGCCACAATCATTATAAGAGCTAGTATAAAAAAAATAATCCATTTTTCGGTTTGCATTATTTTATACAAGTCAATATTTTGCTGATACTTGTTTTGAATTTGCACCTCTTTTCCTAATAGTGTTTGAATAGATGCTGCAATTATTTTTTCTTTTTTAGGATCAATAGATAATTCAATTCCTGTAATCTCATCTTGCGCTAAATCAAATAAGTATTGTGCAAAAGCATAATTAGTAAAAATATATTGCTCATCAAATTCCTGTTGAATTGAAAAAGCTCCAGACTGAACTACGGCAAGTGTATTAAGCTGATCTAATTGAGTAATGGATTTTCCAGAACGGTTGACTGCATATAATTGCAGGGTATCTCCTAATGGTTCTTGGAATAATCCTAAGCTTTGCTCAACGCCAATACCTACTACGATTTGAGGATTTGAAATATGACCTAATGCAAACTCCCCTCTTTTTAAATAATTGGAAATTTTATTGATGTGCGCATAGTTGCTGTCCACCCCTTTCACCATGACGACCGATTGGCGGGCACCTTTTACAAGCAATGCTTTATTCTCTACCACTTTACTGACTGCAATGACGCCATCCATTTTTTCAATAGCATGATAATGAGTGTCTGATATTTTGAAAAACTTTGCATTGGTTGCAGTCACACGAACATCTGCATAAAAATCAGAATATAACCCCTTTACTACTTCGGTAAACCCATTTGAAACGCTTAGCACGGTAATTAATGCGGCGGTGCCTAATGCAATTGCAAAAACACTTACCCAAGCAATAATTTGAATTGCCTGAAAAGCATACTTACCTCTAAAATAACGCCAAGCAAATAAAAAATGCACTTATAAATTTTTTAAAATCTCATCCATCTTAAAAACATAATCTAAGGTGTCATCTAAATAAAAATGTAATACGGGAATTCGCCTTAATTGATGTTTCATATTATCGGCTAGGTGCTTTTTCACCTCCCAAGCTTTTGCTTCAATTTTCTTAAAGCAATCATTAGTATCCGCCACTTGAAATAGACTTAAGTAAATCCTGGCCTCTAATAAATCAGGGGTCACTTTGACCGAGGAAATGGAGATCATACCCCCTTGCAAATGATTAAGGCCTAATTTTAAAAATATATCATTTAGGGCGGTTTGAATTGCCCCGGCTACCTGCTTTTGTCTTTTACCTTCTTCCATATAATCAAAATCGTTGATTCGATGTAAAATTAGTTACTTTGCTGATTATTTCGTGGAATAGTTTGAATATGAAGAAATTTATTCGCATCATTAGTTATATCAAGGAGTACAAGGCTTATATGGGCTTGTATACCCTCTTTATTACCCTCTCCATCCTATTTAGCTTGTTTTCGTTGAGTATGTTAGTGCCTTTTATGGACCTGATTTTTGGAACCAACGAACTTAATGGAGCTGCCCAAATTGCTACACAACATTCATCGGGTAGTTTAAAGGATATTGTATATGGCTTTTTGCAAACCAATATAGCAAGGTATGGTAAAGTTTACGCCCTAGGTTGGATTTGCTTTGGAATTATTACTGCTGTCATCCTGAAAAATATATTTCTTTATTTATCCTTCTATTTTTTAGCACCTATTCGTAATGCAGTTACAAGAAAATATTCAAAATTATTATACGACAAGATTTTAAAACTACCTATTGGATTTTTTACTGAACAACGTAAGGGCGATATCCTTAGTCGGTCCTCCAATGATATTGCAGATTTAGAAAATTCTGTGATTGGTGCTTTAGAAGGTATCATCAAAGAGCCTTTGAATATTATTGGCATTATGATTGTTTTATTTATTATTAGCGTTAAGCTAACTTTATTTGTTTTTATTTTATTGCCAGTAGCAGGATTAATAGTAGGAAGAATTGGTAGAAGTTTAAAAAAACACACCAATAAGGCACAAGTGAAATGGGGTGAGATTATGAGTCAAATGGAAGAGACTTTATCAGGACTTAGAATTATAAAAGCATTTAATGCTGAGCAAAGAGTTAAAAAAAGTTTTTTTGATTTGGTAGATGCTATTTTTCATATCAAAAACAAAATTTTATACCGTCGTGATTTAGCCTCTCCTTTATCTGAATCCTTGGGCGTAATTATTTTATGTGGCGTTTTATGGTTTGGAGGAAAGCTAGTGTTGAATGGAGAAATATTATCAGGTAGTTCTTTTATAGGCTATGTCGCTTTATTTTCTCAAATCATTAATCCAGCCAAAGCCTTATCACAGGCGGTGTATCATGTAAATAGAGGCACAGCTACTTTAGATCGATTAAATGAAATATTAGAAGCGCCTGTTACTGTCGAAGAAATTGAAAATCCAATTGAGTTAAAACAATTCAACCACTCCATTCAATTTGACAATGTTCAATTTTCATACCAAGATGCCGAAATTTTAAATAATATCAACCTCACTATACAAAAAGGAAAAACAGTTGCCTTAGTTGGATCGTCAGGTGCTGGGAAAAGCACTTTGGCCGATTTAGTTCCACGCTTTCATGATGTAAGTGCTGGTCATTTATACATTGACGGAAAAGATATTAAAGAATATAGTTTATCAAGTTTAAGAAAGTTAATTAGTGTAGTAACACAGGAGCCTATCTTATTTAATGATACCATTTCGGCTAATATTGCATTAGGTAAACCAGATGCCACTGAAGCTGAAATTATTGCAGCTGCAAAAATTGCTAATGCCTATGAATTCATTACCAAAAAAGAAGACGGATTTAATACCATCATTGGAGATAGAGGTAGTAAGCTTAGTGGTGGTGAACGTCAACGCTTAACCATTGCTCGTGCTGTTTTAAAAAATCCGCCCATCTTAATTTTAGATGAAGCCACTTCGGCATTAGATACAGAAAGTGAAAAGTTAGTACAAGATGCTATTAACAATATGATGCAAAACAGAACTTCACTTGTGATTGCACATAGGTTGTCAACAATTCGACATGCAGATGAAATTATTGTAATGCAAAAAGGGGTTGTCGTAGAAAGAGGTAGCCATGAAAGCTTACTTGCTCAAAATGGTTATTACCAAAAGCTGATTGAGATGCAGGAGGTGAAATAAAAAACCCCGATATTACTATCAGGGTTCCCTTATTATTTTTTTATTCAATTATTGGTCTGAGCTATTTTTTACATATCCTAATTTAGCTTCTAAACTTAATGTAGCATGTGGCACAGCGCGTAAACGAGCTTTATCAATTAAACGACCAGTGACTCTACAAATACCGTAAGTTTTGTTTTCGATGCGCATTAAAGCTTTTTCAAGATGGTCAATAAAGGTAAGTTGGCGACTTGCCATTTGACCTAATTGCTCTCTTTCCATGCTGATACTGCCATCTTCCATTGTCATATATCTTGCATCGTCATTATCCCCACCTAATTCATCCTTGCGAGTAATTAAACCTTGTAGATAAACTAATTCCTTTTTTGCCGCATCTAATTTTTTAGATATCAAATCTCTAAATTCAGTCAATTCAGCATCCGAATATTTTACCAAAGTCTCAGTAGATCTTTCTACTTCCTTTCTTTTTTCCATAGGAACATAACCTGGTTGGTATGGTACACTATTTTTAGAAGATATCTTAGGCACTTTCACATCCTTGATTGGCTCTAATGCTTTACGCACTGGCTTCACTGGTGCTGTAGGAATTTTTGGAACTGGCTTTGCAGGAGGAACATATTTTTCAACTGGTTTTGCAACAGGCTTCACGATTGGCTTTGCTATAACAGCGGCCTTTGCGGGTACCCCTTTTTTCGCAGGAATTGCATTTTTTATTGGTGCTTTAACGGGGACTACCTTTTTTGCAGGAACTGCTTTTTTCACAGGGACTGCTTTTTTTGCAGGAACCACTTTTTTTACAGGAGCCGCCTTTTTCACAGGAGCTGCTTTTTTTGCAGGAACCGCTTTTTTTACAGGAGCTGCTTTTTTAGGGGCTGCTTTTTTTGCAGGTGCCGCTTTTTTAGAGGCCACCTTTTTTACAGGAGCCGCTTTCTTAGGGGCTGCCTTTTTTGCAGGAACTGCTTTTTTAGGAGCCGCTTTTTTAGGAGCTGGTTTTTTTGTAGCCATATTTTATCCTTTTTTTCTAACTGAAATTCTAAGTTTATGATCATTTATATCGACCTCAACCCCCTCTTTAATGGCAGGTACCCAGTCAATTTGATATGCGAGAATTTCGCGGCAAATATAGTCCGAAAATTGAATAATGGACTGCATCAATTCCGTATTATCCTCTATTTCAAGCAAAATCTTGTCAGTTAG
>Ga0209829_10001052_pt1 | contig 23373 bp, 20 predicted proteins | sample C_140205_EF_Meta_FD_187311 | JGI IMG/M metagenome (GOLD analysis project Ga0209829, IMG submission 187311) | Freshwater microbial communities from Lake Croche, Canada to study carbon cycling - C_140205_EF_MetaG (SPAdes) (version 2) | ecosystem: Environmental > Aquatic > Freshwater > Lake...
CACTGGCCGATGACAGGCTCTACCGGGTGGGTGCTTCCTATGAGGCTGCCCGCGGGCCATTGCCGTCGGCGATCTGATCGGCGAGGATTGGCTATGGGCACAACACTGATTTTCGGACACAAGAACCCGGATACCGATTCAATCTGTTCGGCGCTAGCCTACGCGGACCTCAAAACGACCATTGGTGCCGATGTCGAAGCGGTGAGACTCGGCTCCGTGAGCGGTGAAACACAGTTTGCGCTCAACGCTTTTCAGACGCCGGCGCCGCGTTTGGTCGAATCGGTGGCCGCCGAGGCCACTCACGTCATTCTCGTTGATCACAATGAGCGTCAGCAGAGCGCGAATGACATTGACGACGTGACGATCTCCGAAGTCATCGACCATCATCGCATTGCCAACTTTGAAACCGCCGGGCCGCTGTACTACCGCGCCGAACCAGTCGGTTGCACCTCGACCATCGTGTTCAAAATGTTCAAGGAAGCCGGTGTCACCGTCAGCCCCCGGATTGGTGGGCTGATGCTCTCGGCCATCATCTCCGACACGCTGCTGCTCAAATCCCCAACCTGCACGGCGGAGGATATCGCGGCTGCGCATGAACTCGCCGACGTCGCCGGCGTTGATCTGCAGGCCTATGGCCTGGAGTTGTTGAAGGCGGGCGCGAGTCTGCGGGACAGGTCTATCGCGCAGCTCATCGCGACGGACTCGAAGGAGTTCACGATGGGCGGGGCGAAGGTCGAAATCGCTCAGGTCACCGCCATCGACGTGGACGACGTGTTGTCCCGCCAGGACGGGTTGGAGTCGGCACTGCGCGACGTCATCGCCGCCAAAGGCCTTGACCTGTTCCTGTTCGTCATCACCGACATCCTGAATAACGATTCGGTCGCCGTGGCTCTCGGCTCGCGCGCCAACGCCGTGGAAACGGCCTATGACGTGACGCTGGAGAACAACCGAGCGCTCCTCAAAGGTGTGGTGTCGCGCAAGTTGCAGATCGTCCCGGTGCTGACGGAGACGTTCAGCAGAGGATGATCATCGGGGTCTGGCCTCAGCGCAGCACGGCGTTCGCGGCCGTTTCGCCACTGGTGTAGGCGCCGTGCACGGTTCCGGCATGGTCGTGAGAACAGGCCTCGCCAGCGAAGAAGCGGCGCCCCTCGGGTGCTGCGAGTGCATCGCGGTCCGCCAGCGACGCGCCGACGCCGATGAATGAGTAGCTTCCGAGCGAAAAAGGATCGACCGACCACGTCGAGCGGAGTAGGCCGGTGGGCGTGGGCACCGCCGGGAATGCCGGTGCCAGCGCGGCCGACGCGCTCGCGATCACCTCAGCGTCGGTCATGGTTTCGACGGCTCGGGCGAACTTTCCGGCATTGAACATCATCAGCGCAGGCACGTCCACCAGGCCGGTGAGACTCAAGGACTCCACCCACTGACCGCGCCGCGACGCGGCGGGAACGATATCGATGAGCTCTGCATCGTCCGGCCAGAATTGCGATTCGAAGCGTAGGCAGCTCTTCGAGAGCGCGCCCATCCCGAGCGTGGCGATGGCCCTCAACTTTGGCTCCGACAGCGCCGGTGAGAACTGGATTGAGCCGGCTTTCAGGACGCCAAGTGGCACGGTGATGACCACTGCACCGGCTTCGAACTTGCCTTGCGAGGTGACGACGACCGCACGATTACCTGAGGTGTCGACGCGTGAGACGACGTGACCCACACGTACGTCGAGCCCGTTCGCCACCGCCGCGACGATCTGGTCGTAGCCCCCGGGCAGCAGGGCATCGCCCCCGGCCTCGTCGGCACCGTCGTCGAAATTGGTCGCTGACAAATTCACTGCGTCGGTGGCGTACTCGTGTTCGATCGACTCGGTGATTCCCATCTCGACGCTGAGAAGCTCCGACGGGTCGAGATCCGCGGCGGCGATGGCCCGGTCCAGCGCGGTTCGAAGTGGTTCGTCGGTGTCGGGGGAGCCCTCGCGGCCTACCTCGACCAAGTCGGCAACCTGTGATTCAAGCGCGGCGAGCGCGTCGTCGGGAAGTCGCTTGCCGTCGGCGCCATACATGACGGACGCGTAGTCGGTGGCCTGCGTTGTGATTCCCTTCGCCGCGGTCAGGGCAGCGATCGGATTGTCCTCAACTCCGTGGATCCAGGACGCACCGAGCTCCACGGGAACGCCCCAGGAACGATCGGTGTGGATACGCCCGCCGAGGCGATCGCGCGCCTCGAGCACAATGACGCGGCGTCCGGCCGCTACGAGAACCTCAGCGGCACGTAACCCGGCGATGCCGGCACCGATGACGAGCACATCCGCATTCCGTTCGGTCGACGCAGGTTTAGGCGCCGAGGTTGAGGTCAATGTCGAACTCGAGGCCTTTTCCGACCCGGACGCACCGCAGCCCGCGGCTAGGCTCGCGGGCACGGCCAGGGCAACCAGCCGAACAAAGTCACGACGCGGTAGGTAGATCATGCCCGCGAGGTTATCGCTCCATGGCGGGGGCTGAGGCGGTTAGATAGAAGCTATGCGTATCGGAGTCCTTACCGGCGGCGGCGACTGCCCCGGCCTCAATGCCGTCATCCGCGCCGTGGTGCGGACCTGCGACGCCCGCTATGACTCCACGGTGGTCGGATTCCAGGACGGCTGGCGCGGCCTGTTGGAGAACCGGCGGATCCAGCTCTACAACGACGACCGCAACGAGCGGCTGCTGGCCAAGGGCGGCACTATGCTCGGCACCGCCCGGACCAACCCGGAGAAACTGCGCGCCGGTCTGGCCGATATCAAACAGACGCTGGAGGATAACGGGATCGACGTGCTGATCCCGATCGGCGGCGAGGGAACACTGACCGCTGCGCACTGGCTCAACGAGGAGGGCGTCCCCGTAGTCGGGGTGCCTAAGACCATCGACAACGACATCGACTGCACCGACGTGACCTTCGGCCATGACACTGCCCTGCAGATCGCCACCGAGGCCATTGACCGCCTGCACAGCACCGCGGAGTCGCATCAGCGGGTGATGCTGGTCGAGGTCATGGGCCGCCACGCCGGCTGGATCGCCCTGAATTCCGGGCTGGCCTCCGGCGCGCACATGACGCTGATCCCCGAGCAGCCCTATGACGTTGAGGAGGTGTGCCGGATGGTTAAGAAGCGCTTTCAGACCGGTTCGTCGCACTTCATCTGCGTGGTCGCCGAGGGTGCGAAACCCGTCGAGGGGTCGATGCAACTGCGCAGCGGCGGTATGGATGAGTTCGGCCACGAGCGCTTCACCGGCGTCGCCCAGCAGTTGGCGATGGAGGTCGAGAAGCGGATCCGCAAGGAAGTGCGCGTCACCGTCCTGGGTCATGTTCAGCGGGGAGGCACACCGACCGCCTACGACCGGGTGCTGGCGACTCGCTTCGGGGTCAACGCCGCCGACGCCGCTCACAGCGGCGAGTACGGGATGATGGTGTCGCTGCGTGGCGAGGACATCGGCCGGGTTCCGTTGGCCGACGCGGTCCGCCAGCTCAAGTTGGTGCCGGAGAGCCGCTACGACGACGCGGCGGCCTTCTTCGGCTGATCGGGTTTACGGGCTTACCGGTACGGGCTCGACGGAATCCAGCGGGGTGTCGCGGGTTTCGCGCATGATCAGTAGCGCGATGAACGTCAGCGTCGCGGCGCAGAACAGGTACAGCCCGACCCAGCCGACCCCGTAGGTCGTAGACAGCCAGGTCGCGATGAACGGCGCCACCGCCGCACCCAGAATGCTCGCGGAGTTGTAGGAGATCCCGGATCCGGTGTAGCGGACATTGGTGGGGAACAGTTCGGGCAGAACAGCACTCATCGGCCCGAAGGTGAATCCCATCAGCGTCATGCCGACGATCAGAAAGATCAGCACCGAGCCCTTCGAGGCGTGGCCCGGCGTCAGCAGCACTGCGAACAGGCCGCCGTAGGCCATGATCAATGCGGTCACTGTCAGCAGTGTCTTGCGCCGGCCCCATCGGTCGGCCAACTGACCGGCGATCGGGATCGTCGCGGCGAAGAACAGCACCGCGATCAGTTGCATCTTCAGGAAGTCGATGTAGTTGAAGCCCAAGCCGGTGCCGTCCGGCGGCTTTTTGCCGGTGCCGAAGCTTAACGCCCAGGTGGTGACGATATAGAAGATCGTGTACGTGGACAGCATGACGAAGGTGCCCAGGATCAGCTGACGCCAGTTGCTTCGAAATACCTGTGCCACCGGTGTTTTCAGGCGCTCACCGCGCTCCAGAGCGCGGGCGAAAACGGGTGTCTCGGTCAGCTTCAACCGCACGTACAGCCCGACAGCCACCATCACCGCACTGATCAAAAACGGAATCCGCCAACCCCAGGTCAGGAAAGCGCCACCCAGATCCGGTTTGGCGTTGGAATGCCCCAGCCAGATCAACAGGCCCAGGAAAACTCCGTTGGCAAGCAGAAATCCGAACGGCGCACCCAGTTGCGGCCACATCGCCGCCCAGGCCCGCCTGCCCGGTTTGGCGGTCTCCACTGCCAGCAGTGCCGCGCCACTCCATTCACCGCCCAGTGCCAGACCCTGGGCGAACCGCAGGATTGCCAACAGCGCCGGGGCGATCAACCCAACCTGGTGATACGTGGGCAGCAGACCGATGGCGAAGGTCGCGATGCCCATGGTGAGTAGCGAGCCGACCAGGGTGGCCTTGCGGCCGATGCGGTCACCGAAGTGGCCGAACAACACTGAGCCAATGGGGCGGGCGACGAACGCCAAACCGAAGGTGGCCAGCGAGGCCAGCAGTGCGGTGGTCGGATTGCCCTTGGGGAAGAACAGGAACGGAAACACCGACACCGCCGCGGTGGCATAGGTATAGAAGTCGTAGAACTCGACGGTGGTGCCCACCATCGATGCCAGGACGATGCGGCTGCGGGGGACACCGTCGACGGCGTCGTCGGGCGCATTACTCATGATCGCGAAACCTACCCGGTCCGAGCAGACACCGCGGCCCGGTGCCCCACTACGATCGACGACTATGACGACCACGGCGAATCTCGCGCGCTCCTCGGCTGATCCCCGCAAGACTGTGACGCTGGCGGCGGCGGCTGCCGCGGCCGCGATGCTCTGCGGATCGGCGGTCGCCGTGGCGCCGCCCGCAAGCGCCGACGGTTGTCCTGACGTCGAGCTGGTCTTCGCCCGGGGAACCGGTGAGCCGCCGGGCGTCGGGCGGGTGGGTCAGGCCCTGATCGACACCCTCACCCCGATGCTCGGCGGCCGTAGCCTCGCTGTGTACCCGGTCAACTACCCGGCCAGCATCAACTTCCTCACCACCGGCAGCGGCGCGACTGACGCCGAGAACCATCTCGGTGCCGCGGCCATCGCCTGCCCGGCAACACAATTCGTGCTCGGCGGCTTCTCCCAGGGCGCTGCAGTGATCTCGATGATGGCCGGCGTGCCTCCGCTGGGTGACACGATCGGGAACCTCGGGTCGGCGCCGCCGATGCCACCGGAGGCAGCTGACCAGATCGCCGCGGTCGCGGTGTTCGGCAACCCTGCAAACCGTTTCGGAACCCCGTTGTCGACCACCGGGTTGTTCGCCGGCAAGGCGATCGACGTATGCAACCCCGGCGACCCCATCTGCGTCAGCGGCGGCCGCGACCGCGCCGCCCACAACACCTACGAGTTCCCCCCGTCCATCACCGACGCCGCGTCGTTCGTCGCCGGAAGGGTCTGAGCTGAGGAAGTGGCGGCCCCACTAGGATTTGGAGCCATGACGACCGCTACGAACGCCGAACTCCTCGACTACGACGACGTCGTGGCCCGGTTCGATCCGGTGCTCGGCCTCGAGGTGCACGTCGAACTCTCGACAGCCACCAAGATGTTCTGCGGCTGCGCGACGGACTTCGGCGCCGAGCCCAACACCCAGGTGTGCCCGGTGTGCCTGGGCATGCCCGGCGCGTTGCCGGTGCTCAACGAGGTGGCGGTCGAATCCGCCATCCGGATCGGGCTGGCGCTGAACTGTGAGATCGCGCCGTGGTGCCGGTTCGCCCGGAAGAACTACTTCTATCCGGATCAGCCGAAGAACTACCAGATCTCCCAGTACGACGAGCCGATCGCATTCAACGGCTACCTGGACGTCCCACTGGATGACGGCAGCACGTTCCGGGTCGAGATCGAACGTGCGCATATGGAAGAGGACACCGGCAAGCTCACCCATATCGGCAGTGAGACGGGGCGCATTCACGGTGCGACCACGTCGCTGCTGGACTTCAATCGCGCCGGGGTTCCGCTGATCGAGATCGTCACCAGACCGATCGAGGGAACCGGGGCATATGCCCCGCAGGTGACACGTGCGTACGTGACCGCACTGCGAGATCTGTTGCGCGGTCTGGATGTTTCCGATGTGCGGATGGATCAGGGCTCGCTGCGCTGCGACGCCAACGTGTCACTGCGTCCGATCGGCCAAGCCGAGTTCGGCACCCGAACCGAGACCAAGAACGTCAACTCGCTCAAGAGCGTCGAGGTGGCCGTGCGGTACGAGATGCGCCGTCAGGCAGCGATTTTGGCGGCCGGCGGCAGTATCCATCAGGAGACCAGGCACTTCCACGAGGACGGCCACACCTCACCGGGACGAACCAAGGAGACCGCGGAGGACTATCGATACTTCCCGGAACCGGACCTTGACCCGGTCGCCCCGAGCGTAGAACTCGTTGAACGGTTGCGTGCCACCATTCCTGAGCTTCCGTGGCTGACGCGCAACCGAATTCAGCAGGACTGGGGTATCTCGGATGAGGTGATGCGCGACCTCGTCAACGCCGGTGCGGTCGAACTTGTTACCGCCACCGTCAGTCATGGCGCCTCCAGTGCGGCGGCGCGTGCGTGGTGGGGGAACTTCCTGGTGCAGAAGGCCAACGAACTCGGTGTCGAACTCGACGCGCTGGCGATCACGCCGGCACAGGTTGCCAGAGTCGTCGCGCTCGTCGATGAGGGCGCGTTGTCCAACAAGCTGGCTCGCCAGGTGGTCGAGGGTGTGCTGGCTGGTGAGGGTGAGCCCGATGCGGTGATGGCCGGCCGCGGGCTGGTGATGGTGCGCGACGAGTCGCTCATCCAGGCCGCCGTTGACGAGGCGCTGGCCGCCAGCCCGGATATCGCCGAGAAGATTCGCGGCGGCAAAGTGCAGGCCGTGGGAGCGATCGTCGGCGCGGTGATGAAGGCGACCAAGGGTCAGGCCGACGCGGCTCGAGTTCGTGAACTCGTCCTGGCCGCGTGCGGCCAGGACAGTTAGATACGGCGCAGCGAGTTCGGGGGGTTTCGGGTCAAATGCCGACCGCTTTCCCTACGCTGTAGCAAAGTCCGCAGCCCGACGTCGAAGGAAATGGTGATCCGTGAAAGCGCATCGAACCGACAGCACTGCATCGACCCACCGTGGTGCCTCAAGCCATGCCCGGTACGTAGGGCGGGTGGGTGCCCTCGCGGTGGCTTTGGGTGCCGGTGGGCTGTTCGCCTCAACGGCTGTGGCCTGGGCCGACGACACCGCGTCGACGGAATCGGCCGGATCGAACGTGAGGTCGGCGGCCGCTGCGTCCTCGCCGTCCGCGACGCGTGGTGCGGAGCGGAGGTCGGCTGCGCGTGGGTCCCGATCAGGCTCGGCGCCGACTGCCGCGATCGCCAACAAGTCAGTTGTCGCGCGACCGACGGCAGCCCCGGCCGGTTCGGTGAACGGGATCGCTTCTCGTGCGGCGGTGTCACTGCCGTCGGCCGGCACCGGTGATGGCCCGGTTGCGCAACCTGTGACCCTGATGGCTGCGGCGCCGGTCAGTCGCCAGGCGCGCGGTGTGTCGCGCCGGGCCGCGATGGCCGCGAGTGTCACGACTGGGGAGCCTGCCAACGCGCTCACAACCGCTGTCGCGCAACTGACTTCGCTGCCCACCGCCTCCGCGACGACCGCTTCCGCACTCAGCAACTTCAGCCTGCCGATCGGCCCAATCCGGGCGGCGATCATTGCCGCGCAGGCCTACATCTACGGCTACCCGATCCTGGCCGTGCAGCGCGTCCAGTCGCTACTCGGCCCGTTGAACACCCTCAACCTGAACACCGAGTTCGCCAACGCCAATGCCGCCCCGTTCTGGAAGGCGATCGGCGGCGGATCGCACCCGAACGTCAACGTGCTCTACTCACTTGCCTCACTGGACCTCAGTGACGGGCCGGTGGTGTTGGAAGTCCCGGCCATGGGGGACCGCTATTACAGCTTTCAGTTGACCGATCCCTACATCAACGTCGACAACTACATCTCGTCCAGCCCCACCGGGGAGCCCCCGATCGGCGGCCCCGGGCCGGGCAAGTACGCCATTACCTGGATCGGCAACGACACCGTCACTGTCCCGGGCGCAACGAAAGTGCTCGTCAACTACTCCAGCGAGTTGATGCTCGGGCGGGTCGAGGCCACCACGGCCGACCGGCAGGAGGTAGTCGATCTGATGAATCAGTGGAAGTTGACGTCCACCGGCGCGACCTCGGCGGACAACGCCGTCCTGCCATCGGCCTACCTGTCGCCGATCTCCGTGCTCAACGCCATCAGCACCGCGATGACCCAGAACCCGGCCTATCCGTCGGATCTGTATGCACCGCAACTGGCCACGCTGGCCAAGATCGGTGTCGGACCTGATCCGAGCGACCCGACGAAGGCCCTGCAGGTCGAGGACCATCTCGGCCCGATATCGCAGTTCGCGGCGGCGATCGCGACCCAGGCGATGGCGACGCTCCTACCCCCCCTGACCGACTTCATCCAGTCGCTATCGGCGATGCGGAATCATGGCTGGGCCGTCACCCGACCGAATATCGGCGACTTCGGCACCGATTACGTCTATCGCGCCGGTGTCGCGTATGTCGGTCTGGTGGCCAACACCCCGGATCAGGCGCTGTACTACCCGGGAATGCTGGACTCGACCTACCGGCCGCTGACGGGCAACGGGACTTATCTCATCCACTACGCGCCGGGACAGGCACCGCCGACCCTTGATGGCGGGTTCTGGTCGCTCACGGTCTACGGCAGCGACGGCAAGCTGGTGGATTCGTCCACGACCAACGTCTACAGCAACGGGGGGCTGGTCAAAAAGACCGACGGTTCGATCGACGTCATCTTGTCCCAGCAGGATCCGGGCGTTGACAAAACCAACTGGCTGCAGACCCCGGCTGGCGGTTTCAGCGTCTATCTGCGGATTTATGCGCCCGGGAAGGCGGCGTATGAGGGCACGTGGCTCCCGCAGGGCATCCAGCGCACATCCGGATTGTTCGGGTAGCCGCTGCTTTCAGTGAGGTTCCGATCGATGGGCAAAACCGACTAGCCTGACCGGACCACGGCAGTAGGAGGCAGGCAATGTCGGTGGCCGGCGTGGTCGAACCTGCCGAGTTCTTCGGCGACGAGGCTGTCCAGGACCCGTACCCGCTTTATGCCCGGTTGCGGGAGGACGGCGGGGTGCACCGGGTCGGCGACTCCGGTTTCTACCTCGTCGCCACCTGGGCTGCAGTGAGCGAAGCGGCCAACCGGCCGCAGGACTTCTCATCAAATCTGACCGGCCCGATCACCTACAGTCCGGAGCGCGGCGTGGCGCCGCTGATGATGGATGGCCTCGGGGGGCGGACCCATATCCTCGCCACAGCCGACGATCCGTCGCATGCCGTGCATCGCAGGCTGGTCTTAGGTCAATTCACCGCAAAACACGTCCGCGAGCTGGAACCACACATTGTGCAGACCTTCGAGAACCTCTGGGCGCAAAGACCTTCCGCAAACACCGTCGAGTGGATGGACGCAGTAGCCAATCGTCTGCCGATGATGATCGTTGCCCGGCTGATCGGGGTTCCCGACGCCGACTCCGACCAGCTTGCCCGGTGGGGATACGCCAGCACCCAACTGCTTGACGGTCTGTTGTCCGAGGAATCGGTGAGCGCGTCGATGGCATCCCTCGGTGAACTTAACGCCTACATCGTCGAACACCTGAAGAGGGCGGAATCGGCGCCCACCGATGACCTGATCGGCGTGCTGGCGGCCGCGTGTGTCGAGGGGCAACTCGATCGTTTCACCGCCCAGATGATTCTGATCTCTCTGTTCAGCGCCGGCGGGGAATCAACCGCCTCGCTGCTGGGTACCGCGGTGACAATTCTCGCCACACAGCCGGAATTGCAGCGAGTGGTGCGCGCCGATCCGCAACTCATGCCGATCTTCATCGAGGAGACGCTGCGTCTGGAGCCGCCGTTCAGGGCGCATCACCGGCATGTGCTGCACGATACCGAACTGGCCGGCTGCGCCCTGCCCAAAGATTCCCGCATTCTTCTGTTGTGGGGGGCGGCCAACCGTGATCGGGCTCAGTTCGACGAACCCGATGAGCTGCGTCTGGATCGGCCGAAGACCAAGGGCCACATGACATTCGGCAAGGGTCTGCACTTCTGCCTCGGAGCGTCACTAGCCAGATTGGAAGCATCCATCGCGCTGGGGCTGCTACTGGAACGTACCGACTGGGTCGACGCCGACGAGATCGGTCCGTGGCTGCCCAGCGTGCTCGGGCGCCGTCGCGAATACCTTCGACTGACCGTCCGCTGACCGCCTGAAGATCTGCGCTCAGGCGTTGTCGGCGTTGGACCGCGGGAAACCGCCGCCCTGCGGGAACAGTGGGAACACCACATCGTCGAGTTTCTCGGGATCCCCGGCCGTCCGGTTCACCGTCGCGCCCCAGATGTTGCCATCCGGTGACACTGCCAGCGACCAGGCGTGGCCGTGGGTGTCCTGTCGGACGACCTCGGGGTCGCCGGTCACCGCACCGGTGGCCTGCGCCAACCGGACCGCAACCGTCTGCTTGGTGTTGACCAGGTTCACCAGCACGGTGCCGTCCAATGCCGCGCACCCTGCCACGCCCGGTCGGTCCGGCCAGGTCCACACGGTGGTGGCCTTACCGTCGGGGTCGATTCGCTGCAGGCGGTCGCCGGCCGGCGCGCGGTCAGTGACGTAGAGCGACTTGTCTGCCGGATCGCGACACAGACCGCCACCGGCCCCGAGTCCGCTCAGTGCCGTGGTCGGGGGAGCCTGATCGACCGTCGTGGGCTGTTCGATACGAATCAATTTGCCCGCCAGGGATTTTGGATCTGCCGCAAGTGCGGGGTTGCCGGCGTCCCCGGTCTGTACCAGCAGAGTGGTCGGGCTGGTGAAGAGCAGCGAGCCGGTGTTACCCGTTGCGCCCTTGGGAATTCCGGTCAGCAGGTTCTTGGGTACGTCGCCGTCGGCGATGCGGATCACCCGGTTGTCGGTCGGTGTGCTGATGTAGGCGTACATCAGCCGGTCTTGTTCGTAGGTCGGCGATAGCGCGATATCCATCAGGCCGCCGTCGCCGGTGCCGTCCACTCCAATGACGACCTTCACCTTCGGTTCGGCGCTGACCGACACCTCCTTGACCGCGCCGGTGGTGCGCTCTGCGACCAGGGCCGTCTTGGCATCCGAGCCCATGATGAGCCCACTGGTGCTCTCCAGACAGCCCTGCATCACACCGGGCGCCGGGCAGGCTTTCGGGAACGGCTTAGCTGGAAGCGGAGGCGGCGGCGGTGGGGTGGACGGCGGTCCCGGCGCCAGCTCCGGTGGCGTGGTGAATGGTTGGGACATCGCGTTGTCGAAACGTGCGCAACCGGAGGCGCCTGCCAGAGTGGCCGTCGCGCACACCACGGCCACACCCGCGGTGATCGACCGGCGTAGACGCATGCCCGCCAGGTTACGGACTGCCCGGCGCTGTCCGCCACGGCGTGGGTGGAGTGGGTGTTTTCGGGGCGAGATTGCGAACGGAAAGCGCGGCTCAAATCCACGATTTACGCTCAATTGCACTTACGCTGGCGGGTGTGACGAGCCAGAACCCCGACCCCGGCTGGCAGCGACCCGAGGACTTTCCGGTGCGGCCCGCGTCGGCGCGGTTGGTTGATCCCGAGGACGACCTCGGGTCGGCGACCTACGGCGGTGACTTCGAGACCACCAGGATCCCGCCATTCGGATCGCCGGCGGCCCCGCCCGGGTCGATACCGGGTCCAAGCCCGTCCGCTGCCGGATACGGCCTCCTCCAAGACCCCGAACCGCTGCCCTACGTGAAGCCGCCGGCCGATATCTCCCAACCATCGGTGGCTCCGGTGGAAATCGTGGCCGTCGACGCCGAGAAACAGGCCAGGGCGGCCGGCCGTCGCGGCACCCAGGACCTCGGCCTGCTGCTGCTTCGGGTGGCACTCGGCGTGGTGTTCATCGCCCACGGCCTGCAGAAGGCATTCGGGTGGTGGGGCGGCACGGGCCTGGACGGTTTCAAGGAGTCGCTGGTCGAGGCGGGCTACCAGAATGCCGGACTGCTGACCTACGTCGCAGCGGGAACCCAGATCGCCGCCGGGGTGCTTTTGGTACTGGGGTTGTTCACTCCGGTCGCTGCGGCGGCGGCACTGGCGTTCCTGGTCAACAGCGTGCTGGTCAACTTCTCTGCCCAACAGAAGGCCGGTGGCCCGGTTGTATTCGGCTCCGACGTCGAGTACCTGCTGGTACTCGTCGTCCTGGCTGCGGCAGTGATCCTGATCGGGCCGGGACGCTACGGCTTCGACGGCGGCCGTGGCTGGGCCCGACGGCCGTTCATCGGGTCCTTCCTAGCTCTGGTGCTGGGCGCCGGCGGCGGCGTCGCCGCCTGGCTTTTCCTGCACGGCATCAACCCCTTCGCCTGATTCGGGTCACCGCACCGTAATCGTCGTGAGCGGGGTCACCGCTCATACGGGTTGGGCACCTGCCCGCCGCTGGCGGCGGTTAACCGGGGCAGTGTGGCGAACGTCACGGCCGGCAACAGAACCTCATCGCCATTTGCCCGGCAGGCCCGCGCCCACCCGCCCCGGCTGAATTTCAGGCCTTCGACGTCGGACCACCTCAGCGTCCGGCTGCGCACCAGACCGCGGGCCGTGACGGTCTCGGGGTTCGCGACCGTTCGCAGCCGGGAAATCGCCACTGCGGCGAGCGCGGGGAAGATCAGCAGCGCCAGCGCCCAGTTCCCCAACACTGGGATGAACGCCACGACGCTGAGAGCGACAAATGCCGGCGCGAAGTGCGCCATCGGCGAGATCCGGATCACCGTCTTCGTCGTGTCGGGTGCCTCAGCATCGGGAGTGCGGGATCGGCCGGGGGACACCTCCGCATCATCGCACCGGCGGTGGCACCGCGTGGCAACCGACCGGGGATTTGACGCTTGAGCTGTGCCGAGACTAACCTTCGCTGGTATGACGACCGCCGGAGAACTCGTGGTAGTAGGTCAGCGCGCTGGTGCCGCGCTCGTCCCCGTCCGGGTCTAGCCACACGCACCAGCGCGCAACCCTCGTACAGCTGCCCAGCTGACGGGGGTTTTTTCTTGTCAAACGAACAACGAGGGATATCGAGGACACAGTGAGCGCACCCGCAACGCGAGCACCCGAGGAGCCGACCAAGGTGTCGGCCAAAGCCGCGAAAACCAACGGTGTGAATGACACCCACGCCTCGGGTAAGGCCTCGGGTAAAAACGCCAGGCACATTGCGGCCCACCAACTCACCGGCGCCGAGGCGGTGGTTCGGTCCCTGGAGGAACTCGGCGTCGAGGTTATCTTCGGCATCCCCGGCGGCGCGGTGCTGCCCGTGTACGACCCGCTGTTCGATTCGGAGAAACTGCGTCACGTCCTGGTTCGCCACGAGCAGGGCGCCGGACATGCCGCCAGCGGCTACGCGCACGCCACCGGCAAAGTCGGGGTCATGATTGCCACCTCGGGTCCGGGCGCGACGAACCTGGTCACCCCACTGGCCGACGCCCAGATGGATTCCGTCCCGGTGGTCGCGATCACCGGCCAGGTGGGCCGCAGCCTGATCGGCACCGACGCTTTCCAGGAGGCCGATATCACCGGCATGACGATGCCGATCACCAAGCACAACTTCCTGATTCGCCACGGGGACGACATCCCCAGGATGATCGCCGAGGCATTCCACATCGCCTCGACCGGTCGCCCCGGTGCGGTGCTGGTCGACATCCCCAAGGATCTGCTGCAGGGTCAGTGCACATTCTCCTGGCCGCCCGAGATGGACCTGCCCGGCTACAAGCCCAACACCAAACCGCACAGCCGCCAGATCAGGGAAGCCGCCAAACTCATCGTCGCGGCCCGCAAGCCGGTGCTCTACGTCGGCGGCGGCGTGATCCGCGGCGAGGCCTGCGATGAACTGGCCGAACTGGCCGAACTGACCGGCATCCCGGTGGTGACCACGCTGATGGCCCGTGGGGCCTTCCCTGACAGCCACCGGCAAAATCTCGGCATGCCGGGTATGCATGGCACCGTTGCCGCGGTGGCCGGCTTACAAAAGAGTGACCTGCTGATCACCCTCGGTGCCCGCTTCGACGACCGGGTGACCGGCAAGTTGGACTCATTCGCGCCTGGCGCCAAGGTGATTCACGCCGATATCGACCCGGCTGAGATCGGCAAGAATCGCCATGCGGATGTGCCGATTGTCGGCGATATCAAAGCCGTCATCGCCGAACTGATCGAGGTCCTACGCAAGGACCGCGGCGGCGACGACCGGATCGGCAACGAAGGAGTTGACGATCCCGACCTCGCCGACTGGTGGTCCTATCTCGATGGCTTGCGCGCCACCTACCCGCTGAGTTGGGATCCCCAGACCGACGGCAGTCTCAGCCCGGAGTACGTCATTTCCGAACTCGGCAAGATCGCCGGTCCGGACGCCATCTATGTCGCCGGCGTGGGTCAGCACCAGATGTGGGCCGCGCAGTTCATCTCGTATGAGAAGCCCCGCACCTGGCTGAACTCCGGTGGGTTGGGAACCATGGGCTACGCCGTGCCGGCGGCCATGGGCGCGAAGATGGCCTGCCCGGACGCCGAAGTGTGGGCGATCGACGGCGACGGCTGTTTCCAGATGACCAATCAGGAGTTGGCCACCTGTGCCATCGAAGGGGTGCCGATCAAGGTCGCTTTGATCAACAACGGCAACCTGGGCATGGTCCGGCAGTGGCAGACGCTGTTCTACGGCGAGCGCTACAGCCAGACCGACCTGTCCACCCACAGCCACCGCATCCCCGACTTCGTCAAGCTTGCCGAAGCGCTGGGATGTGTCGGATTGCGTTGTGAGCGAGCCGAAGACGTCGACGACGTGATCAACCAGGCGCGTGCAATCAACGACCGTCCGGTGGTAATCGACTTCATCGTGGGCGCCGACGCCCAGGTGTGGCCAATGGTCGCCGCCGGGACCGGTAACGATCAGATCATGGCGGCGCGCAACATCCGTCCACTGTTCGACGAGGATAATTCCGAGGGACGTGCCTGATGGGCAATACGGTTACCCACACCCTGTCGGTTCTCGTCGAGGACAAGCCCGGCGTGCTGGCCCGTGTCGCCGCACTGTTCTCCCGTCGCGGGTTCAACATCGAGTCCCTGGCGGTGGGTGCTACCGAACACAAGAACATGTCTCGGATGACAATCGTGGTCACCGCCGAGGAGACTCCACTCGAGCAGATCACCAAACAGCTCAACAAGCTGATCAACGTGATCAAGATCTTCGAGCATGAAGACGGCAATATGGTGGCCCGCGAGTTGTGGCTGATCAAGGTCCGCACCGACACGGCGACCCGCAGCCAGGTGATCGAAGCGGCAAATCTGTTTCGCGCCAAGGTTATCGACGTGTCAACCGAGTCGTTGACCATCGAGGCGACCGGCACGCAAGAAAAGCTGGACGCACTGCTGCGGGTGCTCGAACCCTATGGCATTCGCGAACTCGTGCAGTCCGGTGTGGTGGCACTGTCGCGCGGTCCGCGTGGTATGACGAACTCTAAATAGCAACAGCGAAAAAGACAGAATCAATCTAGAGACAGAAGGAAATTCACCGTGGCTTCAACCGGAATCGAGATGTTCTACGACGACGACGCCGACCTGTCGATCATCCAGGGTCGCAAAGTGGGCGTCATCGGATACGGCAGCCAGGGCCACGCGCACTCGCTGAGCCTGCGCGACTCCGGCGTCCAAGTGAAGGTTGGCCTCAAAGAGGGCTCCAAGTCGCGGGAGAAGGTCACCGAGCAGGGCCTGGAGGTCGATACTCCCGCCGCGGTGGCCAAGTGGGCCGACGTGATCATGTTGCTGGCGCCCGACACCGCGCAGGCAGGCATCTTCACAAACGATATCGAGCCCAACCTCGAGGCCGGCAACGCATTGTTCTTCGGCCACGGCCTCAACATCCACTTCGGTCTGATCAAGCCTCCCGCCAACGTGACCGTCGGCATGGTGGCGCCGAAGGGGCCGGGTCACCTGGTGCGGCGTCAGTTCGTCGACGGCAAGGGTGTGCCGTGCCTGGTGGCCATCGAGCAGGATCCGACCGGTGCGGGTCAGGCGCTGGCGCTGTCGTATGCCAAGGGCATCGGTGGTACTCGCGCCGGGGTCATCAAGACCACCTTCAAGGATGAGACCGAGACCGACCTGTTCGGCGAGCAGGCCGTGTTGTGCGGTGGCACTGAGGAATTGGTCAAGACCGGCTTCGAGGTCATGGTCGAGGCCGGTTACGCGCCGGAACTGGCCTACTTCGAAGTGCTGCACGAACTCAAGCTGATCGTCGACCTGATGTACGAGGGCGGGATCGCCCGGATGAACTACTCGGTGTCCGACACCGCCGAGTATGGCGGCTACCTGTCCGGTCCGCGCGTCATCGACGCCGGCACCAAAGAGCGGATGAAGCAGATCCTGGCCGAGATCCAGGACGGCACCTTCGTCAAGCGGCTCGTCGCCAATATGGAGGGCGGCAACAAAGAACTCGAGGCTTTGCGCAAGCAGAACGCCGAACATCCCATCGAGGTCACCGGCAAAAAGCTGCGCGATCTGATGAGCTGGGTAGACCGGCCGCTGACCGATACGGCGTAGCTGCTGCGGGTTTCAATAGTGGTATCGGGCTTTGAGAATCCGTACCTCGTGATCGTCAGCGCGGTACACCAGACGGTGTTCGTCGTCGATGCGGCGTGACCAGTAGCCGGATAACTCACCCCGCAGGGGTTCCGGCTTGCCGATCCCGGTGAAGGGGTCGCGCTGGATCTCGGCGATGATCCGGGTAATCCGGCGGGCCGTTTTGCGGTCTGATCCGAGCCAGTAGAGGAAGTCGTCCCAGGCGGCCGAGTCGAACCGGATCGCCCTCACTCCTCTCCGCCGGCCATTTCCCGAAGCTCATCAAGTGAAGCGGCGACGCCGATACGGTCTGCCCGGTCGCGGGCAACGGCTTCCATCAGACGCTTGGCGTTTTCCGGAGAGCGCAGCAGATACACGGTCTCCTGCCACGAGTCGTAGTCGTCGGCGGACATCAACACCGCATCGCCTGCCTTGGAGGTGATCCGGACCGGTTCATGGTCGGTGTTGACCTGTTCCAGCAGGGGGAAAAGGCGTTGGCGAGCCTCGCTGGCACTGATAGCCATGATGTGGCCTCCTTCCACTACATACTACCGTACCACAGTGGTACGGAATTCTCGTACCACTGTGCCCGGGTGTACCGCTGCTACGGCGCCAGCGACGGTACCTTCAGGCCGAACTCCCGTTTAAGCACGGTGCGCGCGGCGTAGTAACCGCTCATGCCGTGCACGCCGCCGCCCGGCGGGGTGGCCGACGAGCACAGGTACGCCCGTGGGATCGGGGTGGTCCACGGGTTGACTCGCGGGGTGGGGCCGAGCAGTGCGCGCATCACCGCGTTGCCGCCGACCCCGATGTCCCCGCCGACGTAGTTGGCGTCGTGGTCGGAAAGCCGATTGGCCGGAATGCTGCGGGCCGAGACGACGATGTCGGTGAAGCCCGGTGCGAATCGCTCCATGACGGCGGTGATGGTGCTGCGCTGGTCCACCGAAGATCCGGCCGGCACGTGCGCGTAGGTCCAGAACGGCCGGTGTCCCCGGGCATCGATCCGACTCGGGTCGGCGATATAGGACTGTGCGGCCAGCACCATCGGCCACTGCGCGTGCCGGCCGGCGACGATCTCACGTTCGGCGAGTGCCATGCGAGCGCGATCACCGCCCAGATGCAGTGTCGCTGTGCCGGCCAGACGCGTGTCGATCCACGGAATATCTTCGGAGAGAACGAAATCCACCTTGGCAACGCCGGGACCGTATCGGTAGCGCTGCAATGCGCGGGCGTAACGCGCAGGTAGGGCCTCGCCGTAAATCCCGAGAAGCGCGGTGGGAGCGGTGTCGTACAACACGACTCCGTCGGGCGGTGACGTCACTTCGGTGTCGGTATGCAGGACGCCGCCGTGGGCGCGAAGATCGGCGATCAGTGCGTCGGCGATGGCCTGACTGCCGCCCACCGGCACCGGCCAGCCCACCGTGTGTGCCAGAGTCGCCAGCATCAGTCCGGCCCCCGCGCCGACGAACGACGGCATGGGCGAAATCGTATGTGCCGCAACGCCGGTGAACAGTGCGCGGGCGTCCTCTCCGCGCAACGTTCCCCAGGCCGGGGTGCCCTGCTCGATCATCCGGCGGGCGAGATGCACTGCGGCCGGGATATCGGTGGGGATCGAGCGTTTATCGCCGATCAGCAGGCCCACGACATCGTCGGCGTCGGCGACTAGCGGACCCAGCAGGTGACGCCAGTCCTCACCGTGGTGCAAGCCGGCGCAGGTGCGGTCCAGGTTGTGGTAGGCCAGTGCGGCCGGACGGCCGGGCAGTGGATTGGCATACGAGACCTCCGGCACCACCAGACCGACTCCGCGGGCGGCGAGATCGAACTCCGCGAAGAACGGTGACGCCAGCGCCAACGGATGGATCGCCGAGCAGATGTCGTGGCGGACGCCGGGGGAGTTGGGGTCGGGCAGGGTGCGGGAGCCCCCGCCCAGGGTGGGCTGGGCTTCGAGCACCTGGACCCGCAACCCGGCCCGAGCGCAGATCACCGCCGCACTGAGCCCGTTGGGGCCGCTGCCGACCACGGTGACGTCCATACTGATGATTAGACGCCATCACCGTGCCCATTACGCTGTCCGGGTGAGCCTGCCCGTTGTATTGATCGCCGACAAACTCGCCCAATCGACCGTCGCCGCCCTGGGTGACCAGGTGGAGGTGCGCTGGGTGGATGGCCCGGACCGTCCCAAACTGCTGGAGGCGGTCGTCGACGCCGACGCGTTACTGGTGCGCTCGGCCACCACCGTCGATGCCGAGGTGATCGCCGCCGCGCCCAGGCTGAAGATCATTGCCCGCGCCGGCGTCGGCTTGGACAACGTCGATGTCGATGCCGCCACCGCCGCGGGTGTGCTGGTGGTCAACGCGCCCACGTCCAACATCCATAGCGCCGCCGAGCACGCCATCGCGTTGATGCTGTCCGCGGCGCGTCAGATCCCCGCCGCCGATGCCACCCTGCGCGAGCACGCTTGGAAGCGGTCGGCGTTCAACGGCACCGAGATCTACGGCAAGACCGTCGGCGTGGTGGGACTGGGTCGCATCGGCCAACTGGTGGCGGCGCGACTGGCCGCGTTCGGTACTCACATCATCGCCTACGACCCCTACGTCCCGCCTGCCCGAGCCGCGCAACTCGGTATCGAACTGCTACCACTGGATGATGTGCTGGCCCGGGCTGACTTCATCTCGGTGCACCTGCCCAAGACCAAGGAGACCGCCGGACTGCTCGGCAAGGAGGCGTTGGCAAAGACCAAGCCCGGAGTGATCATCGTCAACGCCGCCCGCGGCGGCCTTATCGACGAGCAGGCACTGGCCGACGCGATCACCAGCGGACATGTCCGCGCCGCCGGACTCGACGTGTTCGCCACCGAACCCTGTACCGACAGCCCTCTGTTCGATCTGCCGCAGGCGGTGGTGACCCCGCACCTGGGCGCATCGACGTCGGAGGCGCAGGACCGGGCCGGCACCGACGTCGCCGCGAGCGTCAAGCTGGCCATGGCCGGTGAGTTCGTACCGGACGCGGTCAACGTAGGCGGCGGTGTGGTCAGTGAGGAAGTGGCACCGTGGCTGGATCTGGTGCGCAAACTCGGCCTGCTCGTCGGCGTCCTCTCGGCAGAGCCGCCGAGCAACCTGTCGGTGCGGGTCAGTGGTGAGCTTGCCGCCGAAGATGTTGAGGTGCTGAAACTTTCGGCACTGCGCGGACTGTTCTCGACGATGACGGATCAGCAGGTGACGTTCGTCAATGCTCCGGCGCTGGCTGCCGAACGTGGCTTGCAGACCGACCTGAGCACCCGCACGGAGAGCCCGAATCACCGCAGCCTGGTTGACGTCCGGGTGGTGGCACCAGACGGCTCGGCCGTCACCGTCGCTGGCACGTTGTCAGGGCCTCAGCTCACCCAGAAGGTGGTGCAGATCAACGGCCGCAGCTTCGATCTGCGCGCCGAGGGCGTGAACCTGATCCTGCACTACGCCGATCAGCCCGGCGCGCTGGGCAAGATCGGCACTCTGCTGGGTAGTGCCGGGGTGAATATCCTTGCCGCACAGATGAGTCAGGACGCCAGCGGCTTGGGCGCGACGGTGATGCTGCGGCTGGATCGCGTTGTGCCGGCGGAGGTCCGGACCGCGATCGGTGCGGCCGTGGATGCGGGAACGCTGGAAGTTGTTGACCTGTCGTGAAACTGGCAGTGATCGCGGGCGACGGTATCGGCCCTGAAGTCATCGGTGAAGCCCTCGGGGTGCTCGATGTGGTTCTGCCCGGTGTCGAGAAGACCCCCTACGACCTCGGCGCGCGGCGCTATCACGCAACCGGTGAGGTGCTGCCCGAAGGCGTGCTCGACGAACTACGCACCCACGATGCGATCCTGCTCGGCGCAATTGGGGATCCGTCGGTGCCCAGCGGCGTGCTGGAACGTGGCCTGCTGCTGAAGACCCGATTCGAACTTGACCATCACGTCAACCTCCGTCCGAGTCGGCTCTACGCCGGCGTGAGCAGCCCGCTGGCCGGATCACCCGCGATTGACTTCGTCGTGGTGCGCGAGGGAACGGAGGGCCCCTACACCGGAACCGGCGGCGCGATCCGGGCCGGCACCCCGCATGAAGTGGCGACCGAGGTGAGCCTCAACACCGCGTTCGGCGTTAACCGGGTGGTTCGCTACGGGTTTGACCTGGCGGCCAAGCGCCGCAAGAACCTGACGCTGGTGCACAAGACCAATGTGCTGACCTTCGCGGGTGGCCTGTGGTCGCGGGTGGTGGCCGAGGTCGGCGCCGAGTACGCGGATGTCGAGGTGGCCTATCAGCACATCGACGCGGCCACCATCTACATGGTCACTGATCCGGGCCGGTTCGATGTCATCGTCACCGACAACCTGTTCGGCGACATCATCACCGACCTCGCCGCCGCCGTCAGCGGCGGAATAGGACTCGCAGCGAGCGGCAATATTGACGCCACCGGAACCAATCCTTCCATGTTCGAACCAGTACACGGCAGTGCGCCGGATATCGCCGGCAAGGGCATCGCCGACCCGACCGCCGCGGTGATGAGCGTCGCACTGTTGCTGAACCACATCGGTGAATCCGCCGCGGCGGCCCGGGTCGATGCGGCGGTCGCCGACCACCTGGCCACCCGCGCCGATGCGACGCTGTCGACGGCCGAGGTGGGTGAGCGGATTCGCGACCGTCTCTAGCGCGAGCGTGCGTGTCGGACCGCCGACACGCCGTCGCGCGGGGGTGGTTCGCGCACGTTCGCGGGCGGGTCGTCGCGCCACTAGGCTGTCCCGAATGCGCCTTGGTCGTATCGCCAGCCCCGACGGGGTCGCCTTCGTCAGCGTCGAAGGTGACACGGATGCCGAAGTCGCCCGCGAGATCGCCGAGCATCCCTTCGGCTCTCCCACCTTCACCGGCCGGTCATGGCCGCTGGCGGATGTGCGACTGCTGGCACCCATCCTTGCCAGCAAGGTGGTCTGCATGGGCAAGAACTACCTCGAACACGTCATCGAGATGGGCGGCGATGCCGCACCGGAGGATCCGATCATCTTCCTCAAACCCAATACCGCGATCATCGGACCCGGCATTCCGATTCAATTACCCGCCAACGCCTCTCCGGTGCACCACGAGGGCGAACTGGCGGTGGTGATCGGCCGGCCATGCAAGGACGTCACCGCTGCGCGGGCGGCCGATAACATCCTCGGCTACACGATCGCCAATGACATCTCAGCCCGAGATCAACAGCAGGCTGACGGACAGTGGATGCGGGCCAAAGGCCACGACACTTTCTGCCCGGTGGGCCCGTGGATCGTCACCGACCTCGACCCGTCAGATCTTCAGATCCGCACCGAGGTCAACGGGGTCGTCCGGCAGGACAGTCGCACCTCGCTGTTGATCCACGATATCGGCGCCATTATCGAGTGGGTGTCGGCGGTGATGACCCTGTTGCCCGGCGACCTGATCCTCACCGGTACACCCGCCGGCGTCGGTCCCATCGAAGACGGCGACACCGTCAGCGTCACCATCGAGGGCATCGGAACACTGACCAACCCAGTGGTCCGGAAAGGCAAGTGATGGCAGTGGGAGTGCGGGTGCGGTTCTGTCCGTCGCCGACGGGGACTCCACACGTCGGACTGGTGCGCACTGCGCTATTCAACTGGGCCTATGCGCGGCACACCGGCGGGACGTTCGTGTTCCGCATCGAGGACACCGATGCGGCGCGAGACTCCGAGGATAGCTACGCCGCGATTCTGGACGCGCTGCGATGGCTGGGCCTGGATTGGGACGAGGGTCCGGAAGTCGGTGGGCCGCATGGTCCGTACCGGCAGTCCCAACGCGGCGATCTCTACCGCGACGTGGTGGCGCGACTGGTGGAAGCCGGCGAGGTCTACGAGGCTTACTCAACGCCTGAAGAGGTCGAGGCCCGACATCTCGCCGCCGGTCGCAACCCGAAAATGGGGTACGACAATCACGACCGCGGTCTCACCGAGGCGCAGCGTGCGGAATATGCCGCCGAGGGCCGAAAGCCCGTGCTGCGACTGCGGATGCCCGACGAGGACATCAGTTGGCACGACCTAGTACGTGGCGAAACGACATTCGCGGCCGGTACCGTGCCCGATTTTGCGTTGACGCGTGCCACTGGCGAGCCGTTGTACACCTTGGTCAACCCGGTCGACGATGCGCTGATGAAGATCACCCATGTGCTGCGCGGAGAGGATCTGCTGCCATCGACACCCCGACAGATCGCGCTGCACCGTGCGCTGATCCGGATTGGCGTTGGCGAGCGCATCCCCGAGTATGCCCATCTGCCAACGGTTCTGGGGGAGGGCACCAAGAAGCTGTCGAAGCGGGACCCACAGTCGAATCTATTTCTGCACCGCGACCGCGGCTTCCTGCCCGAGGGCCTGCTGAACTACCTGGCGCTGCTGGGCTGGGGGATTGCCGACGATCATGACATCTTCAGCCTCGAGGAGATGGTGCGCGCCTTCGACGTCATCGATGTGAATTCCAAT
>Ga0209829_10001054_pt1 | contig 23340 bp, 20 predicted proteins | sample C_140205_EF_Meta_FD_187311 | JGI IMG/M metagenome (GOLD analysis project Ga0209829, IMG submission 187311) | Freshwater microbial communities from Lake Croche, Canada to study carbon cycling - C_140205_EF_MetaG (SPAdes) (version 2) | ecosystem: Environmental > Aquatic > Freshwater > Lake...
GGCTCGTGGGTCAAGCCGTGCATTTTTCGCCGATACTGTCCCGCGAGTTAAAGGAAACATCGAAATTTCCATCCAGCAAAGTGAGCTGACACGCGTCAAGTGCATATGCCTAATCCTCAAAAATCGTGCCGGCGGCCAAGGCTTAAGCCTGTTGCGATTTTAAGGGCCTTCTTGCGCCGTTATAGAAACCGGATCGAATTCCTGACGCCTCCGATCGTAAAGGGCAGGGGCACGAGTCGTAATTATCGCCTGAGAGACTGCGGGAAAATGACCTTTGCGTTGGATCACGCGGTTGCGGGATGGGGCGGCAAATTCACTGTGATGTGATGGTCCAGCCGTTTTTCTGGCCCGACGGGGCGGTCGGGAGAAAATACGTTTTCAGAAAGCGGTTCAAATCTGTATCCAACAGTTTGAGCGCCTCGGCGATGGGTTGTTCCGTGCCCATGTTTTTTTGATCCGCCACGAGCAGGGCGCGAAGTTCGTCCAGGTTGCGGGCCCTGCCGCCGGCAGCGTCTTTTGGTGCGCTGCGGAGCAGGTCCGCCAGATTCGTTTCCCGCAGGTGGCAGGCGTAAGCCCGGACACGGATTTCCAAGGCCCCCAACTCACTGACACTTTGGTCGAAGGCAGAGCGATAAAGCGCGGGGATTTTGGTTTGCACGGTGAGCGCCGCCAGTCGGGCTGCCTGGATCTTCGCGGCGCACTGCTCGAAACGCAGTTGGATGTCCTCCCGCATCCAGAAATTGGGAGGCTCAGTCTGGTCGCTTCGCATGAAGAAAGTGCGGCGGGTGGATTGCCATCCGGGGGTCTGCCAACTGGCCCCCTTGAGAACCGCGGCTGTCAGCAGATGGGAAGGATCGCTTCGTCCCACCTCGCGTGCCAGCCACGAAACATCCCACGGATACATTTCGATGGCTTCTGAGGCGAGCCTCCAGTATTCGGCCACCGTCTTGGCTGCCGCTCCGTAGGGCTTGGCCAAGGTGGCCAGAGCCGCATCATCGCTGATGTCCGGGTTCCTGAAGAAAAGGCCGGTCATTCTCAGGTTGGGATCTTCTTGGTCGGGGACGTTTCCGTAATATTCCTTGATGCCCTTGAGTTTTCCGGCGCTGTTGACGGCGCGCAGTGCTCGCAGCGTTGCCAGAGGCGTGGCAATGTGGGTGAAGGGTTCCATTTCTTCGGTCAATCCCCCGGTCCATAATTCTCCCAAGACCGGGATGTTCCTGTCGCGGGCTTTGGTGAGGACGTTTTTGAACCAGCGGTCCGCTGGCAAGGCAACCTGCACCTCGGCAATGTTCGAGTGGATGGACAGCGCCACGCACGACGCGTCCAGTCGGCAATGTTCGAGTGGATGGACAGCGCCACGCACGAAGCGTCCAGCAGATCCATGCACTGGTAAACCTGTCCGGCCGAGAGCTCCCAGGGTTCCCAGAACAGGACGCCTTTGGGATGGAGTTGCCGCCAGGTGCGACCCAGTGTGTTGACGAACTTGGAAACGCGTTCCGGCAGGGGAACCCCGTGGCAACGAGGGCAGGATCCGGCCTCGCTGCACAGCCAGGCATGCTGGTCGTAGGTGTAGCACAGAAGATCATCCACCCCGGGGAACTTCGCTGCAAATGATTGGATCAGAGCCGTGTAGCGCGCCAACGTCGCCTCATCTGAAACGCATTGGTCCAGCGGCACCTCTGGTTCCATCGGGGGGTAAAGCACATTGGGCGCGCCAAAATGAAATAGTGTTCCGAAGCCCAAGCGCCGGCTTAGGGCGATTCGCTCCTTCAATTTTCCGCTACGGGCGGCGATCTTTTCCGGCGTGCGCAGCTCTTTCCGGTCCCGGTCGCCGGGGGTTGGGGTGAAGCCTGGCGGCAGGGCGACGACATCCTCCAGATTGAGAGGTTCATCGTTGGGCCGGTAGCCCCAAGCAATGTTGAGTTGCAGGACATTGAACCCGAGTTTCTTCATCCGTTGCAGGTTGGCCTCGCTCCAATCCACCTCGGGATGACAGGGGGCGCCCAGGAATCCTATTTTGTAGTCCACGCGCTGGGCGGGGGCGGGGTGGGCATTGAGGCTGCGGTCGGTGCAGAGCAGGGTGGTCCAGACCAGCAGGGCGAGGGCGGTTCGATTTTTTTTGTTTGGCATAGGCACTGTTCCTGCAAGCAGGTTATCCGGAGTGCGGTGGCGGCGACATGATACTTTTTGTTTTTTTGGCGGGCAGAGCGGAGGGCTGCAAGTTGCGACGGCCGCAGCCTTGCTGAGGGGCAGGATTGCCGTGGTTTGGCAGCTTGGACGGAGAATCCAGCGGATGTTTGGCCTGACTGTTAGCCCCGCCGAATGAGGGGGCGCGCAGTGCGCCTTGGCAGCCTTTTACCGGCAACGGAAGGCCGATCTAGGGGTTTCGTGCAAGGAGAGGTGGCTGGTTGCAAGCGGGGGGAAGACTGCAGGGTTGCGGTTTGAAGGCGCCAAGTCTGCTGGTTTGGGCGTGTTTTTGCGGGGGTGAGTGGCGGTTTTGAGAGCAAACCACTGCGGCCGAAGCAATGCGTTGGGCGCCGAAATGTCTTTGGGGAAGAAAAGCGCCCAGTGGGCGGTGACTGTCCGATGCGTTTGTGCAAGAAGAATTGGCCCTGGCGGTTGGAGGACCGCAGGTTAGGGCTGGTCGGTTTTTCGGTGTTGAAAAACAAAAGACAACCGGTGTGCCGGCTGTCTTGAGGAAAAGGGTCGGAGTGCTGCTTATTTAGCGCGGTTGAGCTGCAAGGTGAGACGGGATTTTTTTCGGCTGGCGGTCGCTTTATGAACAATTCCGGTTTTGGCGGCTTTGTCGAATGCGGAGGCGACGTCTTTGAGCGCAGAAGCTGCCTCGTCTTTTTTACCGGCAGTGACGAGGGTCTGATACTTTTTCTCCAGCGAGTGGAGGCGCGATTTGACGCTGGTGTTGCGGGCTTGCTTGCGGGCGCTGCTGCGGACCCGGCGTTCGGCGGACTTGGTGTTCGGCATAAATTATTCAGTTCTGCAATTTCGAGCGGTATAGACTAGCCAAAGTGGGCGGGTTGTCAACGCCGAACCGGAGTTTGGAAAAGGCTTTTTTTCATATGATCGGATCCTGGGACAACGGTGCTATTGGGTGGGCTGGACGCGTTTTGTTTTGGGTGGGCTGCTTGTTGACTCACGGCTGTTACCGGAGGCTGGAGTCATTAGAGCTTCGGCTTGGCGCATACCCGGCACCATCGGTCTTGATCCGTCACAACTCCCCGTGCATAATCGAAGAAGAATCAGTAAAGTCTAGAGTCACCCCGGCGTTTTGCCGGGACGATTCCATGCCAGTTGCATACACAAATAATAAACAAGACCTAAAGTTGACCCAATGAAATCAGCATTTCCAGACATCACACGGATCGCCTATGAAGGGGCGCAATCCAAGAACCCGCTTTCCTTCAAGCATTACAATGCCGCGGAGGTTGTGGAGGGCAAGACAATGCACGAGCATCTGCGTTTTGCCGTGGTTTACTGGCACACCTTCCGTGGCACTGGCAGCGACCCCTTTGGAGCGGGCACGATGCAGCGGCCTTGGGATGACGGCAGTAACTCGGTGGTTAACGCCCAGAACCGGGCGCGGGTGGCCTTCGAGTTTATCCAAAAACTGGGGGCGCCGTATTACTGCTGGCATGACAGGGATGTGGCCCCCGAGGGGGCGACGCTGGCCGAGTCGAACAAGAATTTCGATGCGGTGGCCAAAGTGCTCAAGGAAGAGCAGAAGCGCACGGGGGTGAAATTGCTGTGGGGCACGGCGAACCTTTTTTCCAATCCCCGCTATGTTCACGGCGCGAGCACCAGTTGCAATGCCGACGTGTTTGCTTATGCCGCAGCCCAAGTCAAGAAGGCCATGGAAGTGACGCATGAGCTGGGGGGCGAGGGCTATACTTTCTGGGGCGGGCGCGAGGGCTACCAGACCCTGCTCAACACGGACATGAAGCGCGAGCAGGAGCATCTGGCCCGGTTCCTTCATCTGGCCGTGGACTACAAGAAAAAGATCGGGTTCAAGGGCCAGTTTTATATCGAGCCCAAGCCCAAAGAACCCACCAAACACCAGTATGATTCCGATGCGGCGGCGTGCCTGAATTTCCTGCGTGAGTTTGACCTGCTGCCGCATTTCAAGCTGAATATCGAGACCAACCACGCCACTCTGGCCGGGCATACGGTGCAGCATGAGCTGGAAACCGCCGGCGCGGCCGGCGCCCTCGGTTCGATCGATGCCAATACCGGGGATGAGCTGCTGGGCTGGGATACGGATCAGTTCCCGACGAATATTTATCTCACCGCCTACACGATGCTGTCGGTGCTGAAATACGGCGGGTTTACCACCGGAGGCGTGAACTTTGATGCCAAGGTGCGGCGCGAGAGCTTTGAGCCCGTCGACTTGTTTCATGCCCACATCGGCGGTATGGACGCATTTGCGCGCGGGCTCAAACTGGCGGCGGCCATCCGCAAGGACGGGCGTCTGGCCGCTTTTGTGGCGGACCGGTATGCGTCTTGGGACAAGGGGATCGGCGCCAAGATCGAATCCGGCAAAGCCACGATGAAGGAACTGGAGACCTACATTCTCAAGAAGGGTGAGGCTGCGGCCAACACCAGCGGGCGTCAGGAATTCCTGGAAAACCTCATCAACGAGTTCATCTGAGCAACGCGTGCCCCAAGCCGGAGCGGGCGGACCTCTGTCCGCTCCGGCTTTGAGGGCAGCACCGGCGGGCCTGTGGAACCTCTTGGTTTGATTTTCTTCGTTGAGCAGGGCATCCGATTCCCTAGCGCCAGATTCTCAAAGGTCATGACTGCGTCCTTTTCCGGCCGCATGGGTTTGGATTGGGTTCCTGATTGGGGTCGGCTTTGATTGCGCTCATAATTTTCTTCCAACCCCCGCCTGCTTCCCGATATGGTGGGCCAATGAACTCCATCGCTCTCTGCGCCGGGCCTGCAGTTTGCCTGGAAGCGGTGAGCCGCTTTTCCGGGGGCTTTTCCGTGGCTGTACGGGCCGGGTTGAAGCGTTCAAGCCGGAGAGATGGAGTCTGATTTAAAAAACAAAAAACCAAACTCACAATGAACCCAATGATGGAATGGATGCTTCTTCTCGGTGCTGGAGCTTGTCTGGTCGGTTGCGCGACAAACGGCCCGCATGTTGATCGGATCAGCCGTAAGCCCTGCGGCACAGCGCCGGACGGTCAGTCCGTGGAGATGTTCAGCCTGCGCAACGCCGGCGGGATGCAGGCCACGATCATGAATTACGGGGGCATCGTGACATCGCTGCGCGTGCCCGATCGCAACGGCAACCCGGGCGATGTGGTGCTGGGCTATGAGCACTTGGACGGCTATTTGAAGTCGACTCCCTATTTTGGTTGCCTTGTGGGACGCTACGGCAACCGCATCGCCAAGGGGCAATTCAGCGTGGGCGGGGGCAGCTATACTCTGGCCACCAACAATCCTCCCAACGCGCTGCACGGTGGTTTGCAGGGGTTTGACAAGGTTGTATGGAAGGTGCTCAAAGCCGATGTGGGGCCCGACGGTCCGCGCCTGGTGCTGCACTATGTCAGCAAGGACGGGGAAGAGGGGTATCCGGGCAACCTCAGTGTGACGGCCACCTACACGCTGACGGCGGACAATGCCTTGAGGTTGGATTATAAGGCGACGACAGATAAGCCTACGGTGCTGAATCTGACACAGCATTCCTATTTCAATCTGCGAGGCAGCGGGGATATTCTCGGGCATGTCGTCCAGATCAACGGGGACAAGTTCACGCCGGTGGACGCCACGCTGATTCCGACGGGCGAACTGCGCCCGGTGGAGGGGACGCCTTTTGACTTCCGCAAGCCCACGGCCATTGGGGCACGGGTGAGCCAGCAGGACGAACAGCTTAATTTTGGCAAGGGCTATGACCACAATTGGGTGATCAACAAGCCATGGGGCGAGTTGGTTCTGATGGCGCGGGTTGTGGAGCCGGTCACCGGTCGAGTGTTGGAGGTTCTTTCGACCGAGCCGGGCGTGCAGTTTTACTGCGGCAATTTTCTTGACGGCACGATCACCGGCAAGGGCGGCTGGGTTTATCAGTTCCGCAACGGGTTTTGCTTCGAGCCCCAGCACTATCCCGATTCCCCCAACCATCCGGCCTTTCCGACCACGGAACTCAAGCCCGGGCAGACGTATCAGAACACCATTATTTACCGGTTTTCCACCCAATAGTTTTGCGGTTTTGGGTTTAAGAGCCTCGCCCTTGCCGGGGGGGCGGGGTTTATGGGCATGAGGCGTGGGCTAAGCCGGAGTGGGATAATCCGTTGAAATTATGAGCACTAAACCCCTTCTTTCGATGCTTGGGATCTACAAGCGATTTCCCGGCGTGATCGCTCTGGACAGCGTCAGCCTGGAGGTGGGGCGCGGCGAGGTGGTGGCGCTTTGCGGCGAAAATGGCGCGGGTAAATCCACGCTCATGAAAATCCTCGGCGGTGTGTATCAGCCGGACGAGGGGTCGATTCAGATCGAAGGCCGGCCGGTGTCGATCGAGGATGTGACTGATGCGATGGGGTTGGGGGTGGCGTTCATTCATCAGGAGTTGAACGTGCTTGAGAACCTGGACGTGGCTTCGAATGTGTTTTTGGGGCGGGAGCCCCGGACGGCGCTGGGCCTGGTGGACAACGCGAAAATCCATGCCGACACGCTTCCGCTACTGCGCCGCTTGGGGTTGGAGGTTTCCAGCCGGACCCGGCTGGACCGGCTGTCGTTGGCGCAGCAGCAGATGGTTGAAATTGCCAAGGCGCTTTCACTCAATTCCCGGCTGATTATCATGGACGAGCCGACCTCCAGCCTGACTTTGCAGGAGACCGACCGCCTGCTGTCTCTGGTGGTGGAGCTTCGTAATCAGGGGGTAAGTGTGGTCTATATTTCGCACCGGCTCGGCGAGGTGGATCGGATTGCGGATCGGGTGGTGGTGCTGCGGGATGGCAAGAATGCCGGGGCTCTGGAGCGTTCGGCGATCAGCCACGACCGCATTGTGGGGCTCATGGTCGGGCGGGAGATCAAGAGTTTCTATCAGGAATCCCACATTCCCAAGGTGCCGGGTTATTTCAAGGTCCGGAATGCGCGGTCCAGCCGCTATCCCGCCGCGACGGTTTCCTTTGACGCCGCCCGGGGGGAGATTTTGGGCTTTGCCGGGCTGGTTGGGGCGGGGCGCTCAGAGATCGCCAAGGCCATTGTCGGCTTGGACGAGCAGGGCGGGGCGGAGGTGAGCATCGGGGAGGAGCGAGTGGCGATCCATTCGGCTCGGGACGCCATCGCCAGCCGGATTTATCTGGTGCCGGAGGACCGGCGCAGTGAGGGTTTGGTCACGCCGATGAGCGTGCGGGAGAACATCACCTTGCCCTCGCTAGGGCGTTTTTCCTCATGCTTCCTCATCCGCCGGGACCGGGAGCGGCGGGTGGCTGGGGAACAGATCGAGTCGCTCAATATCAAAACACCAGGCACCGAGGCCCGGGTCGTGAATTTGAGCGGTGGCAACCAGCAAAAGGTCGTGTTGGCCAAGTGGCTTTCGCTGGATCCCCGGGTGATGATTCTCGACGAACCCACGCGCGGGATTGACGTGGGAGCCAAGGCGGAGATCTACCGGCTCATGCGGGTTCTGGCGGACGGGGGCGGGGTGATTCTGATGATTAGCAGCGACATGGAAGAGGTGTTGCATGTGAGCGACCGGATAGCTGTCATGCACGAGGGCCGCATCAGCGGCGTGCTGGAACGGCCTGATTGCACGGAGGAGAACATCATGAATCTGGCTGTGGGCAAGCCGATTTCGGCCGCCAAGCCGGCGTGCTGAGAGCGGACTGCGGGCGGGGTCTGCGGAGCAGCGCGCGGTAAATAAAACTTATTACTCTCATTCCCCGGGCCGAAATCGTGAAATATTTCACAAACTTTGCTTGCCTCCCGGGCTCCTGCCACTATTTTATGTCCCATCGTTTTAACGGTCTTTCGTGGGGCCGCAAAGCGGAGATTTGCCCGCCGGCCGGAGTTGGGTCGGATGCGGTGGATGAGTTTGGTTTGAAGGCGATCACGCGTCGCGCAGCGAAGCGTGGTCTTTGAATTTAATGGTCAATCGACGGCTAACAATGAACTGAGATGTCAGCGATTTTTCCCAAGTGGACCAATCGGCTGCCGCTGATGATTATCTGCGGCCTGCTGCTCACCGGGAGTGCGGTGATAGCCGGGGTGTGGTATTACTTCACCCCCGAGTACACCCGTGCGGGCTACCAACCGGTTCAGCCGGTGGCCTTCTCCCACAACATCCACGCCGGTCAACTCGGCATGGACTGCCGTTATTGTCACACCGGAGTGGAGAAGTCCTGGTTCTCCAACATCCCGGCCAGTTCCACCTGCATGAACTGTCACAACCAGGTTCTCAAGGACGACCCGAAGTTGGCCTTGGTGCGGGAGAGCGCCGCCAGCGGTAAGCCGATCCCCTGGGTCCAAATCCACCGTGTTCCCGACTTTGTCTACTTTAACCATTCCGTCCATGTGAACCGGGGTGTCAGTTGCGTGGAGTGCCACGGTCGTATCGATCAGATGGACGAGGTGTATCATGCCAAGTCCTTCAGCATGTCCTTTTGCTTGGAATGCCATCGCAACCCCGCCGCCAAGCTACGTCCGCTTGAAAAGATCACCGACCTCGGCTGGAAGCAGCCTTCCGTGGAAGCGCAACATGCCTTCGGAACCCAAGCATTGGAGCATTGGAAGGTGGAATCCCTGCAAAACTGCTCCGCCTGCCATCGATGAAAACCATTCCTCCCGCCTGTCCCGAACCTGAATTTGGCCGCAAATACTGGCGCGGTCTGGATCAACTGGCCGAGACACCCGAATTCCGCCACTGGCTGGAACGCGAGTTCCCCCAAGGTGCCGGCGAGTTCACTGATCCGGTTTCACGCCGCAATTTTGTGCAGATCATGTCCGCCTCCTTTCTGCTGGCGGGTGTGGGGTTGGGGGCGACCGGTTGCCGCCGGCCGGTCGAGAAGCTTGAGCCCTTTGGTAAACAGCCTGACGATTACGTCTACGGCACATCGCGTTATTACGCCACCTCGATGCCGACCCGCGGTGGGGCCGTGCCGCTGGTGGCCCGCTCTTATGACGGCCGGCCGGTCAAGCTGGAGGGCAATCCTCATCATCCCGACAGCAATGGCGGCACCGACCGCTGGGCGCAAGCGGCGATACTGAACCTCTACGATCCGGATCGCAGCCGTCATTTCTACTCGGGTGGCACGACCACCTCCATCGAGTCGGCAATCGATTTTCTGTCGGGTTTTTCCAAGAAGGCCCAGGCCAACGGTGGTGAAGGGCTGGCTTTCCTGATCGAAAGCAACAACTCGCCATCCCGCTCGCGACTGCAGCAGTTGATCAGCTCCAGACTCCCCAAAGCCCGCTGGTTCCTGCACGAGGCGATCGACACGGACATCCACCGGCGCGCGGCCTCCCAGGCATTCGGTGAATCTGTGCAGCCGCGCTTTAAATTCGAGGCCGCCAAGGTAATCGTCTCACTCGATTGCGATTTTATCGGTTCGGAGGAGGAATCCCACAATCACATCCGCCGCTTCACCCAAGGGCGCAAGATGGAGAAGGCGGGCGATTCCATGAGCCGCCTCTACATCGTGGAAGCGCTGATGTCGTTGACCGGGGTCAACGCCGATCACCGCCTGCGTTTGCCTGCCAGTGCGGTCGGGCAAATCGCCTCGGCGTTGATGGCTGAGGTCACAGGGAGTGTGAATGCAGTCGGTTTGCCGTCCGGGGTAAAGCCGGCTTGGGTGGCGGAATGCGCCAAGGATCTTCTGGCCAACAAGGGCGCTTCCCTAGTCGTGGCCGGTCACCGGCAACCTTTGGAAGTGCATCTGCTGGCCCACGCCCTCAATGCCGCCCTAGGCAACTTGGGCAAGACCATTGAATTCATTCCGGCACCCGATTTTCGCGAAGCCGGGATTGTCGAATTAGCCGCCGCACTGAATGCCGGTCAGGTCAACACCCTTGTGATCCTCGGGGCCAACCCCGGCTATACCGCCCCTGTCGATTTGGACTGGTCCAAAACGCAGCGTAAAGCAAAGACCGTGATTCGGTTGGGTTACTACGAGGACGAGACTTTTGCCGACTGCGATTGGCATATTCCCTTGGCTCATTTTCTGGAATCATGGGGTGATGTGCGGACCAGCGATGGGACCCTTGTCCCGGTGCAACCGCTGATTGCTCCCTTGTTCAGCGGGTGGACCGAGTTGGATTTGCTCGCTCGCATTGCCGGGGAGACTGTGACGAGTCCTTATGAAATCGTCCGCGCCACTTTTGGCAAGCTGGTAAGCGGGGATGTGGAATTGGCTTGGCGCAAGTTTCTTTACTCGGGGTATCTTGAGAACTCGGCCGCCCAGCCGGTGGAAGTGCGGTTGGACCGGAGCCAAGTCGACAAAGCCTTGTCTGGCGTGGCGGTGGTGGCGGTGGGCAAGGAAAAGCTCGAAGTGGTTTTTCATCGCGACCACAGTGTTGACGACGGGCGCTACGGCAACAACGGCTGGCTCCATGAGTTGCCCGATCCGGTCACAAAACTGGTTTGGGATAATGCCGTTTTAGTGAGTCGCAAGACCGCCGTTGAACTGGGAGTCAAGAACAACGACATCGTCAAAATCGAGTTGGGCGGTCGATCCGTTCACGGCCCTGTGTTCATCCAGCCCGGGATGGCTGATTTCACCCTTGGCCTGGCTCTTGGTTACGGCCGTGAAAAAAGCGGACGGGTAGGGAAGGGGATTGGTTTCAACACCTATGCCTTGAGGACAGCCGCCGCCCAAAACATCACCGTAGGAGCCGGAGTCGCCAAAACCGGAGGTGTGTTCGAGCTGGTCAGCACCCAGACACATTGGTCGATGGAGGGCCGCCCGATTATTCGCGAGGCAAATTTGGAGCAGTTTGAGGCCCATCCCGACTTCGCCAAGTCGATGAATGCGGAGATGCCCCCCGCTTCAGGACCTTTCTATCCCAGTCCCTTCGACGACCTGAAGAAGACGGGTCACCACCAGTGGGGGATGTCGATTGATCTGAACTCATGCGTTGGCTGTTCGGCCTGCATGGTGGCCTGTCAGAGCGAGAACAACGTCCCGATTGTTGGCAAAGACCAAGTCAATCGCGGCCGCGACATGCACTGGATCCGGATTGACCGTTATTACTCGGGAGATCCGTCCAAGGAGAAGTTTCTCGACACGTTCAAGGTGGATGAGAAACAGCAGTTTGAGGAATGGATTGATGACGTTCAGGTCGTCACCCAGCCAATGCTTTGCCAGCACTGCGAATCGGCGCCGTGCGAAAACGTTTGTCCGGTCAATGCGACCGTGCACGACCAGGAAGGGTTGAACCTGATGGTTTACAACCGCTGCGTCGGCACACGTTATTGCTCCAACAACTGCCCCTATAAGGTCCGCAGGTATAATTATCTCGATTACAACAAGCGCCCCCTTCAAGAGCTCAAGGGGCCCTTCTACAACAACGCACTGACCCATAAGACCGATGGCGAATGGGACTTGTTGCGCTGGTGGCGGGATCCCAACTCAGGCATGCGCACGAGCGACGAATGGGATCTCATCAAGATGCTCAAAAACCCGGATGTCACCGTCCGGATGCGCGGCGTCATGGAGAAGTGCACTTTTTGCGTCCAGCGCATTCAGCAGGCCGAGATCGCCCAGAAGGTCAAGGCCAGGGATACCGGGGACATTCTGGTGCCCGATGGTGCCGCGTCGAAGGAACCTGCCGCACTGAAGACGGCGTGCCAGCAGGCTTGTCCGGCCGGGGCAATCGTGTTCGGCAACATTGCCGATCCCGAAAGCCGCGTTTCCAAGTTGAAGGCCCAGCAGCGGGATTACTCGGTCCTCGACTTCCTGTTGACAAAGCCGCGCACCACCTATCTGGCCAAAGTGCGCAATCCAAATCCCAAGATGCCCGATTACACCGAGTCTCCGTTGAGCCTCGAAGAATACACAAAGAAGATGGGAAGCCCGTTTGAACCTCATGGCGAGGCCGAAGGCGCCGCACACGCGGCGGAGAAAGGAAAGCTGTAATGGCCTCCACTGATAAAACCATGGCGGTGCCGGAGACTCCGGCCGAACTGGAGCGCATCCCTCTGGTCAGCAACCAGCGCAGCATAGGCTGGATCTCCGATCAGGTCTGCGCCATCATGGAGGGCAAGCTGCCCATGTGGTGGTGGGCCGCATTCATCCCCAGCCTCATGCTTTTGTGTCTTCTGGGGACCATGCTGGTTTATCAGGTCACCACCGGTGTAGGTGTCTGGGGCAACCGGCACCCCGTCATGTGGGGTTGGGATATCATCAACTTCGTCTGGTGGATCGGCATCGGTCACGCCGGGACCTTGATTTCCGCCATCTTGTTCCTGCTCCGCCAGAAATGGCGCACTGCAGTTAATCGCGCATCGGAAGCAATGACAATTTTTGCGGTGATGTGCGCCGGTATTTATCCCGCCCTCCACGTCGGCCGTGTCTGGTATGACTGGTGGCTTTTCCCCATCCCTAATTCCAACGGGATATGGCCCCAGTTCCGTTCTCCCCTCATGTGGGACGTGTTCGCCGTGTCCACTTATTTCACCGTCTCTGTTCTCTTCTGGTATATGGGATTGATTCCCGATCTGGCAGTGATGCGGGACCGCTGCACCACCAAGGTCCGCCAGTTTTTTTACGGGCTGTTTTCCCTGGGATGGACAGGGTCCAACCGGCACTGGCGCAATTACGAGAAGGCCTATCTTATTCTCGCCGGGGTCTCCACCCCGCTGGTGCTCTCCGTGCACTCAATCGTCTCCCTTGATTTCGCCGTGTCACAATTGCCCGGATGGCACACGACCATCTTCCCTCCCTATTTCGTGGCCGGTGCGGTGTTTTCCGGATTCGGCATGGTTTTGACTCTGCTTGTTCCTTTGCGCTCGATGTTCAAGCTGGAAGATGTGATTACGATGCGCCACATCGATATCATGTGCAAAGTGACTCTGGCAACAGGGTCCATTGTGGGTTACGCCTACGGAATGGAGTTCTTCATCGCTTGGTACAGCGGCAATCCCTCCGAGCAGTTCCATTTCCTCAATCGCGCTTTCGGTCCCTACCAGTGGGGCTGGATCATGATGATGTCCTGCAACACTCTGGTTCCACAGTTGTTCTGGTTCAAAAAGTTCCGCCAGAACCTTAAGTATGTCTTTATCATCTCCATTCTGGTCAACATCGGGATGTGGTTCGAGCGCTTTGTGATCATTGTGATCGGTCTGCACCGGGATTTCCTCCCGTCGAACTGGGCATACTTCAAGCCGACTTGGGTGGATATTTGCACCTTTCTGGGCACCTTCGGCTTGTTCTTTACCCTGTTCCTGCTGTTCCTGCGGTTCCTTCCGATGATTGCTATCTCGGAAGTCAAGGGCGTGACACCGCAGGCCGACCCGCATCATCCCTTGGGCGGCGCAAAACCCAAACACAACGGCCATTGATGCCGACACCTGATTTCAAGCGATGAATGGCAATTCCCCAAAACCTTATGGTGTGATAGCGGAGTTCATAACTCCGGCCGACGTTATGCACGCCGCCGAAAAGGTCCGCGACGCCGGCTACAAACGCTGGGATGTGTTCACGCCCTTTCCGGTGCATGGCATGGACAAGGCCATGGGTTTGGGCAACTCCAAGGTGGGCTGGTTCGCTTTTCTTGGCGGGGTCACCGGTTACACGACCGGCATGCTGATGATCTGGTATCTCAACGCTGTCGATTATCCCCTGGTGATCGGGGGCAAGCCCATGTTCAGCCCCTTTTCGGCATTCCCACCCTCCTACGAACTGACCATTCTCTTCAGCGCGTTTGGCTCGCTGTTCGGAATGATGTTTTTGAACCGTCTGCCGCGCCTGCACCATCCTCTTTTGAAAAACCGCCGCTTCGCGCGCGTCACCCACGACCGTTATTTTCTGGTGGTCGAGTGCGCCGACCCGAAATATTCGGAGATAGCGACTCATAAATTATTGGAACAAACGGGCAGCAGCCACATCGAGGTTGTGGAGGAATAATGCGTTACTTTTTACTTATCTTTGTTGTGGGGGTTCTGGCCGTTACAGGCATAGCCGGACGCCGCGGGGCCCATTCGCGCAATACTCCGTTGCAGATTTTCGCCGACATGAAACGGCAGTCCAAGCTGCGCCCCCAGACACCCAACGCTTTCTTTGCCAGCGGCGTCAGCTCGCAGCTGCCCGTTCCCGGCACTATCGCTCATCTTCCCGGGCTTCAGGTCGGGGATCAGGTGATTCCTCCTTATCAAGACGCTCCGGTGCTTACGGGGCTTGAGACTGGCTCGACTAATTACGTTCAAAACAACCCGTTGCCTGTCACCGCCGTTCTCCTTAAGCGCGGTCAGGAACGCTTCAACATCTATTGCGCCCCCTGTCACGGGCAGACCGGTGAAGGTAATGGTATCACCAAGAAAATCGGCGCCATGGGCGTCGTCGCCAACCTCCATGACAAGAGGATCGTGGAGCTTCCGGATGGTGAGATTTATCATACGATCACCTATGGCAAGAATTTGATGGGCCCCTATGGGCCTAACGTTCCGGTGCCCGACCGCTGGGCCATCGTGGCCTATCTGCGGACCTTGCAGTTAAGCCAGTTGGGACTTGTGCAGGACGTGCCTCAACCCCTTCAGGGAGCTTTGAAGAAGTAGACTATGAGTTCGCATTCAAACAAACCGGCTCTGACTCCAATGGATTTGTCCCGTTGGCGCAAACTCCCCACTCTCCTGCTGGGCATTGGTTTCCTAATTGTGGCCGCGGGCTTCGTCGTGAGTTACAAGCACGACCACCTTCATAACTTCGCTTCCTCCTGGCTGGTGGCCTTTATGTTTTATCTCAGCGTTTGTCTGGGATCACTCTTTCTGGTTCTGGTCCATCATCTGTTTGATGCCGGCTGGTCCGTGCCCATCCGCCGCTTCCTGGAGCATATCTCCACCCTCCTGTTTCCATGGATGGCGATTCTTTTTATTCCGGTGGCATTGTTATCCAACCGCCTCTACGAGTGGATGTCCCACACTGCCGCAACGGATCACGCGCTCAAGGCCAAACAGCCTCTCTTCACAATGACCGGTTTTTACGCCGTGGCTGTCGGCTGTTTTGCCATCTGGTGGCTGCTCTCCCACCGCCTCCGTTTCTGGTCCCTTGAGCAGGACCGCACCGGTGGCGCCAAACCCACCCACAAAATGCGATCCTACGCCTACTGGGGCATCTTCGCCTTCGCTGTCACTCTGACCTTTGCCGTGTTTATGTGGATGAAGGCCATGCAGCACGAATGGTTCTCCACAATGTATGGCGTTTATTACTTCGCCGGCAGTGTCTGGATGACTCTCGCCATGGCTTATGTGATCACAATGCTCTTGAACCGCCAAGGCATCCTGACCAGCGTGCTCCATGAGCATCAGTTCTATTATCTTGGATCGCTGATGTTCGCTTTCACCGTCTTCTACGCCTACATCCATTTCTCTCAATACTTCATCATCTGGAATGCGAATCTGCCCGAGGAAACCTTCTGGTATGCCGTTCGCGAGAAAGGCACCTGGTTTTGGGTGGGGATGATTATTATTTTCGGCCATTTTTTCATCCCTTTTCTGGCCCTGTTGCGCATCGACTTGAAGAGCAAATTCTCTTACATGACCGCGGTTGCCGCTTGGGCTTGGGCCATGCATTATTTTGACATGACCTTCAACATCAAGCCGGTCGGTCATCCGGAGGGTTTTCCGTGGCAGTGGGTCTGGCTCGACTTGGGCTGTCTGGCTTTCATGGGCGGTCTCCTTTCCAAAATCTTCCTGTCGAAATTCGTGGCTCATCCCCCATACCCTCTCAAAGACCCCCGCCTCTCTGAAGCCATGGGGCTCTATCACCCTGTCCCGACCCAGATTTCGGGCGGCGAACTCGACGAGACGGATGAAATGCCCGATGCCCCACGCTCCAAGTAAATCCCCATGAGCAGCCAAACTGAACCCTGCACCAATTGTAAATCCTGGATGGCCTATGCCGGCGGGATTCTGGGAGCCTCATTGATCGTGGCGGGTCTTGTGTGGGCGATGCGTCACTACACCCAAGTCGCGCCGCTCAATGCCAACCGCGCCGCAGAGCGGGCCGCCGCCCTCAAGGAACTCCGTTCCTCCGAGTCCGACACCTTGCAGACCGTTGCTTGGATCGATAAGAGCAAGGGAATGGTTCGCCTTCCCATTGAGGTCGCCAAGGAACTTGCCGTCAAGCTCTGGCAGAATCCTGCCGCCGCAAGAGCAGAGTTGATTTCCAGGCAGGAGAAGGCTTCCTTCGTCCCCCCGCCGCCTGCGCCCAAGCCCAGTGCGTTTGAATAAAAACAACGTCGACTCGATGAACGAACGTTCTTCCAATCAGTCGGCCGCCACGGCGCCGGACGAAATTTCCCTTTCGTGTCGTGGCCCTCTGGTCATGCTTTTCCTCCACGCCGCCTTCTGGCTGGTGGCGGCCTCGGTGTTGGCCTTGGTTGCTTCGCTTAAATTCCATTCGCCGGCATTCCTCTCCGGATGCGCCTGGCTCACTTACGGCCGCGTTCATTCCGCCGCAGTCAACGCCCAACTCTACGGTTTTGCTGTCCAAGCCGGTCTGGGCGTCGCCCTCTGGATCATTGCCCAAACCGGCCGCTCCCCACTGCCTCACCCATTGGGATTTATCATCGGCGCCGCTGTCTGGAATCTCGGTGTCCTTTCAGGCATCGTGGCTATCCTTGCCGGTCAAGGCACCGGCTATGAGAACCTCGAATTCCCCTTTTATTCAGCCCTTCTCTTGTTTCTTGGTTTTCTAGTTGTGGGTTCCGGCGCGCTCCTCGCCATCCACTCCCGCCGCGAGCGTTCTCTCACCCCGGCCCACTGGTTCCTCGTCGCCGCACTCTTCTGGTTCCCATGGATTTTATCCGGTGCCTATCTTCTCTTGACTGTCTGGCCTGTGCGCGGTCTCATGCAATCAATGGTCGTCTGGTGGTTTGGCGGCAACCTGACTTTTGTGTGGTTGAGCCTAGTCGGACTGGCTGCCCTGTTTCATTTCATCCCCCAAATCCTAGGACGTCCACTTCATAGCCGTCAGATGGCGCTCTTCACCTTCTGGACTCTCCTCTTCTTCGGGAGTTGGACCGGAATTCCATCAACAGCCCCGGTGCCCGCGTGGATTCCTGCTCTTAGTGCCGTGATGACTCTCTTGACATTGGTGACTCTTCTTTCAGCATGGACCAACCTTCGCCAAACCAACTCCGGTGGCCAGCCGTTACCCGGCAATCTTGCCCCGCTTCGTTTTCTTCTGTTCGGTTTGGGCATGTTCCAGCTTGCCGGTTTGATGCGGATCGTCCTAAGCCTGCCTGTTCTTGGGCATATAACCAGCTTCACATGGTTTGCTCCGGCTCAAATCCAGCTCCAGTCCTTTGGCTTCTTCAGCATGGTCATGCTGGGCGCCGTTTACTTCATCTTTCCCCGGGTCATGGGAAGCGGATTGAGCTGCACCAAGGCCCCCCTCCGCCATTTCTGGCTGGCTGCCGTGGGTTGCCTGCTCGTTGCCCTGCCGTGGGCGGTGGGAGGTGTCGCCCAGGGACTCAAACTCGCTGACGCTTCGATTCCCTTCATGGTCATTAGCCACTCCACGCTTTCATTTTTGCGTGCAAGCTCCCTCGGTGAGGTGTTGATTCTGGTTGGTAACCTCATGTTTGCCATGAATTTGTTGATGACAACTACCCGATGCGCCTCCACCTTTTTTCTCCCCGCTTTTTTAGCGATCACCGCCCAAACGCCTAAGGCGGAGGTGAAACCATGAACTACGGACCGCTTGTTTTCTTAACCGCTTTTGTGGCTCTCTCAGCCTCTTGGTTCGGTTTCGTCTTGACCCCCCAAATTCAAATCGGACGTTTGACGGAGTCGACCAACACCCTGAACACGGCTGAACTCTATCCGAAAGCGCGTCCGGGGCAGGCCGCCCAAGGCCTTCAGGTGTATCGCGCCAATGGCTGCGCCGCCTGCCACACCCAGCAGACCGTCCAAGAGGGCACTTCCATTGACGTTTATTTGCTTGAAGTCGGGACCAACGCCGCCGCCGTTTCAACCGCTCTGGTCAAGGCCAATGTCGGATTCACCAGAATCGACGACCCAGGCTTTTTTCTTAACCTTCCCAAAAACATACTCCCCGGAACCACGATTGAAGCCGCCAAACGCGCTTTCAAAGGTGCCCAATCCGCGGGGGCCAAGGCCCAGATTCGTATTAACCCCCAAGGCCCGGATATAGCCCGCCATTGGGGCGTCCGTGGTTCGGTCGCGGCAGACTATCTTTTTGACCAGCCTGTCATGCTGGGATCCCAACGCGTCGGTCCCGACCTCTCGAATGTGGGAGCCCGTCTACCGGATGTGAACTGGCACTTGCTCCATCTCTATGCTCCGCAGCAAGTGGTCAAAGGCTCCTTGATGCCGCCCCACCGCTTTCTTTTCAACGTGGCCAAAGCCGGGCAACACCCTTCTCCTGACGCGCTGCAAGTTCCCCCAGAGGTCGCACCCGCTCCGGGTTACGAGGTTGTTCCAAAACCGGAGGCTGTTGCTCTTGCCGCTTATCTTGTGAGCCTGAATTCGTCCACACCTGTTTTTGAAACCCCGATGACTCTCGCTTCCAGCGCTACCTCAACCAATTCACCTGCGAAATGAGCCAGTCGATCAAACGTTCCGCTCCCGCCAGTCCGTCTTCCTCCCAGCCTTTGCTCAAGGAACCGGCTTTCCCCATCTGGCTGATCGTCTTTCTTACCCTCCTCCTCTATGCGGGAGCCGTTTATTTTGACGGGCATGGCTCCGGATTTCATCCTCAGGTCTATGCTCCCTACAGCTCTTACACCCAGCTCGCAGACCTTCAGATAACCGGACCGCCTAATCCTCTGGAGATTGGGTTCCGGGTTTATCACAAGCCATCTTGTGTCTCCTGCCATCAGGCCAGTGGCGCTGGGTCTCCCGGACAGTTTCCACCTCTGGTCGGTTCGGAGTGGGTACAGGAACCCGAGCCGGGCCGCATCATTCGCGCTGTCTTGAACGGCCTTCAGGGACCCATCTCCGTCAAAAACCAGCAGTATAACAACGCCATGGTCGCCTGGGGGGGCGTCTTCAGTGATGAGGAAATAGCCGCCGTCATCACTTATATCCGCCAAAATAAGGACTGGGGTAACAACGCCCCGGCCGTCACCGCTGACAGGGTCAAAGCCGTGCGTGAAAAGATCAAAGGCCATCCTGGTCCCTTCACAGCGGACGAATTGCTGAAAATTCCCGCCGCCGATTGATCCAGTCCTCCGGGTTTGTTTCCGCCTTGATCTGCCCTTTACAATTCAGATGCCTCTCGGCTCTGAATGACTTCTAAACACCGCTCCTGGGATTAATCCCTTTTCTCCGACCACCTGAAAGCACGTTTGAGATATAACTGAAGTAGCCATGAAGTGCTGTATGAGGCGGAGCCATTAGATTCGCTTTTATTTCTCAAGGGTCTTCATAAACTTCAAGTTCGATTTGGCTTGGGTTGGGAGTTTCACCATGAAACGCATCAAGGGCATGAAGTGGGATGAATGATTTTTCTGATGGCGCAACATCTCTAGCCAATGCCCAGTCGCCGCCAACGTAAGGAGCTGCTCCCGCGGGGGGCGAAGGGCAAAGGGGCAGGGCAAAGGGGCCGTCGCCACGCCCCGATCCGGATCCGTCACAGGCACCTCAATCTCATCCCCGGGCGCTTCTGGAACTGATCCTGCCAGGAATCCCGAGGTGCGTGAGAACTTCGCTCCACGCGGTCGGGCCTCCCTGCGGTGTCAGCGATTCCTCCGTTCGTGTGACCGTGAATTTTAACGGCAAGGTGTCCAAGGAACTCTCATCCTTCCTATCACCCGCCAGGTGAACCGGAACCAGCGATCCAAAAGTGCTCATCGCCCCGGGTTTTATTCACCCATTCCCCCCTTAACCACCGCTTCAATTGCGGAGATTCGGCTGATAGGATGTTTTTAAAGCGCTCTTACTTTTTCAGCACCATGGGTTGCGGTTCATTGGTCCCACTCCGCTTCTCAGTCAACACCCGGATCAGTCGTTGTTTCACATCTGCGTAGGAACCGTTGGTGACCGTATTGAGGTGGGCTTGAGCCTCCTCATATCGGCCAATACTGATCTTCACCCTCGCCAAATGGATGTGGACACCCTCCCGTTCGAGTTCGTCATGCGCCAGGCTTAGCGTGTTGGTCCAGGAAGCAAGAGCGGCATTGGTCCGCAGCGGGCGGATTCCGTAGTAGGTCTGCGCCACGTCGGTGGCCAGTGGAAAGTTGGCGGGGTCAAGCCGGAGCGACTTTTCATACAACCCCAGCGCCTTGTCAAAAACCTGCTGCTCGTTGATATGGTAGAAATCCATCACGTCCCGGCGGTAGAGATAAACCGTGGTGGCGAAATTGTGGTAGTAGACCGCCTCGAGTGGATTGAGCTCGATGGCCTTGCTGTAGGAGACAAAAGCATTGGTCAGATCTCCCGTGTGCCCGTAAAAATTGGCCAGATTGTTCCAGATCGCCGGGTTCTTTGGATCAAGTTCCCTCGCCTTTTCCAATTGGGCTACCTCCCCATCTTCGTCCCCGATATCGTGCAGGAAACTCGCGTACGCCACCCGGGCTTTGGCGTCGCCGGGATGGCGCAGGACAAATTCCGAATAGGCTTTGCGCGTCGATTCAAAGCGTCGCAGGATGCGTTCGCGCATCTCCTTGGCCGGCAGCCCCGCCCCTTTGGCGGCAAACCCCTCATTCTCCCGGATCCAACCGTCCACCTCCGCCTGCGCCGCATCATCTTCCTTCATAATGGACTGCAGCTCGCCCGACACCGCATCGTTAGGGGCGGGAACAGCCACGCTCAGGCCGGTGGCCTGCGTTATGAGGTTGCTGACTGCGCCGGCCTGGTTGGTGACCACCAGCGCGCTCAGGATTCCAACAAGCACATTGCTCACGGGACCCAGCCTAACAGTGGCTAGGGCGAAGTCGAGTATGAGCACGATAGTCCCCGAAACGGCCTCAGACCGCCATTTGGAGCCCATGATAAACACAAAATCCATGGCCGCTTTCCGGACGTCCCTCGGGCTGAAGCCTCAACTCCGTCTGCCGGGCCGGCCTTCAGCTTGCTTTGGGGCGCAATGTCTATGTGTTATGGAGGGGTTGCAACTCCTTATCTCGCGGGCTGTGGAGCGGACTACGTGCCGGTTTGCCACGACGGGGCGGGCCTTGAGCAGGAGCCCAACGGCATGACCCGGCTGGCATGATATACCAATTGCCGAAAGTTGTTTCTGGACGGCGGAGTCCGAAGAGGTCTCGTTTGCCGTGAAAGCCATGGTGGAGCCGGAGCGGTGTCGCAATTGAAAACCGACGCGTGTATTGATGCGGACGTGCCGTCGCCGGTTGAGGGCGTTCTCGGGGCTTTCTCGGCCTGGCAGAGGGCCTCGGTATGGTCGGTGAAAATCCGAAGGCGGCGCTTGTCCGAGGCCGTATCATGAACATTGAAAATGGTCCGGTATTTTACTTGTGTGGCCGGACTTTCCCGTCTATAAGTTTTCAGCGTGGTTTTGATCTTGGTTGCGTTGTCAATTGTCAAACGTTCTTCGCGTCTGGTTTTGACGGCTGTCGGCTGACCCGGGTTTTAAGTGGTCAAAGCTCAACGTAAATCATTATAAGTTAGCTGGTTGGAGAGATGGCCGAGTGGCTGAAGGCGCTGGTTTGCTAAACCGGTATACCCCTTAAAAGGTATCGGGGGTTCGAATCCCCCTCTCTCCGCCACTTCAACTTTTCCCCAATAAAATCAAGGGTTTCGAGTGAATTCACTCTCTTTTTTTCTTCCAAACTGTGTGTAAACTGTGTGTAAAAATTCTAAAAATCACCATGAAGCGTATGGAATCAGGGTGCGCCGTTAATCGATAGGGGGGCGGAATTCTGCAACCATCCTTACCAACAGCCCCCCCCTTTACCGAGGCCATGTCTCCCTAAGGCCTTACGGAGGCATTTAACGGGGCAGTGGGGGGCGCTTTTGAGAATGCCCGTTCCTTCTCTCTTCTGGTAAAATCTCCGTCACCCAGAGTTGACGATTGCCGGATCATAGGGCTCGATACGTTTGTCTAGCCCCCGGTCAACGGAACGGTCGGCTTGTGCCGCGGTTCTGGCGCTTTGGGTAAAGGAGTTGTAGTGACCTATGGGGAGGAAAGGGAAGGATGGATACAAGACGAGCTGTGAAGGTCGGGAATCTAGCGTTCTGGACGAGCTTCGACACGCAAGCCGGCGGGAAAAGGCGGAGTTTGTCAGGAGGTTGGAGGTGTGGATCAGTTCTCAGCCCGCATCGCTCGCAGAACCTCCCGTGACTTTGCCTCGCCGACCTGTTTGACAAGTTTTTTGAGCCGGGTTTGGCTAACATCGTCAGCTTGTTTCTTGGAACGGGCATCTTTTTTTGAGCGGGCGTTGAATTCCTTCAGGGCCGCCTCATACCTGTCTTGTGCCAGCTGGGCATCGCGCTTCAGCAGGTTCAGCATGGCTTCGTCCCCGTAGAGCCGGATGGCTTCGTTTACCAGCCGTTTTACTCCGCCCACGGAGCTCTTTGCCTTGTCCAGAGCCTTCCTGATGTTTTCATCCTCCGGCTCGAAGGATCGGATGTCCCTTTGTGCTGTTGATTTCCTCGAACTATTTTTCAGTGTCATTTCGTCTCGATTCTCGTTTGATTTCCTCGTTTTGTTTTAATGTGTAATACAATTTTTCACCGCTGTCAAATTTTATTGTTGCCCAGTCGTAGTAAGGCTTAATACAAAGGCGGCATGGAAACGAATAAACGGCGGATAATATGGACTTTTGAGCCAGACAGGGATGTGAAGAGCTTGATGGGAAAGGCGATCAAGCGGGCGGGAAAAGGGTCCAAAAAGAGCAATCCATATCACGGGCTCAAAACCCGATTTATCAACGAGGCTGTCCGGCTGCATCTGGCCGGATTGAGGGGGAAGCGTGAGGGGCATATTTAAGGTCCACTCTGGCGCCTCATCCAGCAAATCTATGAACGACTTCGATCTTTTCAGGCTGTCCAAGAGCAAGGCTGCCGTCGACATTTGCGTTACCACCATTCGCAAGTATTTCAAGCAAGGGCTGCCATTTTACAAACGCGGCAAGGTTGTGTTTGTGAGTCGGCGGGAATTGGATTCCTTCATCCGCGCCTCCCGTCACGCTTCTTAAAACGCCCCTTAAACTGCCCTAAATCTTTCCATTTGATGACTCATTCATCTA
>Ga0209829_10001055_pt1 | contig 23335 bp, 21 predicted proteins | sample C_140205_EF_Meta_FD_187311 | JGI IMG/M metagenome (GOLD analysis project Ga0209829, IMG submission 187311) | Freshwater microbial communities from Lake Croche, Canada to study carbon cycling - C_140205_EF_MetaG (SPAdes) (version 2) | ecosystem: Environmental > Aquatic > Freshwater > Lake...
CGGTCATTGCGATGAAACTGATCTCAAACGCCACGTGTGCGATCAGGATCGTGACGTAGCCGGTGGGCCAGCCCATGCTGAGAAACAGCGTAAGCAGCGAGGCGCCCATCACCACCTCGGGCGAGGTCAGCGGTAACACCAGGAAGGTATCGATCGCTTTGCTGCCCCGAAAGCGTTGGCGCACAAGAGCAATCGCGACCAGGGTGCCCAGAACAAGCGCGATCACAGTCGATACCGCGGCTACATTGAGGCTCAGTTTGAGCGCGCTGGTCAGGGCGGGATATTTGAACGGGTGCGCCCAGTTGTCCAGCGTGAAGCCCTGCCAGGTGTAGTTGAACTTGCCGGCCGGCTTGTTGAACGAAAACACGATGATCACCAGGATCGGCACGAACAGGAACAGCAACACGAGACCGGCCATCATGCGCAGCGCCAGGTCGCCGAGCTTGAACGTGCCCCGGAAATTGCGACCCGGCTTCGTTAGCGTGACGACTGCCTGTGTACTCACACCAGATCCTCGGTGCCCAGTGCCCGGGTATAGAGCAGCACGCCGACCAGAATGAAGGCCATCAGTACGAAGCTCATGGCCGCCGCCACCGGGTAGTCCTTGACCACCAGGAACTGCTTTTGGATGACGTTGCCGATCATGGTGGTCTTGGTGCTGCCGAGATAGTCGGCGTTGATGAAGTCACCCACCGACGGTATGAACACCAGCAGGCTGCCGGCCAGCACGCCGGGCATCGCCAACGGCAGGATTACCTTGCCGAACATCCTGCGGTTGGACGCGTAGAGATCCTTGGACGCCTCCAGCAGTCGGGCGTCGATCTTCTCCAGGCTGACATACAGCGGCAGAATCATGAAGATGATCCAGTTGTAGGTCAGACCCCCGATCACCGCGTAACTGGTCGACAACAACCGGCCCTCGCTGGGTAACAATCCCACCGTGCCCAGGGTGTCCACCACCCAACCGCCGTCGGCCAGGATCGTTTTCCAGGCGATGGTTCGGATCAGGAACGTGACGAAGAAAGGCAGGATCACCAATCCGAGAAGCAGATTCTTGTATCGCCCGGCCTTGAATGCGATGACGTAGGCCAGCGGGAAGGCCAACAGTATGCACAGCACGGTGGCGGCGAGCGCATAGCCGAAGGACCGCAGGATCTGGTCCCGGTACTCGGTGAGCGCCTGCGCATAATTGCCGAAGTGCCACGCGAACGTGAGCTTCGGCAGATACACCGAACCGCCCATCGTCGACAGCGAGGTGCGCAGCAGTGAGACGAACGGCACCACATAGAACACCCCGAGATAGGCCAACGCAGGCAGGACCATCAGATACGGGGCGATCCTGCTGCGTTGACGGTTGCTGCTGGCTACACCTGCCATTAGCGGAGGGCCACAGTGATCAGCCGCCGGTGACCGCGGCGTAAGCCTTGTTGAAATCGGTGGTTTGCTCGTCGGTCAGCGGGGCCCAGGCCCTGAGCATGTCGAGGGTGGCCTGCGGCGGATTGATCAACGGGTTCTTGGCGGCATCCGGGTTGATCTTGTTCAGTTCGTCAGTCATATCCGACAGCACGGGCACGTAGTTGACGAAGTCGATCAGCTTGGCATAGTTGGCCCGGTCGTAGACGTAGTTGATCCACTCCTCGGCGGCCTTCTGGTTCTGTGTGGTGTACGGGATCATCATGGTGTCGATGAAGGTATTGCTGCCTGCCTCCGGAACCACGAACTGCAGATCGGGATTGTCCTTCTGCAACTGCACCACATCGCCCGAATACGCCTGGGCCACAATGATGTTGCCGGCAGCGAGGTCGTCAGCGTAGTCGTTGCCGGTGAACCGCCGGATCTGGCCCTTGTCCTTGTGTTCCTTGATCAGATCCACAGCCTTCTGGATGCTCGCCATGTTCGGGTCCGCCGGAGAGCCGCCCTGTGACATCAGGATCATGCCGAGTGCGTCGCGCATCTCGCTCAACAGGCTGACCTTGCCCTTGAACGCCGGATCCCACAGATCGTCGACGGACTTGATACTGCGACCGGTAGCGGCGCGGTTGTAGGCCAAGCCCAGGATTCCGGACATGTACGGCGCGGTGTACTTGCGGCCAGGGTCTGCCTTGGAATCCAGCAGGTCGGGCCGCAGGTTCTTCTTATTGCTCCACCGCGAGTCGCTGATCTCATTGGCCCAGCCCAGGCCCATCAGTCGGGAGGCCATGAACTCGGTGGGAACTACCAGGTCGGCGCCGATGTCCTGTTTGCGCGACAGCGGTTCCTTGTTCTTGGCGAACCATTCCTCGTTGTCGTTGAAGTCCTCTTTGTAGTCCACGGTCAGACCCGTCGCGGTCTGGAAGGCCGCAATGAAGCCGTCGGCCATGTACAGCGGCCAGTTCGAGATGCGCAACTTGCCGGTGGCCTTGCTGCCGTCATCGGCAGGCGCGGCACCGGTGGACCCGTCGGAGGCGGACTTGGTGTCCGAACCGCAGGCCGCGAGGAATGACGGTCCGAGGACTAGTGCCGCAGCGGCGGCGGCACCGCCGCCGATGAACCGGCGACGAGAGGCGATCTGTGCAAGAACGCGAGGATCGGTTTCGTGTGCCATCAGGTTGTGCCTTTCATCCGGTTATGTGTCGGGAATTGGTTTAGGAATGCGAAGTCAGGTTTCGTTGAGCGTCTCGTCAGGGTGGGTGGTGCGCGGAACGTCGCCGGCAGGCAGCACCAGCGAGGCATCCGGCGACCAGCCCGCGAAGACCTCATCGCCGGGGCGCAGAAGTGGCAGATCCTGCTCGGCGCCGACGTGGGCGAGGATCGCCGAGCCGTCGGCGGCGGCCAGCGACAGTCGCAACACCGGACCCTGGAAAGTCAGGTCGACGACAGTGGCACGCACGGCGACGTCGCCGGTGTCGGCGGGTTGTGCCATCGAGACCCGAACCCGTTCGGGGCGCACCATCACAGTGGCCTGCCCGCCGGGTTCGATGGTGCCCTCACCAGGCCGGGCCTTGAGGGTGGTGCCCAGAACGTCGACTTCAACGTAGTCGCGATTGGCCCGGCCGGTGTGGCGGCCGTTCCACAGATTGGCCTGGCCGATGAAGCCCGCCACGAACACCGTGGCGGGCCGGTCGTAGATCTCGGTCGGGGTGCCGATCTGTTCCACGTGGCCTGCGTTCATGACCGCGATCCGGTCGCTCATCGTCAGCGCTTCCTCCTGATCGTGGGTCACGTACACGAACGTGATGCCGACCTCGCGCTGAATACGTTTGAGTTCGAACTGCATGACATGGCGCAGTTTGAGGTCCAATGCCCCCAGTGGTTCGTCGAGCAGCAGCGCGCTGGGGTAGTTGACCAGGGCTCGGGCCAGTGCGACGCGCTGCTGCTGGCCACCGGACAGCTGGGCGGGTTTGCGGGTGGCGAATTCGGTCAGTCGTACCACCTCGAGCATCTCGTCGACGCTCTTGCGCACCGCCGCCCGGTCCTTCTTCTGGCTGCGCGGACCGTAGGCCACGTTGTCCCACACCGTCATGTGCGGGAACAGCGCGTAATGCTGGAACACGGTGTTGACGTGACGTTTGTGGGGTGCGACCCGCGACACGTCGACGCCCTCGAGCCGGATGGCACCCTCGGTCGGACTCTCGAAGCCGGCGATCATTCGCAGGGTCGTCGTCTTCCCGCATCCGGACGGCCCGAGCATCGAGAAGAACTCACCGGCGCCGATCGAGAAGTCGGCGTCCGCTACCGCGACGTAGTCATCGAACCGCTTTGTGACGTGGTCGATTTCGATGACCGGTGTGCTGCTGCTCCGGTCGGGGTGACCTGGCGTCGTGATCTGCGGGTTGGCGGTGCCAGTCGTGGTCAGGACCCATCCTCCGTCCTCGATGTTCGCAATGGTCGTGCGGTAAACCTTTACGGATTTACCCGGCATCCGCAACAGTTGCGGACCTACATATGGGCGCCGCCGTCGATGCGCACCTCAGTCCCGGTGACGAAGAACGCCTCCTCGCTGCCCAGCATCGCCACCACGGCGGCCACCGCATCAGGGTTGGCGAAGATCGCCCCTTCGGGAAGTTTGAGTCCCGGCGCGACCCGTTGGAATAGCCGATAGTCGACGCCGTCGGGGAACCCGGGACCAACGCTCTGCTTGGATTCACCGCTGCCATCGGTCATACCCGAGGAGATCGATCCCGGCTGAACGGAGTTGAACCGGATGCCCTCTCTGCCGAACTCCGCGGCCAGGGCATGCGTCATCGCCTTGATACCGCCCTTGGAGGCGGCATAGGCCGACATGTACGGGTGTGCGAAGTCCGCCGACGTGGAACTGAAGTTGACCACGGCGGGGGCGTTGCCCTGGCGCAGTGCCGCAAGCGCCTCTCTGGTGACCAAGAACGTCCCGACCAGGTTGATCCGCAACACCTGCTCGAAATCGGCCAGGGTGGTCTCCGCGAAGTGCGCCGAGCGCAGGATTCCGGCCACGTTCACTAGCGTGTCGAGGCCACCGAGGGTGGTGACTGCGGTCCGCACCCCGGCGGTCACAGACTCCTCGCTGCCCACATCCATGACGACGGTGGTCAGCCTCGAGTCGGAATCGCCGGCCTTGGCGGCCGTGTCGGCCAGTCCGGCTTCGCTGATATCGGCCGCGACCACGCGTCCGCCCTCGGCGAGGATCCGCAGTACGCAGGCCTGACCGATACCGGATCCGCCGCCGGTGACCAGGACGCGACGGTCGGTGTATCGCGGCACGGGTTTGCTCCTATCGGGTTGGTCTGGGGTGCGGTTCGTGGGACGACGCGGAGTCAGTCCGGCCGTTTCGGGCACCTTGATGAGATTCTTAGCCTAAGTTACGGGGTCACAGTTGGAACACGTTTCACACGAGGGAGAACCTGCAGACGTATGGCGAACAGGGCGGCGGATCGCTGGTCTCCGGGTATCGCGCTGAGCAAGGGCGTGTCGGGTCCGATGGAGGCCATCGGGGGTCTGTTCGCCATGTCCGCCGACGCCATCCGGTTCATCTTCGTCCGGCCTTTTCAGTGGCGCGAGTTTCTTGAGCAGGCCTGGTTCGTGGCCCGGGTGTCTCTGGCACCGACGCTGTTGGTCGCGATCCCGTTCACCGTGCTGGTCAGTTTCACCCTGAACATCCTGCTGCGCGAGTTGGGTGCCGCCGACCTGTCCGGTGCCGGCGCGGCCTTCGGCGCGGTCACGCAGGTCGGACCGCTGGTGACGGTGCTGATCGTGGCCGGCGCGGGTGCGACCGCGATGTGCGCCGATCTGGGCTCGCGCACCATTCGCGAAGAGATCGACGCCATGGAGGTGCTGGGGATCAATCCGGTGCAGCGGCTGGTGACGCCGCGGGTATTGGCGTCGGGTCTGGTTGCGCTGCTGCTCAATTCGCTGGTGGTGATCATCGGCATCCTCGGCGGTTACGTCTTCTCGGTGTTCGTGCAGGACGTGAACCCGGGTGCGTTCGCCGCGGGCATCACCCTGCTGACCGGCGTACCCGAGGTGATCATTTCGTGTGTGAAGGCGGCGCTGTTCGGTCTGATCGCCGGATTCGTAGCCTGCTATCGCGGCCTGATGATCACCGGCGGTGGCGCCAAAGCCGTCGGAAACGCGGTCAACGAGACGGTGGTGTACGCGTTCATGGCGCTATTCGTGGTCAATGTGGTCGTCACGGCGATCGGCATCCGATTGACGACGGGTTGATGCCATGGGATCGATGACCGTCCTGCGCTCCAGCTATCCGCGACTGTTCCGTCAGTTCCGTCGGCCGACCGGCTTCTTCAGCCGGATCGGCGATCACACGCTGTTTTACGGTAAGGCGATCGCCGGTATCCCGGCGGCGGTCACGCGCTATCGCAAGGAGATCATCCGCCTGATCGCCGAGATTTCCATGGGCGCAGGCACTCTGGCGATGATCGGTGGCACCGTGGCGATCGTCGGCTTCTTGACCCTGGCCGCCGGTGGGACACTGGCAGTGCAAGGGTACTCATCGCTGGGCAATATCGGCATCGAGGCGTTGACCGGATTCTTGGCCGCGTTCATCAACGTCCGGATCTCTGCGCCGGTGGTCGCCGGGATCGGCCTGGCGGCGACCTTCGGTGCCGGAGTGACCGCGCAACTCGGGGCCATGCGGATCAACGAGGAGATCGACGCACTGGAGTCAATGGGCATCCGGCCGATCGAATACCTGGTGTCCACTCGACTGGTGGCGGGAATGATCGCGATTACACCGCTGTACTCGATCGCGGTGATTCTGTCGTTTCTGGCCAGCCAGTTCGTGACGGTGGTGTTGTTCGGCCAGTCCAAAGGCCTCTACGACCACTACTTCAACACCTTCCTGAACCCGATCGACCTGCTGTGGTCGTTCCTGCAGGCGGTTCTGATGGCCATCACGATCCTGCTGATACATACCTACTTCGGCTACTTCGCCACCGGTGGGCCAAGTGGTGTTGGTGTTGCGGTGGGCAATGCGGTGCGGACCTCCCTGATCGTGGTCGTGTCGGTGACATTGTTTGTGTCCCTGGCGATTTACGGTTCCAACGGCAACTTCAACCTGGCCGGGTAGGGGAGCGAGATGACGAGAAATCTCGGCCCCGGACCGAGCGACCGATCCGAAACTGAAACCGCAGCAGTGCCGGTTGCGGCTAGTGCCGGACGCAGTTTCGGCGCCCGCGGTCGCGCCCGTCCGATTGCCGGCCTGGTGACCGTGCTGACCCTGGTGTTGATTTTCGCCGTCGCCGTCGGACTCTTCCGGGACAGCTTCAAGAAGACAGTTCCGGTGACTGTCATTTCGGATCGCGCCGGCCTGGTGATGTACCCCGAGGCGAAGGTCAAACTGAACGGCGCGCAGGTCGGCAAGGTCGCCTCGATCGAACCGCTATCCGACGGCAGTGCCGCCCTGCATCTGGCCATCGACCCGGCATCGCTAGACGCCATCCCGGCCAATGTGGGCGCCGAGATCGCGTCGTCGACGGTGTTCGGTTCCAAGTTCGTCGAACTTGTGCCGCCCGCGAACCCGTCGGCCAGTTCGCTCAGCGCCGGCAAGGTGATCCAGGGCAGCAACGTCACCGTCGAGGTCAACACCGTCTTTCAGCAACTCGTGTCCGTGCTCTCCAAGGTCGAGCCCGCCAAGCTCAATCAAACTCTCGGCGCGTTGTCCCAATCGCTGCACGGCCGGGGTGACAAATTCGGTCAGGGTCTGGTGGACCTCGACAGTGCGCTGACCAAGATCAACCCCGCGCTGGACAGTCTCAATCACGTATTCGCTGTGGCACCAACAGTTTTAGGCGCCTTTGCCGATGCATCCCCGGATCTGTTGGCCGTCCTGGACAACACGTCTCGCGTCAGCGAAACAGTGGTGGACCAGCAGGGCAATCTTGATGCCCTGCTGGTCAGCGCCATCGGGTTGGCGGATATCGGAACCGATGTGGTCTCGGCCAACCGGCAGCCGCTGACCGACGTGCTTCGTTTGCTGGTGCCGACCACTGACCTGACCAACCAGTACAACAGCGCGCTGACCTGTGGCATCGGCGGTTTGATCCCGCTGGCGACCGGTCCGGGTGCGCCTGTCCCCGGCGCCGTGCTGCTGCAGTCATTCTTCCTGGGCCGTGAGCGGTACCGGTACCCGGGCAACCTGCCCAAAGTGGCGGCCAAGGGCGGTCCGCAGTGCACCGACCTGCCGAACGTGCCGTATGAGAAGCGCACTCCGTTCGTGGTCGCCGACATCGGGGCCAACCAGGCGCAGTACGGCAACCAGGGCATTCTGCTGAACTCCGATGGCCTTAAGCAGGCACTCTTCGGACCGCTCGACGGTCCACCCCGCAACACCGCGCAGATCGGGCAACCCGGCGGATGAGCAGCCTGCGGAACACCTCAATCAAAGTCGGCATCTTCGGCATCGTGATGCTGCTGTTGACCGGTGTGCTGTTCGCGATCTTCAGTCAATATCGCGCCGGAACGGACAATAAATACTCCGCGGTGTTCGCCGACGCCTCGAGCCTCAAGGCAGGTGACTCGGTGCGGGTCGCGGGCGTTCGGGTGGGAACGGTGAAAGCCGTTGATCTGCAACCGGATAATTCGGTGGTTGTCGGGTTCGGCGCCGACCACAACATCGTGCTGACCTCCGGTACCACGGTGGCGGTGCGTTACCTCAACCTCGTCGGCGACCGTTATCTGGAACTCCTCGACAGTCCGGGTTCGACGAAGATCCAGCCGCCCGGATCGGTGATCCCGGCCGACCGCACCGAGGCCGCGCTGGATCTTGATCTGCTGGTGGGTGGGCTGAAACCCCTTGTGCAAGGACTCAATCCGCAGGCCGTCAACGCCCTGACCAATTCACTGATTCAGGTGCTGCAGGGCCAGGACGGCAACCTGGAGTCGTTGTTCGCCAAGACCTCGTCGTTTACCAATTCACTGGCCGACAACAGTCAGACCGTGCAGCAGTTGGTCGACAACCTCAACGTCGTGCTTGCGACGATCAGCAAGGACGGCGAGAAGTTCTCCGGCACCGTCGACGGCCTGGAGAAGCTCATCACCGGTCTGGCCCAGGATCGCAACCCCATCGGTGAGGCGATCACTGCACTGGACAGTGGAACAGCCGCGCTGACCGATCTGCTCAATGAGGCCCGCGCTCCGCTGGCCGGAACTGTCGATCAGTTGGCCCGGCTGACCCCCCTGCTGGATCAGGACAAGGAAACCCTCGATATCGCCCTGCAGAAGGCACCGGCCAACTACCGCAAGCTGGTCCGACTGGGCTCCTACGGCAGCTGGATCAATCAGTACCTGTGCGGTCTGTCGGCGCGAGTCACCGATCTGCAGGGGCGAACGGCGTACTTCCCCTGGATCATGCAGCACACGGGAAGGTGCGCGGAGCCGTGATCATGAGATACCGCGGGTCCAACCTGATCCGCTCCGGCTTTATCGGCCTGGCTCTCATCGTGCTGGCCATCATTGTGGGCCTGCAACCGGAGCGACTGCTGTCGCTGGCGACCTCAGTTCGTCACCAGGCGTTGTTCACCGAGGCCGGCGGAATCGCTGCTGGCAATGACGTCAAGGTCTCCGGCGTGAAGGTCGGTACAGTGTCCGACGTCTCGCTGCAGGAGGGCAAGGCACTGGTGACGTTCATGGTGAACGGGAAAGTGCGGTTGGGTTCAGGTACAACCGCCCACATCCGCACCGGAACCCTGCTGGGACAGCGCTTGCTGACATTGGAATCTGATGGTGTGGGCACGCTGCGGTCCTCCGATGTCATCCCGGTCTCGCACACCGGCGCCCCGTACTCGCTAACCGACGCGATCAGCGAGTTCACCGCCAACACCAGAGATACCGACACCGGAGCACTTAACAAGTCGCTGGACACGCTCTCAGTGACGATCGACCGGCTCGCACCGCAACTGGCACCGACCTTCGATGGCCTGAGCCGGATCTCGCGAGCACTCAATGAGCGCAACGAGTCGCTGAGCGGTTTGCTCAAAAGCGCCTCGGAGGTGACGGCCGTACTCGGTCAGCGCAGCCAACAGGTCAATACCCTCATCCTCAACGCCAATGAACTGCTCGGGGTGCTTGAACAGCGTCGCGCCGCGATCGTGAACCTGCTGGCCAACACCTCGGCGTTATCGCAGCAGTTGACCGGGCTGGTCAATGACAACGAGCAGGAATTGGCTCCCGCTTTGGAGCAACTGAATTCAGTGACCGCGATGCTGCAGCGCAACAACGACAACATCGGAAAGGCGATGGCAGGACTGGCGAAATTCCAGGTAACCCAGGCCGAAGCGGTCAACAACGGATACTTCTACAACGCGTTCGTCGCCAACCTGAGCCCGGCCCAGACCATCCAGCCATTTATCGACTACATCTTCGGATTCCGCCGCGGTGTCAATGCCGGCCAACCGCCGGACAACGCCGGCCCGCGCGCGGAGTTCCCGTTCCCCTGGAACGGCAACTGGGAACCCTGGCGTAGATATGGGCAGGTACCGGGATGACGCGTAAACGAATGACCGCGGCGGTCGCCGCCGCGCTGGCGGTGCTCATCGCCGCGGGCGTGACACTTCTGGTTCGCTACACGGTGCTGAAGCCAACGACCATCACGGCCTACTTCAGCAGTGCCACAGCGATCTATCCCGGCGACGAGGTTCGGGTCTCCGGCGTGAAGGTCGGCACTGTCAAGACGATCGAACCGCAGGGCACCAAAGCGAAAATGACGTTGGCGGTAAAGCGCGGTGTGCCCATCCCGGCCGATGCCAAGGCCGTCATCGTCGCCCAGAATCTGGTCGGTGCGAGATACGTCCAGTTGGCCCCGGCCTACGAAACCAGCGGTCCGACGATGCGCGACGGCGCCGTGATCGACCTGGACCGGACCGCGGTACCCGTTGAGTGGGATGAGGTCAAAGCCCAATTGACTCGCCTGGCAACCGATCTCGGTCCGAGCAGCGGCGTGTCGACCTCATCGGTGGGCCGGTTCATCGACAGTGCCGCGAACGCGATGGACGGCAACGGAGACAGGCTGCGCGAGACCATCAAGCAACTGTCTGGTCTCAGTCGCATCCTTGCCGATGGCAGCGGTAATCTCGTCGACGTCATCAAAAACCTGCAGCTGTTCGTGACCGCACTGCGGGACAGCAACGAGCAGATCGTCCAGTTCCAGGACCGCCTCGCCACCGTGAGCAGCGTGCTCAACGACAGCCGATCGGATCTGGATGGTGCGCTGACGAATCTTTCCAGCGCCGTGGTCGACGTGAAGCGATTCGTCGCCGGCAGCCGTAACCAGACCGCTGAGCAGATCGACCGACTCGGTGATGTGGTGCGCAACCTCAGTGACAACCAGATGGCGTTGAAGAATCTCCTGCACGTGGCGCCCAACGCAATCGGCAACAGCTACAACATCTACGACCCCGATACCGGCAGTGGCCTCGGCGGCTTCGCGCTCGGCAACTTCTCCAACCCGCTGCAGGTGATCTGCGCGGCCATCGGCGCGATCCAGAACGCGACCGCATCGGAGACCGGCAAACTGTGTTCGCAGTACCTTGGCCCGGCGCTGCGACTGCTGAACTTCAACTACCTGCCGGTCCCGTTCAACGCCTACCTGGCCAAGTCGCCGAGCCCGGAGAACCTGATCTACTCCGAGCCGGCGCTGGCCCCGGGCGGTGCGGGAGCCAGTCCGCCGCCACCGCTGAATCCTCCGGCGATCTCTGCTTACACCGGTCTCAACGGCGATGTTCCGCCGCCCGCGGGTTGGGGTGACCCGGCGAACACGACGCCCGGCAGCTACACGCCCACCGGCCTGCCCGCCTATCCGCAGCCGGCGCTCTACCCGAATGCCCCGATTCCCGGTGTCCCCAATCCGACCGGTGTGCCCAATGGCCTTGGTGCCCCCCCGGGAGCCGGTGCCCCCCCGGTCCAGGCGGGTCAGCCGCCGTCGACGCTGCAGGATCTGCTGCTGCCCGCCGAAGGGATGCCGCCATCATGAGGTCTCGCGTGCGTCGCCTGGCGATTGTGGCGACTTGTGTATCGGTCAGTGCTTCGGGTTGCGCGTTCGGCGGTCTGAATTCACTGCCGCTCCCGGGGACTCTCGGACACGAACCGGGGGCGTCTAAATATCACGTCGAACTGGCGAATGTGAGCACGTTGGAACCGAACTCACCGGTTTTGGTGGGCGACGTCGTAGTCGGCAGCGTGGACGCCATGACGGTGCGCGACTGGCATGCCGATGTCGAGGTCTCGGTGAAACCGGGTGTCGTGATACCGGCCAACGCCGTGGCCACCGTGGGCCAGACCAGTCTGCTCGGGTCGATGCATCTGGCGCTCAATCCGCCACTCGGTCAGGCCCCGAGCGGCAAATTGCAGTCCGGTGCGACGCTGGGGCTCAACAAGTCGTCGACCTATCCCTCGACGGAGCAGACGCTGTCGGCGTTATCGGTGGTGATCAACGGCGGGGGAGTGGGACAACTCGGCGACATCGTCTCCGAACTCAACGCCGCGCTGAACGGGCGTGAAGGTCAGGTCCGCGATCTGCTGGCCCAGCTCAACGATTTCGTCGGGGTGCTCGCCACCCAACGCGACAGCATCAATGCGACAGTGGTGTCGTTGAATCGTCTGGCTGGAACGTTCGCCGGTCAGCGCGATGTGCTGACCCGGGCACTGAACAGGATTCCACCTGCCCTGGACGTCCTGGTTCGCGAGCGACCGAAGTTGACCTCCGCGCTGGCGAAGCTCGGCAATTTCAGCACGCTCGCGGCCGGCTTGGTGAACGACACCCATGCAGATCTGGTCCGTAATCTGCGCAACCTCGAACCCACCCTGCGGTCACTGGCTGACGTCGGGCCGAAACTCGATAAGGCTCTGGCCTACTTCACCGCGTTCCCGTACGGCCAGGAATTCATCAATCGGGGTATCCGGGGTGACTACCTGAATCAGTACATCATCTTTGACTTGACCGTCCCGCGGCTCAAGAAGACACTGATGCTGGGTACGTCATGGGGTCAAGAAGGCGCGAAACTCGTTCCCGCGCCTGGTGATCCGTGGTACGCCAGCTACACCTATGATCCGATGAACGCGCCGTTCAGCCCGCCACCGACCGCGGTTGCGAGCATTCCACCGCTGATCGACCCAGCCACCACGTCGATGGCGACTCAGACAGGTGCGGTCACCCAGCTCGCGCCGGCAGCTCCACATGCAGAGGCGCCCGAGATGCCGGGCCCTGGCAATGCAGTTCCGCAGGGCTCGGGCCCGGGCCCCGGCAATGCCATCTCGCCGGGACCCGGCAGTGCCGTCTCGCCGGGACCCGGCAATGCCGTCTCGCCGGGACCCGGCGATGCGCTCGTTCCGTTCCCGCTGCCAGCACCAGATCCGCAGTCGGCCGCAGAGGACGGGGGAGGTAACTGATGCTGACACGCTTCGTTCGCACCCAGCTGGTCATCTTTACGATCGCGTCGATCGTTGGAATTCTGGCGATGGTACTGGTCTACATGCAGGCGCCGACGCTGCTGGGTATCGGCCGGATGACGGTGAAACTGGAACTGCCCAGAACCGGTGGGCTGTACCGGTTCTCGAACGTCACCTATCGCGGGGTGCAGATCGGCAAGGTCACCGATGTGCACGCCACCCGTGCCGGTGCCGAGGCGACGCTGTCCTTGGCATCCTCGCCGAAGATTCCCGCCGACCTGCAGGCGAACGTTCTTAGCGTCTCGGCAGTCGGTGAACAATATGTGGACTTGCAGCCCAAGACAGACGCCGCCCCCTACCTGCGGGACGGCTCGGTCATCGCGGCCAAGAACACCGGGGTTCCGCAGGCGGTGGGGCCGATGCTTGATCAGGTGAGCGCCCTGCTGGACACCATCCCGAAGGAGAAATTGAGCAAGCTGCTTGACGAGTCGTTCAAGGGCCTCAACGGTGCCGGAGACGATCTGGGAATGTTGTTCGAATCGACGTCGACGGTGGCCGGCGACCTCGATGCTGTTGCAGACAAGGCGCGGGTACTGATCGACGACAGCAAGCCACTGTTGGACGCGGGCGCTGCATCCAGCGACGCCCTGCGCACCTGGGCGCGTGGTCTGGCGGGTTTCACCGGCCAACTCGCCGCCAATGACCCACAGGTTCGAGGGCTGCTGCGAAACGGCCCGGGCGCCCTCGACGAGGCGTCGCAATTGCTCAATCAGGTCAAGCCGACATTGCCGGTGCTGCTGGCCAATCTCACGACTGTCGGCCAGATCGGCATCACCTACCACGCCTCGCTGGAGCAACTGCTGGTCCTGCTTCCACCTTTCATCGCGTCCCTGCAGACCGTCGGACTGCCGCGGAACAACCCGACCGGATTCACCCAGGGCGATTTCACATTGACCCTCAACGACCCGCCCGCGTGCACGGTGGGGTTCTTGCCGCCGTCGTCATGGCGTTCACCGGCGGATCTCTCCGACATCGACACACCGGACGGCTTGTATTGCAAGCTGCCGCAGGATTCACCGGTCGCGGTGCGTGGCGCCCGGAACTATCCCTGCATGGGCCAGCCCGGTAAGCGGGCTCCGACCGTCGAGATCTGCGAGAGCGACAAAAACTACGAACCGCTGGCCATGCGCCCGCATGTGATCGGCCCGTATCCATTCGACCCGAACCTGCTGGCTCAGGGCATACCGCCGGATGATCGAGTGACGTTCCAGGAGAACATCTATGGACCGCTGGAGGGCACCCCGTTGCCACCGGGTCCGCCGCCAGCCCAGGGTGCACCGGCACCGGCACCCGCCGAAGTAGGCGCACCGGCACCGGCCGTTCCGACGGTGCCGCCGATGCCGGTGCCACCCCCGGGCCCAGTGGTGGCACCCAGTGCGTTCAGTCCCGGCAACGCCGGCGGACCATCGGTCGCCATCGCCACCTATGACCCGAAAACAGGTCAGTACGCCACCCCGGACGGCGGCGTGTACCGGCAGACCAATCTGGTTCAGCCATCCGGCGAGCGTTCCTGGGAGGACCTGCTTCCGACCGCCTGAGGCGGACACTCACTGCTCAGCCTTGTTTGATCAGCTTGAACGGCATAGTGATGTACAGCGATGGACTGCGGCCGCAGGAGCCACTGGCGCCGGTGGTGATGTCCTCACCGACCAGAGTGTTGGAATCAGGGTCGGCAGAGGCACCGTCGGGAGTCGCTGCGATGAATCGGAAGACCTGTAGACCCGAGGCGGTTGATATGCCGTCGGGGCAGGTGATCCAGTTCGACACGATGTGCTTGACGTACCACGTCCCGCCAGTGGCGTAGATCGGCGCGGTCCAGCCCAGGTCGCTGGTCACCGTTCCGGTGCATTCGCCGGGATAGCTGCACTGCGACGAGATGTTCCAGATGCTGCGCAGGCTAACCTCGTTGCGAAACACGTCGTTGGTGCGGGCCCATTCGCCATTCGAGGTTGCGGTGTAGGGCCCGTTGAGGGACCACCGGTCGGCGGCGTGGGCTGCCGGTGCCACGGCGACGGTCGCGATCAACGCGGCCGCTGAAACTGCGGCGGTCACGGTCCCACGCATCAACGACTCCTCATCACGACAGTCCAGTTCCGGTTATTATCGCCGCTTCGCCATGTCCAGCGCCGCAATATGGCTGAACAACATTGAGGCCCCGATGGGGCTACCACCGCCCGGGTACGTCGCCCCGCTGACCGCGGCCATGGTATTTCCGGCGGCGTAGAGGCCGGGGATCGGCTCACCTGCCTCGTCGAGCACCCGGGCCCGGGTGTCCGTGCGCAGTCCGCCCTTGGTTCCGAGGTCGGACAGTCCGAAGGCGGCCGCGTGAAACGGTGCGGTGTCGATGGGCACCAGCGGCGACTTGCCCCGCGAGAAGGCGCGGTCATAAGCCTCGTCGCCGCGACCGAAATCGGTATCTGCACCCGCTGTCACCATGTCGTTGTAGCGGGAAATGGTGTCGGCCAGCGCGGCCGCGGGCACCCCGATGCTCTCGGCAAGTTCGGCCACCGTTTCGCCGGTGCGCCACAAGCCGGCCGCTCGATAGCTTTCGGTGTCGATCAGCGTCAGGTTGGTCGCTTTGATCGGGGGTACCTCGCCGCGACGGTCGTCGTAGATCATCCAGAACGGTTGGCTCACACGTCCGGCCGACATCTCGGCGATGATCTCTCGGCCGACGCGGTCATACGGCGCTGACTCGTTGACGAAGCGCCGGCCTGCGTCGTCGACGAAAATGCCGCCGGCGAACCACAGCGCGAACACGGCGCCGCCGTCCGGATGGATCAGTCCCGGCGACCACCACGCCTGGTCCATCAAATCGGTGGCTGCGCCGGCCCGCATCGCCGCCTCGTGCGCAGCGCCTGCGTTATCCGGGGCGCCCAGGCTGTCCTCGATGCGACCCGGCACCCCGAACGCGGCCCGCATCGTCGAGTTGCGTTCGAAACCGCCGGCCGCGAGCAATACGCCTCGGCGGGCGCGGATGCGGACTGTTTTGTCGCCGCGTCGGGCAACCGCTCCGACCACCGCGCCATCGGTGACAATGAGATCGACAAGTTCGGCATTGCGGTGCAGTGCCACGTCCGGGAATCGGCGCAACGCGGTGAGGAACCGGCCGATGAGGGCACGGCCGCCGGTCAGAAGATCGGGCGCGGGCGTACCGAGTCGTTCGTTATCCAGGGGTCCGCGAATCAGGTCGGCGGCGAGACCGAGTGCCGCGGCTGACACGGGTGTCGCGACGATATGGCGCAAGCCGTCGAGTCGGGCCTGCGGCGCCGCGCCGTAGTAATCCGGCCACGGCAGCACGCTGAATTCGAAGTTGTCGTCTGCTTCCAGGTAGTCGATCAGACCAGCTCCGCCGCGGACGTAGGCGTCCTGGAGTTCGCGGGGGGTGCGGTCGCCGACGACCGCACGAAAGTAGGTCAGCGCCGCCTCAATCGTGTCGTCGCTGCCGGCCCGGCGCAGAACGGCGTTGCAGGGGAACCACATACCGCCGCCGCCGGAGTATGCGGTCGTTCCGCCGTACTTGTCTCCGGCCTCCAGCAGTGCAACCGACAGACCTTCCCGAGCAGCGGTATAGGCGCCTGTGATTCCGCCGCCGGACCCGGCGACGATGACGTCGACGGTCTCGTCGTAGTTGCTCATCGGATTTTCCACGATCAGATCATCGCACGCAGAGAACATGGGCTTTGTGGGCTGGCGTTCAACCGAGTCCGACTAGCCCCATTCGTGGTTCATTGCCTTGGAGTCGGTGAGTTCGTCAACCGTCTCGATTGGTCGCAGGCGCGGCCGGCTGGCGGCGATCAGGATTAGTGCGATGACTCCGGTTACCGCGCCCAGACTGAAGATGATGGTGTAACTGCTCTCCGGCGGTCGGCCGGTGCCGTTGCGCCCTAACAATACTGCGACCATCGCGGCGGAGGTGGAGGCGCCGACCGTGCGGGCAATCGCGTTCATGGATGTTGCCACGCCGGTTTCACCGATATCGACCTCGCGAACCACCAGTGAGGGCAGTGCGCCGTACGCCAGGCTGATGTAGACGTTGACGAGGACGCCGGCGGCGATGACCTGCCAAGGTTCGGAGTGCGCTAGGGCCAGCAGGGCGAAACCGACGATCCCGATCGCGATCCCGACCACGAGTACCACTCGGGCGCCAAATCGATCGATGTAGCGTCCGCTGACCAGGGCGGTGAGGAACCCGGCGAGAGCACCTGGCAGCAGGAACACCACGCTGGCCGCAAGAACGGTGGCGGCGAATCCATAGCCGCTGCCGGCCGGTGCCTCGACGAAACCGGTCAGGCCGAGAAATCCGAAGTACAGGCCCATGCCGACCGCAACGGTGGCGATATTGGTGAGCAGGATTGGTCGCCGCAGGAGCATGGTCGTCGACACCAATGGTTGCGCGCAGCGTCGCTCCCACCACCACCAGATCGTCAGTGCCGCCGCAGCTGACAGTGCGGCACCGAGTGTGCGAAGGGAAGTCCATCCCCATGAGTTGCCCTCGGTGATCGTCAACAGCAGCAGTGAAAGCCCCGCGGCCAAGCCGGCCGCACCCGCCCAGTCCACCGACCCGGTCGTCGCGTGGCGCCGTTCCGGAATGAAACGCATCACGGCGAGGATCACCAGCGTGACGAAGGCTGTGACGAACCAGAACGCCCGGTGGTAGTCGGCATCGCCGCGCATGAGCAGGCCGATGACCACCAGACCCATCCCGCCACCGAATCCGAGCACCGCAGACAGCACGGCAAGGGCGCCCATCAGACGCTCGGGCGAGAGTTCTTCGCGCAGAATCGACACTCCGATCGGATAGAGCGAGAACGACGCGCCCTGCAGCACCCGCGCCACGATCAGCAGTGCGAATGACGATGTGGTCGCCGCGAGCAGCGACCCGGCCAGTACGACTGCCAGTACGGCCAGCAGGACCCGCTTTTTGGTGTGGAGATCGGCCAGCCGACCGAGCAGCGGGGTGGTGGACGCCGCCGCGAGCAGGTTGGCCGTGACCGTCCAACTGATGTTCGCCAGTGAAACATTCAGCTGGTGCGACATCACGCCGAGGATCGGGACGACGCCGGTTTGCAGGACGGCCACCGTCAGCACCACCACGCTCATGGTGGCGACGAGTCGGGGGTTAGCGGTGCTTAGCTCGCTATCCGACACGGCTTTAATTATGCGGGCTAAGAATTGTGATCGGCTGCCGGGTCCCACGCGCCGGCTGTGCGAGGATGCCCAGGTGGTTATGGCTCCGGCGCATTTCGAGGCTGACGGCAACGCCGCCTTCGAGCCGACGCAATTCGCGCTCAGCCGATGGGGGGAGAACACCCTCAATGGCCCGGCCATCGTTGGGCTGGCGGCATCGCTTCTTGAACGCGAATATGGCGCGGCGGGCTTTCTGCCGACTCGGCTGACCGCCGATCTGTTCAAGGCGGCCCGGCGGGTGCCGACCGTCGTGCGAACCCGGCTCGTCCGGGACGGCCGGCGCATTCGCAACACCGAGTGCGACATCCTGCAGGGCGACGTCCTCGTCGCTCGGGCCTCGATGGTTCAGTACCGCAAGTCCGGCCCGCCGCCCGGCGAGGAGTGGGTGGGCAGAACCGATTTCACACCACCGACCGGTGTTGAGGGTGCGGTGTACTTCGTTGGAAGCGACGATGTCGGGTGGGATGCGTCCGGGGTGGTTCATCAAAACACCTCGCGCAAACGCGTCTACCACCGCACCATCGACGTGATATCCGGTGAGGTGCCGAGTCCGTTCGTGCGCACCGTGGTCGCAGCCGAGGCGACCAGTCTCGTGACCAACCTCGGCACCCGGGGGATCGGCTACATCAACGGCGATCTGACGGTCGCACTGTCTCGGCTGCCGGAAGGAAATTACGTTGGCGTACAGGCTGATTCACACTGGTGCGCCGAGGGAATCGCTCACGGTACCGCCACACTCTTCGACGATGAGGGCCCGTTCGGCACCGGAATGGTCACCGCAATCGCGAATCCGGCGGCGCAAATCGACTTCGGCAGGACATGAGTTCGCGCGGCGAGGTGCTGATCAGTGCCGAAGAATTGATCCGGCTGTTGGCCGACGGTGATAAGCCGATCATTCTCGACGTGCGCTGGCGGCTCGACCGGCCCGATGGTCGGGCCGACTATCTGGCGGGTCACATTCCCGGTGCGGTGTACGTCTCGCTGGACGACGAACTCAGCGATCATGGCCGCGCCGGCGCTGGCCGCCACCCGCTGCCGTCCGGCGCCGATCTGCAGGCTGCCGCGCGGCGATGGGGTGTGCGCAACAACCGGCCCGTCATCGTCTACGACGATTGGAATCGGGCTGGATCCTCGCGCGCCTGGTGGATTCTGACTGCGGCCGGGATTGCCGATGTCCGCATCCTCGATGGCGGCCTGGCCGGGTGGATGGCGGCCGGGGGAGAACTGCGCATCGGCGAGGTGGTGCCAGCACCGGGTGATGTGACCGTCGGCCACAACAACCTCTATTCCGGTATGCGAGCGACGCTGACTGCGCAACAGGTGGCCGGGGAACAGGTGCGCACTCTGATCGACGCCCGCGCGCCGGAACGGTTCCGCGGTGACGTCGAGCCGGTGGATCCCGTCGCCGGCCACATTCCGGGAGCCCGCAACCTGCCGAGCACGTCGGTGCTGGCGGCGGACGGCACGTTTCTGCCTGACGATCGCCTGACCGAGTTGTTCCGAGCGACCGGAATCGGCGGATCCGCCGGGGTGGGTGTCTACTGCGGTTCCGGCATCACCGCGTCGGTGCTGTTGGCCGCCCTTGGTGCCGCCGGCATCGATGCGGCACTGTTCCCCGGATCCTGGTCGCAATGGAGTTCGGAACCCGGCCGTCGAGCGGCCCGGGGTCCGGCGTAGCAGCAAAGCTGCGGACCATCGCTATGCTGCTGGGAAAGCGTTGAGGGGAACTTTCGATGAGAGCTACGACCAGGACGACGGCAGCCTGGGTGGGGCGCGTGGGCGGACTGGCGGCCGCACTCGGAATCGGAGCCGTGATCGGATTCTCGACCTGCGGCTCGGCCGCGGCCGCGCCCGCGGAGTCGACCGGGGCGGCATCTCGAGCAGACGCTGCCGCTAACGCGTCGGTACCCGCGCGCCGGACGTCGGCGACCAACCGTGATCATGCCGTGGCGCGCACCGCGCCACGACCGGTGGCCGCATCACGCGTCGCCGCCACGGCCCTCCGAACCGTCGCCGCGCCGAAAGCTGTGACAGCACCCGAGCCTGCGGTCACACCGCCGCCTGATGCGGTTCAGGCCGCCCCGGCCGTTGCGCCGTCGCGGGCGAGTCGTCGTAATGCGGTTGCCGATACACCGGCGGTTCGCGCCGCCGCGATCACATTCCCGTGGTGCGATCCTCGCGGACGGCTGATCACGATTTACAAGGGAACCCATTTCGCGATTCCGAACAGTTTCGGTTATTTCATCAAGCAGACCGTCGGCACCGGAACCTTCACCACCAACACGGTGTACGACCTCAAGGATGTTGATCAGTACGACTGGAACAAATTCACCGGAATCGCCTTCACGCCACTGGAACCTGACCGCAACTCGGCAATGGTCGGCTGGCGCTACAACCTGAATACCCAAAAGTTCGAGATCGCGCCGTTTTACAACGTCGACAAGAAGCGGATCCTGCCGAATGAGAATCCGTTGTCACCGAACTACGAGGTCATCTCGGTGCCGGCGGGTGAGACGTTCACCTTCGACGTCGACTACACCGGAATAACTGTGAGCTACGGCAGCAGAACGGTTTTCAAGCCATACCCGCCGGGCTTGGTGGCCAACGTCTGGACGGCGGCGCGAGTTAGCGGATGGTTCGGCGGCAATGAAGTTGCGCCCCGGACGGTGTCGTATTTCCTACATTTGAACTGACTGTTAGCGCGCCCGGGCGCCGCTGCTGCGACGTCGCGGCGCACCGGTCCCGCTTCGGCCCGGCTGGTTTGACGTGGGAGCATTGCCGCGCCCGCGCCGGTGGCCGGCGTTATCCGGCCGACGCGGCCGATTGCTTTGCGAGTTGCTCTGAGTCGAAACAGCCTCGGGTGCCATGATCCGGTGCGGAGCCGCCTCGCCGACGAGAGTGTGCACGGCGTCGGAGTCGGCCGCTACCCGTTGCGGGGTGACGGTGATTCCTGCTTTGCGCATCAGCAACTGAGTCTCTTTGCGTTGTTCGGGCAGAACGACGGTGACGACGTCACCTGCGCCGCCGGCGCGCGCCGTACGTCCGGAACGATGCAGATAAGCCTTGTGCTCGGCCGGGGGATCGATATGCACGACGAGTTCGACGTCATCGACGTGAACGCCGCGTGCCGCGATATCCGTGGCAACCAGAACCAGGACATCGCCGGAGGCGAACTTGGCGAGGTTGCGATCGCGGGCCGGCTGGGAGAGATTGCCGTGCAGATCAACTGACGGCACCCCCGCCTCGGTCAGCTGTTTGGCGAGCTTGCGAGCCTGATGTTTGGTGCGCAGGAACAAAATTCGGCGGCCATTGCCAGAGGCAAGTCGATGCACGAGGGCCTTCTTCGCGTCCGCACCGTCGACGTGGAACACATGGTGGGTCATGGTGGATACCGGCGAGTTCGCCTCGTCGACCGAGTGCATGACCGGGTTGCGCAGGAACCGGGTGACCAGTTTGTCGACACCGTTGTCCAAGGTCGCCGAGAACAGCATGCGCTGTCCACCGGACGGGGTAGCGGCAAGAATCCGGGTGACCCCGGGCAGGAACCCGAGGTCGGCCATGTGATCGGCTTCGTCCAGCACGGTGATCTCGACGCGGTCGAGGTTGACCAGACGCTGCTTCATCAGGTCCTCGAGCCGTCCCGGGCAGGCAACCACGATGTCGACGCCGCCCTTGAGCGCGGTGACCTGACGGCCCTGCGGCACACCACCGAAGATGGTCGTGACCTTCAGGCCGAAGCACTGTGCCAGCGGTTGTAATGCGGCAGCGATCTGGGTAGCCAGTTCTCTGGTGGGCGCCAGGATCAATCCCGACGGTTGGCTGGGTCGACGCTGACCGCTGTTGAGCCGACTCACCATTGGAATCGAGAAAGCAAGGGTCTTACCGCTGCCGGTCTTACCGCGACCGAGAACATCGTGACCCGCCAGGGTGTCCGGAAGTGTCTCAATCTGGATTGGGAAAGGTGCTGTAATGCCGAGCGTGGTCAATTCGTTGACCAAGGCGTTCGGGACGCCGAGTTCGGCGAAGGATGGAGTGGTAGTCATGTGTGATGCCTTTCGGGCATGAGGTGTGCGTGATCGTCGACCATCGGGCCGCGCGTCTGAGCACGTTTGTGGCGAGATTGCCGGAGGGCAAAATCGATCGCCGCGAGACGTATGTGCTTGGCTGCACGGAACATCCGAGCCCGCACTCAGTACTTGAGAACACCGAAGTGAAATCAAAACTGGCGCAAGTGAGATGAACATTCATTTCACGACGTAGGCCGGGATCACGTAATCGTGATGCCGACGCGTTACTAGTGTAACTCACGACCGGTCTCACTACGTCGACGGTGTAACGTAGAGCACATAGCCCCCAACGACCGCGTCAGGTTGTCGGTTTGACTTCGCCTTTAAGGATCCGATGATCAAAAACCTTGATGACCGTCGTTCTGCGACGCGCCTGCGATTAACGCTGGCATCGGAACTTGGTCGCGACATTGATGGCGCGTGGTGGTTAAGGACGGCGCGGACGGCAAGGGAATTGCCGGAATTGATCGCCACTCTTAAAAGCCGACTGGGTGAGATCGTCGACATTAACGTCAACTGGTCGCTGGACGGTCCGCCGCGGATGACGTTTTACGGCGGCGAGTGCAAACGCCAGCCGGTAATGACGCTCACAGGATCCGTTGCGCAAATCAGCCTGCTCGTCGTGCCCAGCACCACCAGTGCCGCGCTCGCGGTGATGATCCTGCGTCACGCCGCCCGGCTGCGCATCGAACCGTTCCATCTCGATTCCGACGCGTTCAAAACCGCAGAAGGAATTGTTCTTGCCGCGCGCGCCCAGCGCGTAGCGCCGCTTACGCCGCTGTGACCTGAGCGCGTGAGGCCCAATTACGCTGGCGGGCTATGAAGCGGGTTTTACAGGTCGTCGGGGCATTTCTTTTCGCGGTGGTTGCCGCCGTCGCAATCGTCGGCTTTATCCGATTCAACTTCACGGACGGCGGCGACATGCTGCCGGCTAAGCCTCCCGCCGAGCTCACAGACCTCGCCGTCACGATTGACGACCAGAAGTTCACTATGGCCAACGGCGTCGCTGAGGTACCCGCGACACCGGGTTCGGCCATCAAGAACACGATCCGACTCGTTGGGGAACCGGTGATGGGTGACGCCGATGGCGACGGCGATCTGGATGCGGCGCTTCTGATTCAGAACGACCCGGGCGGCTCCGGCACCTTTTACTACGCGGTGGTGGC
>Ga0209829_10001056_pt1 | contig 23323 bp, 24 predicted proteins | sample C_140205_EF_Meta_FD_187311 | JGI IMG/M metagenome (GOLD analysis project Ga0209829, IMG submission 187311) | Freshwater microbial communities from Lake Croche, Canada to study carbon cycling - C_140205_EF_MetaG (SPAdes) (version 2) | ecosystem: Environmental > Aquatic > Freshwater > Lake...
CGCACCGCTCAAGGAGGCAGGCCTCACCAAAGCCGATGTCCGTGAGCTCTCACGCCGCCTTGAGCTGCCAACCGCCGAGGCGCCCGCCCAGCCCTGCCTGAGCTCGAGGATTCCACACGGCACCCGCGTGACGCGCGAGGCGCTCGATCACGTGGAAAGAGGTGAGTCCATCGTCCGCCAGTTCGGATTCAAGGTCTTCCGCGTCCGCTACCTTCCACCCGTGGAGTCAGTTAAGTCGAGCTCCTCTCGGCCCGGCGCCAAGGTGCAGATTGCACAGGAGGAAATGAGCCGGTTGCCCGCGATCCAACCCGTGTTGATTGCAGCCCTCTCAGCCAGCGGGTTTGGAAACGTGGAAATCGATCCTGAGCCTCTGAAGAGGTAAGACCAAGATTCTCGCACTGAGGCACGGAGAACGCAGCGGCTCTGCATTGATTTCCCTGCGTCTCTGCGACTCTGCGGGAAAACAATTCAGTATCCTATAAGGTTAGTTTCCATCACCCACATGGTGTCGCCAAATTGCTCGGAGATCTTTTCCTTAAGATTCCCCACCGTTTCCTCCGGAGCATCGGGGGCGATCACCGCCACCATGGTGGAACCGGAACCAGTCATGAAAGCACTCTCCACATTGGCCTGCTGACGAAGCCAGCTCTTCATGACGGGAAGGAGGAGGTATTTCTCAAAGACTGGACGCTCGAGATCATTGATGATTTGGATGGCACCGAAAAACTGAGCTGGCTCCTCAACGAGGTTGGAAGGGGAGCCCGATAGTTCGGCGTAGCGTTTATAGGCCCATGCAGTCGGCACTGGGAAAGGTGGCTTGATCAGCAGGAGAGTTCGGTGGGGAATAGCGGAAGCCGTTTCCAAAACCTCACCCCTCCCCCGGCACCAGGCAGGACCCTCACCCAGGAAGAAGGGAACATCGGAACCGAGCGTTGCAGCGATCTGCTCAAGCTCCTCAAAGACCAAGGGATGATCGAAGAGCTGATTCAGCCCTTTCAGCACGGCCGCAGCATCGCTGCTTCCTCCACCAAGACCCGCTCCGTGCGGTATTTTTTTGAGCAGCGTGATGGCGATCCCGTGCTCGAGTCCCGTGGACATCAGAAATGCCCGGGCCGCTTTCACACAGAGATTATCCTCTCCCGTGGTGAGTTCCGGATCGTTGCAGGTCAGCGTGATTCCCTTACCCACTCCATGGGAGATCTCAAGCATGTCGGCAAGTTGGATCGGCGCCATGAGCGTCTCCAACTCATGAAATCCATCAGGACGTTTCCCGAGAATGCGGAGAGAAAGGTTGATCTTCGCGGGTGCCGCGATTGAGATAAGTTCAGTCACTTTATTCAGAATACCCATATCGTGTGAAACTGCCGTCCCGACCCCAAGACAAAATCATCATCGCCCTAGATGTTCCCGACACCGTAGGAGCCCTTCGTCTCCTCGATTCCCTTGGAGAGCCACCCGCGCTCTGCAAGATCGGTCTGGAACTTTTTACGGCGGAAGGCCCCGCCGTGGTCAAGGCCGTGCAATCCCGTGGCTGCGGCATCTTCCTCGATCTCAAGTTCCACGATATCCCCAACACGGTAGCTCACGCCGTCCGCTCCGCAGCTGGTCTTGGAGTGGCCATGACCACTCTGCATGCGGTCGGAGGTCCGCTCATGCTTGAGGCAGCAGCAAAAGCCGCAGCGGCTTCAGGAAATAAAGATTTGCTTCTTCTGGCAGTCACCGTGCTCACCAGCATGGATGCAGCCCAATTGTCCTCCACTGGCATCAGCGTGGAGCCTAAGGAACAGGTGCTAAGGCTAGCAGGACTTTCTAAGGATGCCGGCATCGGGGGTATCGTCTGCAGCCCCCTGGAAGTCACCGCAATCCGTGAATCCTTTGGGGGTGATCTTCGCATCGTGACGCCTGGCGTCCGCCCCACATGGGCCGCGGCAGGCGATCAGAAGCGCGTCATGACACCCTCCGAGGCCGTGGCTGCAGGATCTGACTGGCTTGTGATTGGACGTCCCATCACGGGGGCAAGCAACCCCAACGAAGCCTACGCCAAGGTCGTCGCCGAACTGCTGTAGAACTGCTCCGGGACAGGCGCGCTTGTCGCGAAAGCCCGATAGTTTTTCAAGAAGAGGGGCGTCAATCAAGTCGTTAAACAAACGGCTTATCTTTCCTCCTCCTTCCCTTTTTCAGATCGAGGAACAAGGGTCGAGCGTCGAGGGCTTGGAAGTTTGGATGCCGCGCCAGGCGCGCGCGCGAAGCTGTAGTGAACTACTGCGAGCGAGCAGCAACACCGCGCAGCGCCAATAAATCCCAAGCCTTCCTTAACCCTCCATCAGGGAGGGGATAGCCCCCTCAAAGGTCTCGTTGAGCGTCGCGACCGGCCAAGCAAAGACAGAGGCGCCCGTGGTGATCGAGAGGTCTGCCTGAGCCGTAACGGCTCCGATTGCACGGAAAGGAACGCCGCTCTTGGAGAGTTCTGCTTCCACTGCTGCTTTATCGGAAGGGCTGACTGAGATAACAATTCGTCCCTGGGTCTCGTTGAAGAGAACCACATCAGGACGCTGCTGGGTGTCACCAAGATCGACGGTTGCTCCGAAATTCGTGCCGAAGCAGCTCTCAGCAATCGTGACAGCAAGGCCACCCTCGGAGCAGTCGTGGGCACTGCGCACAAACCCCTTGCGAATGAGACCGAGTAGCGCGTGATGGATGGCGATCTCCTTATCAAAAACGAGCGCGGGAGGTGCTCCCTCCTTACGGCCATGGATGGCCAGAAGGTAATGTGATGCACCGAGTTCGCTACCGATCTCTCCGATTAGGAAGATCTGATCACCGGCCTGCTTGAAGGCCTGTGTGGTGATATGGGCGACTTCATCGATACGGCCCACCATGGAGATGGTCGGGGTCGGATCAATGGCTCCGGCGGGGCTCTCGTTATAGAGGCTCACATTTCCACCAGTGACTGGGACATTGAAGGCGCGGCAGCCTTCGGAGATGCCCTCCACGGCGGCACGGAGTTGGTAGAAGTTCTCCGGCTTGTGGGGGTTGCCAAAGTTCAGGTTGTCGGTGACGCCGATCGGCACAGCTCCGGAGCAGGCAAGGTTGCGCGCGCACTCGGCCACGGCGATACGGGATCCAACGGAAGGATCCAGTTTGCAATAGATGGCATTGCAGTCGGTGGCAGCGGCTAGGATCTTGTTCGCCTCCCTCACATTGAAGACCGCGGCATCCGAACCCGGGAGCACCGCGGTACCGGTACGAACCATGTGGTCGTACTGGCGCCAGACCCAGCGCTTGCTGGCGATGCTCGGGTGGGAGAGAAGCTGAGGAAGAGCCTTGAGCGGGTCGGTCTGAGGCACGGTGGCCAAGTCAAGCGGAGCGGGAGGAGTGAAGGGAGCTGCCTCGCGGCTGTAGAGCGGGCCGTCATCGGCGAGCGAACGTGCGGGAACATTCACCACGACGTCGTTGCCATTACGGACACGCATCATTCCATCGTCAGTGACCTTGCCGATCTCGGCGTAGGGAAGATCCCATTTCTCGAAGATCTCCTTCACCGTGGCCTCTTGACCCTTCTTGACGATGACGAGCATACGCTCCTGAGACTCGCTGAGGAGAACTTCGTAAGGTGTCTGTCCCTTGGCACGCTGTGGGACGAGCTGGATGTCGATCTCCACACCCGTTCCTCCACGACTGGCGGTTTCACAGGTGGAGCAGGTGAGACCTGCGGCCCCCATGTCCTGAATGCCAGCCACGCAATCCGTCGCCAGAAGTTCCAAGCAGGCCTCAAGGAGAAGCTTCTCGCGGAAGGGATCTCCCACCTGCACGGCAGGACGATCCGCCTTGGATTCCTCAGTCAGTTCGCGCGAAGCGAACGCTGCTCCGGCCAATCCGTCGCGGCCTGTCTCAGCCCCAACGTAGAAGACGGGATTGCCGATACCCTCGGCTGCGCCACGTGCGATCTGCTCGTGCCGAAGGATGCCTAGACAGAAGGCATTGACGAGCGGATTGCCATTGTAGCTGTCGTCGAAGTAGACCTCGCCGGCCACGGTCGGCAGTCCAATGCAATTACCATAGTGCGCGATTCCGGCAACGACTCCCGCGAAGAGACGGCGGTTTGTCTTTGCCTGCTCGCTATCACCCTTGATGGAACCGAAACGAAGGGAATCCATGAGGAAAACCGGGCGGGCTCCCATGGTAAAGATGTCACGAATGATGCCTCCGACGCCGGTTGCCGCACCTTGGAAGGGCTCAACGGCACTGGGGTGATTATGACTCTCGATCTTGAAGGCGACGGCCCATCCGTCACCGATGTCGATGACGCCAGCATTCTCCTCGCCCGCCTTGACCAGAACGCTTGGTCCGGTCGTGGGGAACTTCCTCAACTCGGGTCGGGAGTTCTTGTACGAGCAATGCTCGCTCCACATGACGGAGAAAACTCCAAGCTCCTCGAAACTCGGTTCGCGGCCAAGGATGGAGAGGACTTTTTCGTACTCCTCGGGTGAGAGACCGTGCTTGGCGATTAACTCGGGAGTAATACTTGGATTGGCGGGCAGGTTGGCCATGTTCGGAAAAAATCAGTTGTTGGATTTGTGGGTGGCCATCCACTCGATCATCGACTTGAAGATACCACGGCCATCGGTGCCGCCGAGGATCGGCTCGCAGACGCGCTCAGGGTGAGGCATAAGGCCAAAGACATTGCGCCCGTGGCTGCAGATGCCGGCGATGTTCTCCAGCGAGCCGTTGGGATTAGCTGCCGCAGAGACATTCCCCGAAGCATCGCAATAACGGACGAGCACTTGGTTATTCTCATTCAGAGCCTTGAGCGTCTCGGCATCGGCAAAGTAGCTTCCCTCGCCGTGAGCGATCGGGATCTCAAGCACCTGCCCCTGATGAAGGACGGAAGTGAACGGGGATTCGTTGTTTTCGACCCGGAGATGGAGAGTCTCGCAGCGGAAGAGAAGATCGCGGTTGCGCATCAGAGTCCCGGGCAGAAGCCCAGCCTCGCAGAGGATCTGGAATCCGTTGCAGATACCAAGCACCAGCACGCCGGTCGAGGCGGCATTCCGAACCGCCCCCATGATTGGGGAGAAGCGTGCGATCGAGCCGCAGCGCAGGTAATCGCCGTAGGAAAAACCTCCCGGAAGAACGATGGCATCATAACCGGCCAAGGAGGTCTCCTTGTGCCAGACGATCTCGGCAGTGACGCCCGGAAAGGAGGCCAAGGCGGCCTGACAATCGGTGTCGCAATTGGAACCGGGAAACTGAATGACCGCTACCTTCATGGCTGTGGGAGCCTTGGAAATGGTGGCCACCGGACTAGGAGAGGATCTCGAGCTTGTAATCCTCGACCACCGGATTGGAGAGGAGGTCGTGGCAGATCTCGTGAAGTTGCTTCTCATCGGCTCCATCGACCTCGATCTCAATCGATTTGCCGATGCGGACGGAACGAACTCCCTTGAGGCCGAGGTGCTCCATAGCGCGGCCAGCGGCTACGCCTGCTGGGTCGAGGATGGCGGGTTTCGGCATGACGGTGACGACAGCTTTCATAAAGAGTGGAAAATCGGGCGAAGAGGCACCATCGACAAGTCAAAACGAGTCGATGAAGTGAAATCCTTGAAATCAGAGAAAGAATTTTTAAAAAAATCCTGCTTTTCCCACTTCTTAAATCAACGCTGTTCCCTCATCCTTGGAAAATGAAATCCGCTGCTTCCCCTTACGAATTCCTCAAGACGCTGCTCAACACCCCCTCCCCTTCGGGCTTCGAGACCCGCGGGCAGAAGGTCTGGGTCGACTACGTGAGCCAGTTCGCCGATTCCGTGGAGATCGACTCCTACGGGAATGCCTATGCCACGCTCAATCCCACGGGGAACCCGACCGTCTTCATGAGCGGCCACGTCGACGAACTCGGCTTCATGATCGCCCACATCTCGGACGACGGATTCCTCTCGATCCGGGGAATCGGGGGAGTCGACAACACGCTCGTGCGGGGGCAGCGCGTGACCGTCCACGGGGCGCAGGGACCCGTCCCCGGAGTCACCGGACTCCTTGCCATCCACATGCAGGAACTGGACGAGCGGAAGAAGGTGCCCGATCTCCACTCCATGCATATCGACATTGGAGTCTCCTCACGCAAGGCAGCCGAGAAACTTGTTTCTGTTGGCGATGCTGTGACCTACTCAGCAGAGTTCCAGGAGCTCCAAGGGGGTCGTTTTGCGGCTCGTGGCTGTGACAACCGGATCGGTGCCTGGGCGGCAGCGGAAGGACTGCGCCTCGCCTCACTCAAGAAGGAGAAGCTCAAGGCCAAGATCGTGGCCGTCTCCACCATCCAGGAGGAGAACGGTCTCTACGGGGCCTCGATGGCCGGATACAATGTCCATCCCGATGTGGCCCTTGTTGTTGATGTCACCCATGCGACCGACATCCCCAACTGCTCCAAAACCAAACACGGAGACGTAAAAATGGGGAGCGGCCCCGTGATCAGCATTGGAAGCGCCAACCATCCCGTGGTGAACGAACGACTGCGCGAGGTCGGCAAGAAGGCCGGCATCTCACTGCAGGTGGAGGTAAACCCTCGATGGACCGGGACGGATGCCGACGCGATCTTCAAGACCAAGGGAGGCATCCCGACAGTCTCCATCGGCGTTCCCAACCGCTACATGCACTCTCCCGTGGAGATGATCCAATTCTCCGATCTGGAGGAGACGGCAGAGCTCTTGGCTGCCTTTGCGCTCAGCTCAAAAAAGGGAGAGCGATTCGGAGTGACGCTGTAAAAGCCCGAAGGCTTCACATGCTCAGGCCTGGCTACTCTTAGGCTCTTGGAACTGAGTGGTTTGATGCTCACGGAAAAGGTACCACTCCAGAAAGAGAGGCTTCTTTCCCGCTTTCATCATCCCTCCTTTTTACTTCATCTTCTCTCAAGTGACTTCCCCCACCCCCTCCCAGAATATGGGCTGGCGCGTTGCGCTGGCTGGACTTGGCATCAACCTAGCCCTCGGCGTGCTCTACACGTGGAGCATGTTTAAGGGAGCCATCGAAAAGGACTTTGGCTGGAAGGGATCACAGCTTAATGACCCCTACGCTCTCTGCTGCTTGGTCTTTGCTTTTGCGATGATTCTTGCTGGGCGCTGTCAGGACCGTTTCGGACCTCGTCTCACAGCCACGATCGGCGGGCTGCTTGTGGCGGTGGGCATGATCGTCATCTCCACGACGAGTAGCTATGTCGTCTGGGTGCTCGGCTTCGGCGTCCTTGTGGGGTCAGGTATTGGATTCGGTTACTCCTCGGCGACACCTCCCGCGCTGAAGTGGTTTCCTCCTTCCAAAACCGGCCTCATCGCCGGTCTCGTTGTTGCCGGATTCGGTCTTGCTCCGGTCTACCTGGCTCCGGCCTCCGACTTCCTGTTGCGAAACTTTGGCCTCCTCAAGTCGATGCTCATCTTTGGAATCGCCTTCGCGGTGATTGTCTGCGGCCTGGCCCAGTTCCTCGTGAATCCGCCAGAGGGACATAGCACCTCCATGGCGAAGTCGGGATCAGGAACAAAGGCGGCCCCCACCGACCTCACCCCCGGTGAGATAATGAGAACTCCATCCTTCTGGTTACTCTGGGTTCTTTACTTCATCGGCGCGGGTGCGGGTCTGATGGTGATCAGCAGCATTAGCGGCATGGCTAAAAAGACCATGGGTGAATCCGCCTTCATTGCTGTGGCCGTTATGGCGATTGGTAACGCCGGAGGCCGGATCATCGCCGGCATTCTCTCAGACAAAATCGGGAGGCGCTGGACGCTCATGCTCGTGCTGCTGATCCAGGCGGCCTTGATGTTTCTCGCCATCCCGGCAACGGCTTCCACGGACGGGGCAAGGTTTGTGATCGTGCTCATTGCCACATTCATCGGCTTCAACTACGGGGCGAATCTCTCGCTCTTCCCCTCAATCACGAAGGATCTGTGGGGTTTGAAAAACTTCGGGATGAACTACGGCTGCCTGTTCACCGCATGGGGTGTCGGTGGTTTCGCTCTAAGTCGTCTTCAGCAAATGCTTAAGGCCTCCAGCGGATCATTCAACTCCAGCTTCATCACTGCCGGCATCCTCCTCGTCATCGGCGCGGGACTGACCCTCTTCCTTGCCCCGGCCACAAAAAAGAGCTGAGGAGCAGATCCTCGCGGTTCCCTAAGGCTTTTAATCTACTAGACGACTTAGACTGCCGGAGCAGCGGGTTCCGCCTCGGCATCGCCACGGCGACGGTAGTTGATTCTCGAATGCATCATGCTTGTCAGGCAGGAGACAAGTGTGGCGGCAATTTCCTGCAACTGGCAAAGGGTTACGGGAGCCTCGTCATACTGCCCATCGGCAATCCGATCCTCGAGAATGTCATGCACCAGATCGTCCAACTTCTGCTGAGTGGGCCGCTCCTGACTCCGTGAGGCACTCTCCGCTGCGTCGGCAAGGCCCAAGATGACCGCCTCGACCGTCTGCGGCTTTGGCCCTGGGTATCGGTAACTCGCCTCGCTGACCTTGGGGATGTCCTCAGGCCGGATCTTCATCAGGCTACCTCCCGCGCGTGCATCACGCTCCTGCCTGCAGGCGCGTTGATAGAAATACTCCACGATGGTGGTCCCATGATGCTGCTGAATGGAGTCGATGATGCGATGGTTAAGCTTGTTACGAAGCCCCAGATCCACCCCCTCCTTCACATGTGAGAGGATCACCAGCGCACTCATGGTAGGGGTCAGATCATCGTGGGGGTTATCCCCTGCCAGCATGTTCTCGGTGAAGTACTCTGGCTTCACCAACTTGCCGATGTCGTGGAAGTAAGCACTGACTCGGCAGAAGGTAGGATTTGCACCCACTCTCTCCGCGCAGGCCTCGGCGAGATTCGCCATGGCAAGGGAGTGATGGTAGGTGCCGGGGGCCTCAAGACTCAAACGGCGCAAGAGCGGGTGGTTCAGATCGGACATTTCCAGCCAAGAGATATCCGTGGTGATCCCAAAGAGCTGCTCCAGCATCGGAAGTGATCCGCTGACCAAGACTGCGGTCATGATTCCAGTGCCGATGGCGGCCATGCTCTGCATGGCGATCGCCCACCAGTCAGCGGTCTGCGGGGCCTCCCAGAGAATAGGGCCAATGATGCCGGAAAGGAGAGCGAGAAACCAAACTGAGATCCCAGAATAGAATCCCGCTCTAAGCAGGCGAGAACGGCGGCGCACCCGCATCGTTGAAAGGACGGCAATGAGCCCACCGCTTAGCGCCAGTAACAGAGCGGTAGCATCGGGAGTAGCCTGCAAGACAGACCACCAGAGCGCAGCCAGCAGACATGCTGAGAGTCCAACTTGAGGGCCCAGCAGCACTGATAAGGTCAGGGGCGCTATGGCATAGGGGACCAGAAGCGACAGGAATCCGGCCTCAAGGTGACCCGCGGCAGTCTGCACCTGAAGAAAGATGCCGATGCCTAGCTGCAGCAGAATCAGGCCAAGGTAGAGGGCCAGTCGGGAGTTGTCCTCCAGGGATTTCTCCGAACTGATTACAGGCTGAATCACCGCCATGGCGAGGATGACCAGGGAGTAGAAAAGATGCTTCAGCGGTTCAGCTGGATCTCCGATGAAACAGAGCATACCGAGAGCGAATGCCGTCACAGCCACAATGAGAGTCCGGACCACGGGACTCTCCTCCAACATCAAGACCGTTTCCCTATCGCCCGTGGAGCGGCGGTCCTTGCCACAGCTCATCCCCCGTGCGGCAAGTCGCTTTTTTTTAAAGAATCGGAACATGGGAAAGAGTGATTCGGGGGCTTAAAGAGAAGGTTGAGGGTGAAAGTTTAAAACCGGCTTTCACGATTTCCTCGATGCTCCTTGTAGGCTGCGATGATAGCGCGTACCAGCGGATGACGAACCACATCACGCTCCCCAAAGAGATGAAACCCGATTCCGGGAGTCTCGCCAAGAGCCCCCGCGGCTTCAACCAGGCCGCTTGGCTTGTTCTTGGGGAGATCGATCTGGGTTCGGTCACCAGTGATAACACACTTCGAGCTGATGCCGATGCGCGTGAGAAACATAAACATCTGCTCAGTTGTCGTGTTCTGCGCCTCATCAAGAATGATAAAGGCCTTATTGAGGGTGCGTCCCCGCATGTAGGCCAGAGGGGCAATCTCGATGATGTTCTTGTCGATGGCCCGCTGGATCTCCTCCGGCTCGAGCATGTCGTGGAGGGCATCGTAGAGCGGGCGCAGGTAGGGGAGGATCTTTTCCTGCAACTCACCGGGGAGAAATCCCAGTGCTTCACCGGCTTCTACAGCAGGTCGTGTGAGGATGATGCGGCTGACTTTTTCAGCCTTCAGGGCAGCAACCGCCTTGGCCACCGCAAGGTAGGTCTTCCCGGTGCCTGCGGGGCCGAGCCCGAAGGTGATGTCGTGGGCATCAATGGTCCGGAGGTAATCCCGCTGCGATTCCGTCTTCGGAACAACAGGCGGTTTGCGTGGAGAACACTGGATCCGTTCGTTGTAGAGTCCCTCCAGAGGAGACGGAGCGGACTTGCCACCCTGCTGGGCAATCAGCTCAGGTTGGTTCAGCGAAAAAAGGAACTCCTCCCGACCGATCACGCCCCCCATCGAGACGACCTTCTGGAGTTGGCTGAAGATTGTCTTGGCGCGCTGCACGGAGGAGGCTGGCCCGTCGATCTTGATCCATCCGTCCCTGCTGGTGATGCGGATCCCAAGCTGCTCCTCCATTCTACGCAGGAGGCTTTCATCCCCTCCATAGAGTGCGAGGAGGGCGCGGGCGTTCTCAAACTCCAAGGTGACGGATTCACTACCCGCCCCAGCTGATACGGCCGACGCAGGGTTCGACGGGAGGTTCTTCGCAGAGGTCTTCAACTAGGGAAGCGCTGTCGCTCTTATTTGTAACCGTAAACCAAGGCCCACGGAGTACGGTCCTCGGGTGACTTAAGGATCTGCACGATGGCAAAAAACGTTCCAGTGGTCTTAGGATTGACGCGGGCACCGGCGAAGCGGCCTTTCTGCCAGCTCTCTGCCTCGACCAGATTCCCTTGATCATCATAGATGTGAACGGACAGCGTTGCACCTTTGAGATCGGTCGCCATGAGGAACCAGTAGTCATTTCCCTTGAAGAGCTGGGAGCTGACCGCCTTCTTATCCTTGACCCCGAGATCTCCACCCCAGGCATCCTTTCGGATGGAGAAGCCCTGCTTGTAATACGGCAGAGCAGCCTCATAGGCAAAGGAGAGGGCGTCATCCACCGTGGCTCGCAGCAGCGAGGGCGCCGTTGCCCCAAGGAGGGCGCACGCCACCACCAAACGGAGCGCCGCGATGCGCACTGATGAGCGAAGCGGTGAGAAGGAAGCGTCGTTCATAATCAGTTTCCTCCGTTGACGATCTGTCGATCGACGCCGCTGGTGAGTTCGTGAATCGACTTCACGTTATCGGCAGTAATACCGCCGGCCGAGCCAACCATCGGGCCGATTTTCCTGAGTACCTCGCGGATGTCCGCCACGAGAGGATTCTTTCGGAGGCGGGTACTCATGGAGGAGATGCAACGATCAAAGTAATTCACAAGTTCCGGTTGGTGCAAAAGCTCGGCTCCATCCTTGGAAAATCCCGATTCAACAATGGCAGTGAGCACCTCGGTGCCGCGGAGCCATCCCCCGAGACTGACTAGTTGGGAGAGATCTTGGTCGTTGAGCTCTTGCATGGCTCCACGGACATCTTGAAGGGCCCCGTCGAACTCGGCACGCACGCCGCGCCAGTCACGTTTATCGGCCTTGTCGGTGATGCTCTTACTGCGCGCGATGACCGACTTACGGACATTGATTGCGTCAGCCAGCGTGAGGACCTGACGGCCAAGTTCCTTAACGCGCTCCGCATCCTCGGCTTCCACGGCGACGAAACCCTCGGCGATCACGTTACCAAGGAGCAAGGCAGTTCGGGCACGGTCCTCAGGAGTCTGGGCCTTGCCGTTGCGAAGCTGAGCCTTCCAGTTTGGATTACCCAGCTTGTCGAGCACTGCGAAAATCTCGCTCGGCACCGGAACCACCACCTCTTCGACGGCGGCCGCCGGGAAATCGGAGAGCGCGATCTTCTTGGGAGGATTATCGGCGTGGAGCGGAAGCAGCGAGCCCGCAGTGATGAGCAAGAGGATAGGGAAAAGTTTCTTCATCGGAAATCCGGTAAAAATACCCTCGCCGAGGAGGGTCTTGCTGTGGAGCATGGGCGATTGGTAAAACACACGCTATTAGTTTTGTTCAATCTGTAATGGACCCGAAAAGATTACAACACATTCTTGATACAGCTTCAGCCAAACGACTTCTCGTCGTCGGCGACCTGATGCTCGACGAGTTCGTCTGGGGAAACGTCGCCCGGATCTCTCCAGAGGCTCCTGTACCTGTCGTCGAGGTCCAGAGCGAGTCGAGTTACCCTGGCGGAGCAGCCAATGTTGCACGTAATCTGAGGGAATTTACCTCTTCTGTCACCATGCTCGGCCTCGTCGGCTCCGATGCTGCTGGGGAAAAACTGACCAAGTTGCTTCTGACAGAGAAGATCGCTACCGACGGCCTCTTCACCGACCCCACCGTACCCACCATTGTCAAAACCCGCATCATCGCACAGAGACAGCAGGTCGTCCGAGTCGATCGCGAGCAACTGAGCGCCGCAGGCTCCAGCCGTGCTGATATCTTGGCCAAGGCACGTGATCTTGTTTCCCAATCCGATGCCGTCCTGATTGAGGATTACGGCAAGGGATTCCTAGACCAACCTTTCGTTGATGCCCTTCTTGAGACAGCGCGCGAACACGAAACCCTCGTTACCTGCGATCCGAACCCCAAGAATCCCCTCGAGTGGCCCGGCATCTCAACGATCAAGCCAAACCGCTCCGAGGCCTTTGCGGCGGCGGGAGTCCCTCTCACCCCTCCCATTCACCCCGTGGAGAACGACACAGCCCTCCTGAAGGTTGGAGAAATTCTCCTAAAGCGCTGGAACGCGGGGGCACTCCTGATCACTCTCAGCGAGCAGGGTATGATGCTCTTCCGTCGGGATCACCCCCCCTACCACACGCCGACCCGCGCCCGTGAAATTTTTGACGTCTCCGGGGCGGGCGACACCTCTATCTCCCTTTACACATTGGGCATCGCCGCCGGGGGCACACCAGAAGAGGCTGCCGAGATGGCTAACCACGCGGCCGGCATTGTCGTCGGCAAGCTTGGCACCGCAACCTGCTCGCGCGAAGAACTGGAACGCAGCTTTCTGGAGAACAGAGATTCCTAGCCTGCCATCCATGGCAAACGACACGCATCCTTTGGTCTCTGAACCGATTCTTACATCCGAGCTCCAATCCAAGCCCAGGTCCAAGCTAAAGCCCGCACTCTTCATCGACCGAGATGGCACCCTCATGGTGGAGGTCGATCATTGCCACGATCCCGCAAAAGTCAGTGCCTACCCCGGAGCCGCCGAGGAATTGGCACGCGCCCGCTCGCTTGGCTGGGCCAACATCATTGTCACCAACCAGAGTGGCATCGGCCGCGGTTATTTCACTGTGGAGCAGTTCCAAGCGGTCCAACAAGAACTGCTCCGGCAACTCGGCGACGTCATCGATGGCTCCTACATGGCCCCAGACCATCCCGACAATCCCTCCGCGCGGCGTAAACCTGCGCCAGGCATGCTGCTTGAGGCCGCTGTCGAGCACGGGATCGACCTCACACGCTCCTTCATGATCGGAGACAAGGCAATCGACATCGAGTGCGGACGAAATGCCGGGGTACGCACCATCTTGGTCGAGACCGGCTACGGAAAAAAGACAGCGGAATGCAACCCGGATCACCGGGCGCCCACCGTGACCGAGGCGATCGGAATCGCTTTGCAGAGCGCTTAAACTCAGATCGCCGGTCGCCTGAAGATTTCAGCTCCAAAAAAAACTCACCGGACCCCACATGCCCGCTCAAAAACCAACTGTTGCCCTTATTATTCCGGCCCGCTGGGGATCCACACGCTTTCCAGGAAAATGCCTCCATCCCATTGCCGGCAAGCCACTCGTCCAGCACGTCTGGGAGCGCTCTCTTCTAGCGAAAAAGATCTCCTGTGTGATCATCGCCACGGACGATGACCGGATCGCCGAGGCTGCGCTGAACTTCGGAGCCGAGGTGATCATGACCTCCCCCGAGCACCCAAGCGGCACCGATCGCATTGCCGAGGTGGCCTCACGCCTGCAGGGCCTCACTCACTTCATCAACGTCCAGGGAGACGAACCTCTCATCGATCCCCGGTTGATCGAGCACCTTGCCGACGCCATGATCCGTGATCCCAAGATCAGGATGATCACCGCAGCCACTCCGTTCGGCGACCTCAGTGAGGCCAACGATCCAAACTGCGTCAAAGTCGTCACCGGGATCTCCGGAGACGCGCTCTACTTCTCACGCGCTAGGATTCCCTTTCACCGAGATACCCACGATCCCGAGAGCGCCGTCACGCCGATGCTCCACTTGGGCATCTACGGCTACCGCCGGGATACTCTCAGGAAACTGGTCACCCTCTCCCCCACTCCGCTGGAGCAGTGTGAAAAGCTTGAGCAACTCAGGGCCCTTGAGCATGGCATTCCTATCAGGGTCATCCCGACCACGCATCGGGGTGTGGGAGTCGACACACCGGCCGATGCACTCAAGGTTGAAATGATGATGAGAAAATCAGTGCTTCCCCCAGGGGATCCTCCTCTTAAGAAGATTTCTAAAGGTAAAGGCAGGCGGCGATAGCTGAGAGGGCTGTTGCTCCCAGCAAGATCAGGACTTCACGGCGAAGAACCTGTGAACCGAAGAGTGCAGCCATACCTCCCTTGATCAGCGTGTTGGAGAGGATCGCAAGGAGAATCGCCTGCGTGGCCGTTGCGTAGGACAGCGTTCCCATCCCCGTCATCTGGGAGAGGGAGAGCGTGATTGCATCGATATCAATCAAGCCAGAGATGCTACTCACCACCAACACTCCAGCATTCCCCTGGTAAGCCAGCATTGCTTTCACTGCCAGTAAGATCACCGCATAGAGCACCCCAAACTGAAAGGCCACACGCAGACCGAGTGGGTTCCGGTACACTGGTAAGTCAGCGGCATCAGTTGGCCCCGAACCCCCTCGTATGAGGCGCCAAATACACCAGAGAGTACCGGGAAGAGAGATGACCACCAAGGAGAGCCACGAGGCCAAAAGCGCCTTCGGGCTGATAATGCCGACCAGCAGGATAACTCTCCAAACCATGATCGTGCAGGCTAGGAGGATCGCCAGGGCACAATCTCGTGATTCGGAGGGGTGCTCCCGACTTTGCCTGCTCATGGCCAATGTCGTGGCTGTGCTAGATGCAAGCCCACCCAGAACACCTGTCACAGCGATTCCATTGCGCTGACCAAAAGCCCTGACCGCCAGATAGCCAACAAATCCAATACCAGAAACCAGCACCACCATCATCCACAGGACGTGCGGATTAAAGGCTCCGTATGGCCCCATCTCCTTGTTCGGCACGAGTGGTAGGATCACCCCCGTCACCGCCGCAAACTTCAGCGACGAGCGAACATCCTCCATCGTGATGCCTCGGGTGAAGCGGTGGAGCATAGGCTTGAGCGCGAGGAGAATCATCACACTGACAGAAAGCACGAGAGCCACACGTTCCTGCCCCCAGAAGACAAGCCCTCCAATCAAGAAGGTGATCATTCCCGCTACACCGGTAGTGAAACCGGGATCACCTGCAGCACAAGTCCGACGCTGGAGGAAGAGAGTCAGCCACAGGGTCATCGAGGCAAACCCGACGACAAAAAACAAAGGATGAACCGTTTGTGTGAACCAGGCACAGAGCGTTCCAAACAGCGCCCAAAGAGTGAAGGTTCGGAGCCCCGCCATCACATGATTGTGATGATGGCGGAACTGCTCGTCCCACTGGCGCTCCAGCCCGATGAGCGCACCCAGCGAACCGCTGACTAAAAGACTCAGCAGGAGATGGTAGGGGTCCGATTGGGGCATACGAACAAGGAGAATCCTGATCGCCCCCCAATGAAAGCCGAATCCCTACTCCAACCAGCCGAGGATATTGAAGTTCGCAGACATGAGGGCGGCAACTAGTGCCAGTCCTCCAAGTAGGTGACCGACAAGGATCACCGGAAGGGCGACAAGCAGCCAGCGACCGAGGCCTGCTTCAAAAGCGTTCTGCCTAGGCGTTGGCTCTGCGGGAAGAGGGAAGGTATTCATGGCGTGATTTGAAGTACTGAGTGGATTCGAATGTGTCAACGGCGGGGGGCTCTTCCCTTGCGAGGAGCTGCGGTTTTTTTCCCTCCGAGTCGTGTCTGCGGCTTGTGGGATGGCGCACGCCGCGGGCGGGGAACTGCCTTGAGCGCGGGGCGCGGAGCTGGCTTCTCCTTGGGCTCGCCATCATCCTGCTCCGAGTTGGCAGCGTCGGTGATCACACGACCTGCCTTCTTGCGATCCTGCACCTCACGAGACTCACGTCCACGCATACGAAGCCTGATGGGCAGTCCGGGAAAAGGCCAACGCTCGCGGAACTGATTGAAGAGATACTCCCGGTAAGAGTCGGTGATGAGATCCGGATCGTTCACAAAGAGGAGAAACTCGGGAGCATTGAACGGCCGGAGCGTCTCGGAGACCACTTGCGTTGCATAGAGCAGCTTGAATCGCTTTCCCGACTTGGACGGCGGAGGATGCTGATCAAACATGTCACGGAAGAAGCGGTTCAGCTCACCTGTCGGGATGCGGGTCTCAGCCTCCTTACGGACATCCTTGAGCTCAGCAAAAACGCGGCTCAGGTGCTGGCCTGTCTTGGCCGAGAGACACACCACCGGAGCGTAATCTAGGAAGAAGAGTTTTTTACGGATCACCTCCGCCTGCTCTCCCTGAGAGGCACGCCCACCGTCCTCCTTGCGAACGAGATCCCACTTGTTGAGGAGAATGATGCAGGCCTTGAACGACTCCTGAAGCATTCCAGCGATACGCTTATCCTGGGTGGTGACTCCCTCGGTAGCATCAATCACAAGCAATCCCGCATCGGCACGCCGGATGGCTTCCTCAGAGCGCATCGCACTAAAGACCTCGACCGAGGTATCGGGACGGGAGCGATGGCGAAGTCCGGCAGTATCCACGAGGATGTAGGGTTCACCCCCGAGTTCGCAATGCACGTCGAGGGCATCGCGCGTCGTGCCGGAGATATTACTGACAATGCTACGCTCCTCGCCAAGAAGGCGGTTAAGCAGGGAGGATTTCCCGACATTCGGGCGGCCAACGATGGCTAGGCGGGGGGCATCCAAGTCCTCAGGCTCCAAAGCTTCCATACCTCCCAGCTTCTCCCCGATCTTCTCCAGCAGATCAATGGTGCCGCGTCCATGCGCTGCACTGACAGTGAGCACCTCTGGAAACCCAAGTTGAAAGAAGTCGGACGAGAGTGACTCGTGCATCTCCTGGTCGATCTTATTGATGATGAGGATCAGGGGACGGCCACCTGCGCGCAGCATCGTGGCAAGCTCCCGATCAAGCGGGGTCAGTCCGGCCCGGCCATCGACCACAAAGAGCAGGAGATCGGCGCTTGCGATCGCAGCTTGAGCTGCCACATGGGTGGCCTCCGCAAAATCGGGATCCGGAGCATCACCGATGCCACCTGTGTCGATGATCTCAAAGGGATCCTTTCCTGTTTTGCAGATGCCCGCAAGCCGGTCACGTGTCACCCCAGGCTGATCATGCACGATCGCGACTCTTCTGCCCATCAAGCGGTTAAAAAGGGATGACTTGCCCACATTGGGGCGACCGACAATGGCTACGCGTCTCATGGAAAAATAAAGGGATGATTGGTCCGGCCTAAGCGCACTCAGACCTTAGACTTATCAGATGGTGGCACGGGAGCCGTGTGGCCGCCATCATGGAGTTGAGCAAATCCTTTGGCAATGTAGCCGAATCCGCTGAGCAGGGTGACGGCTCCTGAAATCCAAACCACCGGCTCGCAATACCGCCATTGAAGCATCACGACGGCAACCGTCAGCATCTGGAGGAATGTCGAGGCCTTGCCAAGAAGGGAGGGGTGCACCTCAAGATGGTCATTGAGTAAGCGTAGGACACCGCAGCCGGTGACAATGATGACATCTCGCGCTATGACGAGCACCGGGTACCAGACCGGCAGCTCATAGGGCCACTTGGTCACACTCAGCGTGATAATGGCCGTGAGCATTAGACCCTTGTCGGCGATCGGGTCCAAAATAGCACCGAGACGCGACCTGAGGTGAAAGCGACGAGCCAGCCAACCATCGACGCCGTCACTCAGTGCCGCCGTGAGGAAGACGGCGATCGTCGCAAACCTGAGCTGCTCATCGGGATGCCCTGAAGCCGCAGTCTTTCCGTAGTAGATTGCCAACACAACAAAGACAGGGATCAAGAGGATCCGGCCAATGGTGATCTGGTTAGGAAGGGTCATGCTCCTGACAGATTCAGGGGCACAGGAAAAAGCTGAAAGCTAAAAGTTAAAGGCTGAAAAATCGACGTAAGCCGAATAAGAGTGACGTGCACTCCTCATGGAAGCATCAACCGACTCACCGACTATCCCGCAAAGCCTCCGGAGTTCGGCGACGGGCCGTCCATCCAATCTGATTCCAGCGCTTCTTCTGTTGACGGGGGATCGCCGTCGGGACGCACTTCTCTTCGGAGAGTGGTGCCGCCATGTGGATGACATCGCGGATAACCGCTCCCTCGGCATGACCGTGAAAAAGGCAGCCCTGAATGACTGGCTGACAGCGATCAATAGCGACACTGGGCTTCCCGGGGATTTCCACGCCATGATCCGACGGCGCTCGCTTGATCGTGCCCTCCTTGCCGAGATCGTTCGGGGCATGCTCATGGACACCGAAGGAAACCGCTACGGGACCTTCGCGGAGTTGGAGGTGTACTGCCGCCGCGTCGCCTCTGCGGTGGGACTGGTAAGTGCCCGCCTCTTCGGTGCCAGTGGAGCGGCCGTAGAGAGCTACGCCACGGATCTTGGAATTGCGCTACAGCTCACAAATATTCTCCGTGATGTTGCCGAGGATGCCGCCATTGATCGAATCTACGTACCACAGGAGGATCTCAAGCGCTTCGGCGTGGGTGAGGCGGAGATCTTGGGAAGCGCCCCCTCTCCCGCCATGACCCACCTGCTCAATTACCAGGCCGAACGGGCTGACTCCTACTTTGCCAAGGCAGAGCTCGCTTGGTCCGAGATGAGCGTGAATCAAAAGCGCCTCATGCGCCCCGCTCGACTCATGAGCGCCATCTATCGAGACATCCTCCTTCAGATGCACCGCGACCGATACGATGTCTTAGCGAAGCGATACCGGGTACCTAGGGCAAGGAAGTTCCTACTGCTTTTGAGGGTAATGACGGCAAGGAACTGAGACTGCATTTTCGGGAGGAGCGGACGGTAACAACGGAATTTTTCAGGCCCCATCCCCCATTCCTCATTCCCTAAAACCTACCCCTGAAATCCATCCGCCCAGGCCTTGGTCGCAGCATCCATCGTCACGAGATCGGGCCAGCCGCGGGTGTAACCCTCGCCGGGGATTTTCTTCGTCGCATCGAAGCCCATGTGGCTCCCCATGTTCGGGACAGTCGGCGCGTGGTCGAGGCTGTCCATCGGGTTCTTGGTGAAGGTGCTGTCGCGCTGGGGGTCAGTATTTGCCATCCAGCGGAAAAGGACCTCGGAGGTGTTCTGCACGTCGCAGTCCTCGTCCACCACGACGATGTACTTGGCGAACATCATCTGCCCCATCCCCCAGAGTCCGTGCATCACCTTGAACGCCTGCCATGGGTACTGCTTCTTGATCGAGACAAACACAAGATTGTGAAAGGTTCCCTCGGCCGGGAGCGCCATGTCGACGATCTCGGGGAAGTTCATCTTGAAGATCGGCAGGAAGATCCGGACGCTCGCCTCCCCCATGTAGAAATCCTCCATTGGAGGAATGCCGACGATCGTGCAGGGGTAAATGGCCTCCTTCCTATGGGTGATGGCGGTGACGTGAAAGACGGGGTAGTCATCCACCGGAGTGTAAAAGCCAGTATGGTCGCCAAAAGGTCCCTCAGCTCGCATCTCGCCCGGTTGGACATACCCCTCAATCACGAAGTCGCTTTCTGCAGGAACTTCCAAAGGCTGAGTCACGCACTTCACCAGATCGACTGATTTCTTGCGGGCAAACCCGGCAAAGAGGATCTCATCGATGCCATCAGGGAGCGGAGCGGTAGCAGCCAGGGTGAATGTTGGGTCGCCGCCGAGGCAGATGGCGACGGGCATTCTCTCACCGCGCTCGTAGTAGCGCTTGCCGTGGCGGGCACCGACCTTGTGAACCTGCCAGTGCATACCAGTCGTGGCGCCGTCGTAAATTTGAATGCGGTACATGCCGACATTCCTCTCACCCGTATCGGGATCCTTCGTGTAGACAGTCGGCAGCGTGATGAAGCGGCCCCCGTCCTGCGGCCAGCACTTGAGGATCGGAAGATGATCGAGCGTGAAGAGTTCCCCCTCACTTTCCTTACCCAAGAGATTGACGACTTCCTGGCAATGGGCGCTCTTCACAGAGCGGGGACGGGCATGGATGAGATCGATGCCGTTACGCAGGAGCTTCAAGGCATCCTTGAAGCTCTTGGGTGGCTTGGCCTTCATCAGGAACTCGAGCTGAGAGGCAAGTTGGTCGACTGACTCCAGACCGAGGGCCATCGCCATACGCCGCTTGGAACCGAGAGCATTGATCGCCACAGGGAATGCGGAGATCTTCCCGTTGATCGTTGGCTGCTCAAAAAGAAGAGCCTTCCCCCCTCCCGGAGACTTCATTTCACGGTCCGCGATCTCGGTGATCTGAAGCTCAGTGGCTACAGGTTCCTTGATCCGACGGAGTTCTCCGGCATCTTCAAGGGCCTTCAGGAAAGCGGCGTAGGATGGATAGGCCATGGGGTGTTGCCCGACAGAATGAACGGCAACTGCAGGAAAGTCACAAAAAAGATTGATCAACGCGCGAATGCGTAGAAGATTACCTGCCCTCGGAGTTCTCCGAGGCATCCCTGGAGTTGTAGCTCAATTGGTCAGAGCACCGCCCTGTCACGGCGGGGGTTGCGGGTTCGAGCCCCGTCAACTCCGGTGGGATCCAAAGAGTGGGTTTTCCCTCTTTTAGCCTGATAAATAAAGGCTCCACGGGCGATGAGACTCTTCCCGTCATTTGCGCCAGATAGCGCCCCGTTGGCCAGATTTCTGTTACCTTTTGTTACCTTTTGGAGGAGGGATCACTGCTGAGCACCGCACGCTCATTCTCCGAGGAGGATTCAAGAATGCACAGTCAGTCAGAAACAAGCCCCTCTTCTGATATCACTCACCGGCATTCCCGATACTTCTCCCCAACCTTTGCCACCGATCCAATACCAATTCTCGATAGCGATCTTTGGCCTCACGGGAACACAATCCTCGTTCAATCACGGACAAAAGACCCGGCAATCCCTTTTCAAACCGACGCAAGGAATTGGCCATCTGACGCTCCGTGAGCTGAAGGGACTCTCCGCAGGCCAAGAAATTCTTCAGCGCAAGTCGCTTCTTCTTGCCGTTGATTGTGAGCGCCGATTCCTCGTCATCTGATGGCAAAAGCAGACGCGTCGGCAGCAGGTCGTAGGAGGGAGAAAAACGGATCTCTCCCTCAGGTGTGCGGATCAGGGAAAAGTTTTTGAAATGCATGTCTGCATTGCCTGTGAGGAAGCAAAAAAGCATCACCTCGTAGAATCTCAGGACATCAAATCCCGGATTGGTGCAGTGCCTCAGGATGATCCTGCCGACGCTCTCCATGGAGCCTCGGTACTTTTCCTCGGAAAGTTTATCGCCAAGCTGGCACATGTCCTCCATGGCAAGCTTCTCGCCTTTCACTCGATCCATACGAAGAACGATCAGCGCCCTTTTGCCATCCTCGAGATCAATGAGCCCGCACTCCGCCGTCTCGATTTTCAGAGTTCGGGCCATGCGCATGGTGAGATGCTCCAACTCCGGCATTTCAGGAAACCTCTCCACTGAGGGCTTCAGAATGTACCCTCCCTCCAAACCAACAAGGGTCAGTCGGCCCGAATCGGATCGCCCGGAGCGGTCAAGGTGGAGTGAGAGCTTCGGCTGGACTCCGGGAACAGCAATGTGCTGCCGGATCACCTGCTCCGCCAGCGCATCAAGATCTTTTGCTGAATAGGGAAGCTTGGGCGGCTGTGACGATCCAAACAGCTTCCGAGAACAGGAGGGATGGTAATCGGACACTCCGTCCCGGAGGGCCTCGAGACAGATTTTGCAGAACTGCTCACTCATGGCTCAACTCTTCTTTGACAGGCACGACACCCACCGCGCCAATGCAGTCACGGCAACAGGCCAATAGTAACCCCATCCGGTCCCGTGGGTTCAGTTTCCAAGTGCTTTCGGCGATATCGAGCAACCAACCTTCCGGGATCAGCCCATCAAAAAATGGAAAAAGCCTCTTGTCCTCGTAAGGTTCTTCCCGGAGAGGGAGAGACAAACTCACAGGCAGAGCATTCGGTTCCTTCAGGTAATTCTGATGGTAGGTGAAACGGTATCCACCCTCCATCTCTTCCAGAAGTCCGGCGGGACGATCATTCAGCAGAACTTCAGCTCTTCTCATTGCCTACCTCCTTGCGAAATGGCGCAGGCTCCATCCTGTGACCGAAGAGCGCCATCACCTGGTTGACCTTGTCGAGGCGAAGGGTTTGCTTCCCCTGTTCCAATTCACGAATGAACCTCAGTCCAAGCCCGGCCCGATCTGCCAACTCAAGCTGGGTCAAACCCAAGGCCTTTCGCTTGGCTTTCACGAACTGAATCAATGTGTCGTTCATAAATAAACCCGATAGGGTATAATTTTCTTCTTTAGAGAATTATTATACCCGATAGGGAGTAGCAATGATTTATTTTAAGAAAACGCACCCTTTCGGGTATAATCGATTCAACCTAAAAGTTTAGTTTAGAGGCATGAAATGAACTATGAGTTCATTTTATCACATTGTAATAAACAACATGATTTGGATAGCAGCGAGGCTCAGCCCGCAATCCCAAAAACCTCAAAGAATCCAAAGCGGCGATCGGTTTTCCTGAATGGGTTAAGGGATAGGACATGTTCACAAACCCAACACCCACAAATGTCGAAGTCCTTCAATGCTCGCAGGAACTGGTTGCGTAAAGATTTTTCTGTAAAATTGAGTTAAGGAAGTGATGGTTCCAGAGGGTTCATGTTGAGGTAGATTTTTCCTGTGATCCACTCGTCGGAGATTTCACAGAGGAGAGCGGATACGAGGCGAAGTAGAGAGGCTTCATTGGGG